>Ga0256914_1002841_pt1 | contig 14171 bp, 13 predicted proteins | sample HulkmetaG_FD_191571 | JGI IMG/M metagenome (GOLD analysis project Ga0256914, IMG submission 191571) | Hydrothermal chimney microbial communities from Main Endeavour vent field at the Juan de Fuca Ridge, Pacific Ocean - Hulk | ecosystem: Environmental > Aquatic > Marine > Hydrothermal vents ... | reverse complement strand
GGCCTGAGATATGTGTGTTGGCATGCAGGCCTTGTTCCCCGTGACAATATGGAACGGCTTGAGGCAAGCCTCGCAGATATTCATCACGCCCTTGTGGCTGTAAACAAGAAGGACAGGCGTGTTATCTTGGTGGCCTTTTCTCTGCGTGAGGATGAGGATGTGCTCATGCGGGCATTGAAGAGTGCCCTTTGGGATCCGATTGATCTGCCGGAACAGGTGCACGGTACGGTTACAGAGTTCCTTGATCATGTCACAGAGGAGCTGACCGGGCTTGAAAAGCGTCTTGCCACATTGCAGAAGACCATGCGGCAGATGTCCGAAGAGTATGGCCCGGTACTCAGGGAGATGCGAGATCAGGCAGAGCTTGCCATATCCCTTGTAAGGGCGGCAGCCAAGTTTGGTCAGATACATCAGACCTATCTCATATCCGGCTGGATCCCGCTCTCCCTCTTTGAAACACTCAGGACCCGAATCCTTGAGATTACCTCTGACAGGGCCATTGTGGACATGGCTGATCCGGATGATATACGCGAGGTGCGTTCCGGTATAGTGAATCTTCCCATACTCTTTAACAATCCCCTGCTGATCAGGCCGTTTGAGCGCTTGGTAACCATGTACGGCACTCCATCCTATCATGAGGTGGAACCTACTGCCTTCTTCGCAATTACCTTTATCCTGCTATTTGGCATGATGTTTGGGGATGTGGGACATGGGGCACTGTTGTGCCTTACAGGCTGGTACATCTTCAGAAAGCTGTTTCGTTTCATGGATTACGGCATAATACTCATGGAGTGCGGTGTATCTTCCATGCTGTTTGGCATGCTTTATGGCAGTGTGTTTGGCATGGAAGACCTCATTCCTGCCATGTGGATACATCCCATGGACAGCATTGATTATTTCATGAAGATGGCTGCCGGAGTCGGGGTGTTCATGATAAGTGCAGGGCTGATATTCAACATCATAAATGTAATGCGCATGAGGCGATATGCAGAGCTTCTTTCTGCATCCGGGCTTGCCGGCGCACTGTTCTACTGGTTGGGGATAGGGCTTGGGGTACGTTGGCTGCTCAATGGAGAGCTGTCTCCTGAAGAGATACTCATCGCCAAGTGGACAGCGGCTGTCCTCGTGGCCATAATGGTCCTTCAGAAACCGGTGCGTCTCTTTATCCTCAGAAAGACAGGAGGATATCTTCCGGATGCCGTGCAGAAGGGTACAGGGGTGAGTCTGCTGGAATCTGTTATTGAGGTGGCTGATGATCTGCTGCGTTATGCAGGGAATACCGTATCCTTTGTCCGGGTGGCTGCCTTTGCCCTGGCCCACGCAGGGCTATTTGTGGCAGTGTTCACCTTGGCAGATATGGTGCGCCAGGTCCACGGCAGTGGGCTGCTCTATTTTCTTACCATAGTAGCAGGCAATCTGATAATCGTGGGGCTTGAGGGCCTCGTAGTATCCATCCAGACCGTAAGACTTGAGTATTATGAGTTTTTCAGCAAGTTTTTCAGGGGAGGCGGAGAGGCATTCAAGCCGTTTGCATCAGGGGTACACCATGCTGGATCACACTGAATCAAAGGAGCAGAGAGAGACCATGACTTCAAGGAATAGTCCTTCATGTGGCAAGGCTCGCAGATCAGTCTTTAATATGAATATGGGAAACGGTCCGCATGGACCAAATCCAAACTGGAAATTTATTTTTATGCTCGTATCCAATTTCTGTGTCCTTTTTGCCCCGGCAGTGGTACTGGCCCAGAGGGCAGCAACCATGCCTGTATCTGCAGAGGCGGCGAAGTGGGGTTACATGGGGGCTGCCGTGGCAGTAGGTGCATCGTCCCTTGCAGCAGGGATAGCCGTTGCCATGGTGGGGTCTGCTGCAATGGGTGCCCTTAGCGAAAGGCCTGAGATGGCCGGACGCGCCCTGATCTTTATGGGGCTTGCCGAGGGTATAGCGATTTATGGTCTCATAATTGCCATCATGATCCTTGGCAAGATTTGAACAGGGCCTGTGGCGCACATTACGGTTATAGCAGATCCGGAGACCTGTCTTGCCTTTTCCCTTGCGGGTTTCAGTACAGTGCCGGTGCAGGGTGCGGATGAGGCGGCCAGGGCCTTTGAGAAGGCAAGCAGTGACAGTGATACAGGGCTTGTGCTAATAACTCAGCGCATAGCCCAGGAGATCCGGGACCGGATCGACCAGGTGATTTATGTCACAAAGCATCCGCTGGTGATTGAGATACCTGATACCAAGGGGCCTGTGCAGAAGCGGGCCTCTGTCAGCGAGATGATGGTTTCACTTATGAGATCATGAGACAGCCTGAGGAGATAGGATCATGCCCATTCCTGACCAGATAGCACTGTTATGCACTGCCATTGAAGACGCAGCCCGCAAGGAGGTGGAGGGCATACTGGAAAAGGCCAGGGCCAGGGCAGATGAACAGATAGAAAAGGTGCGCAGTGAGGTAAACTCCAGGCTGCACGCGCGTATTGACAGGGAGAGACAGGAGGCTGCGGTAGAGGCGAGGCGTATTACTGACGCGGCAGAGTTGAGGGCAAGGCAGCTTGTGCTCAAAGAGAAAAAGCGGATACTTTCCAGCCTGAAGGAGAGTGCTGTACGCAGGCTCCGGTCCATACGTAGTGAACCAGGGTATAAGGGGCTTCTGATATCCCTTGCCGCAGGCGGCATCCGGCAGTTGCAGTCAGATACCTGTATAGTTCAGGTAAATTCCCAGGATATGGGGGTTATGGATAGCGGGGTGCTGGCCTCCATTGCCTCTGAGACAGGCAGGAAGGTCAGGCTTGCTGACAAGCCGGCCTCCATGAGTGGAGGCTGTCGTGTGTTCAGTGAGGATATGAGGCAGATGGTGGACTGTTCCTTTGAGACCTTGCTGAACAGTGCAGAGCCTCTGTTGATGGAGCTTTTGTCAGAACATTTTTTATGATTTGTGTACATGAGGCAACAGGGAATTTTGTTCCATGACAAGGTGCAAAGAGGTGAAAGAACAGTGGGTAATGGGCCTGCATGAATTTTTCTTTAACGAGCAGCCAGGCCATGGGGCAAAGGGGCCATTTTATGGATGGATACCTATGCATACGGTATACGGTACATGACACCACAGGATCGGATGCAGATTGAGCAGTCAGGGCTTGTGTCAACCCGCAGGCATGATGAGTGTGCCTTTGTCAAAATGGTGAGCGGGCCAGTAGTAAAGGCAGGGCCTGCAGCCCTTTTCTCCATGAACGAACTGGTAGAGGTGGGCCACCAGCGGCTCGTAGGTGAGGTTATCAGCCTTGAGGCCGACAGTGCCACCATACAGGTCTATGAAGATACCACAGGTATAAGGCCTGGAGACAGGGTCGCAGGCCAGGGGCTGCCTCTTTACGTTGAGCTTGGGCCCGGACTCATGGGAGGTATCTTTGACGGGATTCAGCGTCCTCTCACTATGCTCAGGGAGCAGTGGGGAGATTTTATCCATCGCGGCAGGACCGGTGCCTCCCTGTCCAAAGACAGGGTATGGGAGTTCAGACCTGAGGTCCAACAGGGGGATAGTGTAAGTCCTGGCACCTGTCTTGGAGTGGTGCCTGAGACCCAGAGCGTGGCTCACCGTATACTTGTCCCGCCACACCTCTCCGGTATCATTGAAAGCGTGGTGCCAGAGGGGACCTACACACTTGAGGATGTCATTGCCGTGGTGCTCACCGATTCAGGCCGGAGACAGGAGGTAACGCTATGTCAGAGGTGGCCGGTGCGAAAGGTGCGTCCATCTGCTGAAAGGTTGGTGCCATCAGAACCCCTTGTAACCGGACAGCGGGTGATCGATACATTTTTCCCGCTTGCAAGGGGGGGCACAGCAGCCATTCCCGGCGGTTTTGGTACAGGAAAGACGGTCACGCAGCATCAGCTCACCAAATGGACTGATGCAGATATCATCGTATACATAGGTTGCGGAGAGCGTGGAAATGAAATGACAGGCGTGCTGGTTGATCTGCCCCAGCTTGTGGATCCCAGGACAGGCCGTCCGCTCATAGAGCGTACCATACTTATTGCCAACACCTCTGACATGCCTGTGGCAGCGCGTGAGGCCAGCATCTATACAGGCATTACAATCGCTGAGTATTACCGGGATATGGGGTATGATATAGCCCTTATGGCAGATTCCACCTCGAGGTGGGCTGAGGCCCTCAGGGAGATATCAGGAAGGCTCGAGGAGATGCCTGCAGAGGAGGGCTTTCCTGCCTATCTCGCAAGCCGCCTTGCCGCATTCTACGAGCGGGCAGGCCAGGTCCGTACCCTTGGCGGCAAGATGGGTTCAGTTACCCTCATTGGTGCCGTTTCTCCGCCAGGAGGAGATTTTTCCGAACCAGTCACCATGCACACCAAACGTTTTGTGGAGTGTTTTTGGGCGCTTGACAAAGAACTTGCCAGCGCACGTTACTTTCCGGCCATAAATTATCTGCAGAGCTATTCAGGTTATGCCACAGACGTCAGGGCGTGGTGGGAGCAGAGGGTGGGAGACAGGTGGAGTGAGCTGCGTGACAGGGCCATGGCCATATTGCAGGAGGATGCAAGGTTGCAGAACATCGTAAAGCTTCTTGGTGAGGAGGCCCTGCCGGACGATCAGAAACGGATCATATATGCGGCAAGGCTGCTAAAAGAGGATTTTTTGCAGCAAAGCGCATTCGACCCTGTTGATACATATGCCAGCCCTGAGAAACAGTACCTGCTCCTTGATCTGATCATGCACTTTATTGAGAGACTTGAGGATGTTGTGCACGCCCGTATACCACTGTTCCGGGCCATGGAGACAGACGTGCTGGTTGATATCCATCGTATAAAATTCAGGGAAAAGGGTGATGATTCTGCACCGTTCATGGCGTTGGGCAAGAGGATTGATGAGGAGATGGACCGGCTCATAAGGGGGGCATGAGAAAAAACACCATCAGCCCTTGCCAATTGTTTATGCATTTCAGGTGCCTGTGGTACAGGGTTACTGGTCAACCATTTCAGAGATCATGTCAATGGCCATCCTGACCTTTTTCTGCAGCCTGTGTCTTTTTCTCTTGTCCTTCTCCAACTCCACTGCCTTTCTGTATATCTTCAGTGCCTTGTAGTATTTCTGGCTTTTTATCAGGGCGTCTCCGAGGTGTTCGGCAATGGTGGGGTCGTTTGGGACGAGTTTGTGCGCCTTTTCCAACTCCTGTACCGCCTCTCTGTACCTGCCCTGGGCATAGTAAACCCAGCCAAGGCTGTCTATGATATACCCGTCCTCTTTCTGATGGGACAGGGCCTTTTTTATCATCTCCTCGGCCTTTTTGAGGTTTTTCCCCTGTTCTGCCCAGGTATAGCCAATGAAGTTCAGGGCCGGGACATACTCATTGTCAATCTCCAGCGCCTTCTGTGCCCATCCCAGTGCCTTGTCAATCTCATGGAGTTTTTCACAGAGCATGGCAAGCTGCATGTAGATTTCCTTGTTGGCCACGCCCTTTTTGACTGAATCTTCGAGCAGTGTAATGGCTGTGGACGTCTGACCCGTCTGGTCGTATATCCTTGAGAGTGCAAGCAGTATCTGCGGATTTCCCGGTCTTTCCTCAAGGCGTTTTTTCAGGAAGGTGACCGCTTCCCAGTTCCTGTCCTCCTTGCTCAACAGAAAGGCGATGCGTACCGTAGCCTCAGTCCCTATCATATCATTGCCCTTTATGGCCTTGAGTGTCTTTATGGCCTGGTCGATCTCGCCGTTTTCCTCCTGGGCAAGGGCGGTATAGAACAGGATGCGGCTGTCATCAGGATGTTTTTCTGACAGGGGAAGCAGGATGTCAAGGGCCATGTCCGGTTTGTTGTTCTGCATGTAGATGAGCGCTACCTTGAAACGCAGGGCAGTAAGGTCGGCCTTGGTCATGTTGAGTCTGTCAAGCAGGGTGGAAGCCTGGTCTATCTGGCCTGTCTTTATCAGTAGTTCAATGGTCCTTATGGCTGCTCTGGAGTTTCCTGGGTCGTTTTGCAGCACCCTTTGCCACATCCTCAAGGCGTTTTCCGTGTCATGCCTCTGTTCGTATATCTCAGCAAGATCCACAAATACTGGCGTGAATCTCGGGTTGGCAGCGGCGGCCTTTGAAAATTCCTCAAGGGCCTTGTCCTGTTCCCCTTTTGCCTGATATATCTTGCCAAGGTAGTAGTGCGCCATAAAGGAGCGTGTCCCCTTCTGGCTGGCTGCCTTCTCAAGCGTTGGAATGGCCTTCTGGAATTTCTGGGACTGGGCGTAAAGGGAGCCCATGAGAAACAGCGCCTCCTCATTGTCAGGGTCGTCCTTGAGGATGTCGTCCAGGACCTCGATGGCAGCAGCCGTATTGCCTGCAGATGCATATATGCGGCCCAGCATTAGCTTCAGACGGATATTCTTGGGTGCTATCACCAGTGCCTGTTCGATCCACTGCTCGGCCTCTTCCGTCTTGCCTATCCTTGCAGCCACCTGCGCAAGCTCCATGAGCACTGGTATGGCCTCAGGGTCAAGTTCAGATGCAGTTTCAAGACAGTGATAGGCTCCAGCCAGATCTCCCTTCATCTCCTTTATAAGTCCCTGGAGATACCAGGAGTATGGAGCGGCCTTGGAAATCTGGTAACGATTTCCAGCCGCTGCCTCTGTTGCAAATGGGGGGGTTACCAAAAACGTAATTACCACGAGTAGAGCAGGTAGCAGGTGGAGATGTGCTGTTTTTCCCGTTTTCATTTATTGTGTTGATGAGTGTATATGAGCGTTTCTCTATGGTTTGTGTGTCGCAAACGGAAGGCCCTCCATGGGTATCTGGCATGAAGGGGAGGCGTTATTCCACTGCCTCGTTATAGGTCTCGATGTCATGGACCCTGCTTTCAAGGAATTTGCGCAGTTTTTTCTTGAGTCTCACCTCTATCTGTCTCACCCTCTCCCTGGAGACACCAAACTCCTTGCCCAGCTCCTGCAGGGTGAGGGGATCTTCAGCAATGAGGCGTTTTTCAAAGATGACCTTTTCCTTGTCCTTCAGTTCCTTTCTGAACTCTTCGAGATAGTGACGCAACTGGTGGCCTATCTCCTTGCGCGCCACTGAAGATTCCAGGGATGTCTCCCCGCTTGCCAGGAAGTCCATGTAGTTTTCATCTGAATCATCCCTTACAGGGGTATTGAGAGATACCTCCCATGAGCCCATTCGCTGATCCATGTTTATCACGTCTTTTTCACGGACATTCAGAGATTCGGATATGCGTTTGGGCGTGGGATCATAGCCCAGGGCCTTTATGCGTTCCTTCTCCTTGTTGAGATTGTAGAAGAGTTTCCTCTGGGCCTGTGTGGTGCCGATCTTGACCAGGCGCCAGTTGTCCATGATAAACTTCATTATGTATGCCTTGATCCAGAATGATGCATAGTAGGAGAACTTGACCCCCTTGTACGGGTCAAATTTTTTGGCAGCATGCATCAGCCCTACATTGCCCTCCTGGATCAGGTCGAGGAAGTTCTGCATCCAGAATTTCTGGAAATCAAGGGCAATCTTGACCACCAGCCTCAGGTTGGATGTCACTATCTTGGAGGCCAGTGCCGGATCCTTCGTCCTGTAATACTCTTTGGTGATTTTTTCTTCCTCTTCCGGTGTGAGAAGTGGATACTTGCTGATCTCTGCAAGGTATTGGCGTACCGGATCGGTTTCTGCAACCGGCAGCGTTTCACCGCTGGCGGGCGAGAGTACAGGTAAGTTTTCGATATTTTTATCGGATGTTTTATCCGTAGCCATGAACTCCCTCTGGTCTGTGTTGGTTCTCGGTGGGCCCCGCAAGGGGCGCGGCTCTGAGAAACGAGGGACGGATCGACCCCCTTTATAAATCTTCAATGCCTATTTGATGTATGCACTGGACCTGTATGAGCAGCAGGTCCTGTGTCCAAGTGATAAGGCGGGCCTGGTGTGTATTGTATAAGATTAGATTCTTGTGTCTATATCCTGGCAAGAACGCCTTTGTTGACCTCTTCCATCTTCTCTTTACCAAGCAGAAACTCCACCAGTCTCAGCCCGAATTCTACAGCAGTACCTGCACACTGGCTGGTGATGAACTGGCCGTCCTGTACCACCCGTTCCTGAGAGATGGAAGAGTTCTTTACAGATGCCTGGCACACAGGGTGACACGTGATGGTCTTGCCTGATGATATCCCGAGCCGGTCGAGTATGGCAGGGGCTGCACATATGGCACCTATATACCGGCCAGACTCCAGTTGGTCCTGCAGCATCTTGATGACCCTCTGGTCCTTTGCAAGGTTCTCTGTGCCGTCTATACCACCTGGAAGCACGATAAGGTCAAAGGTCTGGTCAGTGACCTGATCGAGTTCGGCATCTGGTACGATTTTGACGTTACGGGCAGAGGGTACAGGCCCTGGAACGGTACCGGCCATAACTACCTCCAGCCCGGCCCTTCTGAGCATATCAACAACTGCGATGGCCTCGAGTTCTTCATATCCAGGGGCAAGAAGAAGCAGTATCCTTTTTCCCATAGTATCCTCCGTTGGTCAGATGAGTTGTCGTTCTCCTGTTGGGTCCAAAAACTTTTTCCATCTTCTCATGTCTCAGTTCTTGAATAAAATCTTTTCTAAATGGACATGATGGTCACATATCAGGCCCAACATACCTCTCATTGCCTCTTATGTGTATATGTTTTTTGAAATTCGTCAATAAACCTCTTAACATCACCTTCAGGCAAGAAATTTATGCCTGCTGCCGCTGCCCTGCCCCCGCCTGTAGGAAATTTCATACATAGGCTGTGGGCGTCACGCCGGTCAGACAGCGGCGCCCTGACACTGACCACATAGCCTCCAGAGGGAAGGCCGGTGAGAACGGCATGCGCTCCATCCGGATTCTGTCGTGAGAGTCTGTTTGCAAACACCCCGCTCACCCTTCTGGCCCATGATTCATTGGGAAGGATATAGACCTCATTACCATTGCAGGAGAATTCGGGTCTGGTCCCTGATGCCATTTCCATGTCCGAGTTGTATCCTGTCTTCAGGTGGGTAAATATGGTGGTGGATTGGATAAAGTCAACAGGATCGGCAAATTCCCTCATGGAACGGTAGATGTCTGCAGGGTGGAAGTAGAGATCGTCTACAGATACGCCGTAACTGTTATAGTTAAGAAGCACACCGAGTTCTTTCAATACCCCGGTGGTTTTCTGGTCGATCCCTGCGGATCTGGCCATGCGTCTTGCTGTTTCATCAAAGTTGTCACCAAAGGTGCCAACCACAGCCCACGCCCTGGATCTGCCGCCTGTGTGCTGGTCAACTATGAAACTGGTACCCCTGTCGGGCTGTGCGTCGATATGCACGGATAGGCGGGCATGGTTGGGAACTTCCCCTGCGAAGTGGTGGTCAAAATATTCAATTGCAGCACCTTGCTCCAGCAGTCGGATCACGTCGTCCCTGTTCTTGTCAAAGGAGATATCAAGCACTGTTACGCAGCAGTCTTTGGAACACTCTACGCGAGATAACAGTTTGATGTCCCGCTTTACCCCTGTGATGAGTAGTGATTCAGATGGCTCTGAGAGTCTTAGTTGGTGAAGGGAGCACAGGCCGTCTGCGTCCCCGTTGAAAACGTCATGTGATTGCAAGTAGTTGCCTCCTAACCGTTTGTTTCCAGACAGAAAGTTGGATAATCTGATGGGTTTATATCCTTATTACTATAAATATTTTTCTATTGAACAGGAACTCATTTTTTTGTATTATCAGTTTTTAATGAAATGTAACGGTTCATTAGGAATAAAAAATGGATCTCTGGGAAAGGAGGATTTATGAGTTTTTTGTACTTTCTGGCGCTGCTTGCCCTGGGCCTGAGTCTTTTTGGCATCTTGGCGCACCGGCAGGTTTCACAGATCAAAGAGGAGATGCAGGATTTGAAAAACGCTCTAGAAAAGGGTGAACTTCGGGGAGAAAAGGGGGATCCCGGTGCGCCTGGACCTCCTGGCCCTCCAGGGCCTCCAGGTCCGCAGGGCGAGGCTGGACCTCCTGGGCCTCAGGGTCCGCAGGGAGAGCCAGGGCCTCCAGGGCCAAAGGGTGATCAGGGCGAGCCAGGGCCACAGGGTGAACCAGGGCCTCCAGGTCCGCAGGGTGAACCTGGGCCTCAAGGACCTCCAGGGCCTGAAGGGCCTCAGGGTCCCAAGGGCGAGCCAGGGCCTCCAGGTCCGCAGGGTGAACCAGGACCTCAAGGACCTCCAGGGCCAGAAGGGCCTCCAGGACCCAAGGGTGACAAGGGCGAGCCTGGTCCACAGGGAGAGCCCGGACCTCCAGGGCCGCAGGGCGAACCTGGGCCTCCAGGGCCTGAAGGACCTCCAGGGCCCAAGGGTGACAAGGGTGATCCAGGTGAGCGGGGACCAAGAGGACCGAGAGGTCCAAAGGGGACTGCTGCCAAGGCCACCACAAAGGCCAAGAAAGAGAAATAGATTGGTCAACAGGGGCAGGCTGAGTTTTCGGCCTGCCCCAAGTTTTTTCCTTCCTTTTTGTTGAAATCCCCGATATTCTTTTAAGCGTAAGTTGCAGCCCTGTTCAGGTGATGCAGGGCCAGCGATTTGATCATGCATTGAGGCCACGTGTCTCCCTGCCTGGCAGGTAATATGTTTTGTAATTATTGAGCCATCTTTATCTCAAGATAAGACACTGAAGAGAACCCCATGAGACATTATTATTCCGCTTCCATTTCTATTCTTATACCATTGCTCCTCCTGCTTTCTGCCTGTTCCCCCATCTCGGTGGATACTGCATATGACCCTTCAGCCGATTTCAGAGGGCTGAAGACCTATTCATGGGCCAGCATTGATTCTCCTGATGACCGCCTCGAGAGCTATCCAGAGATCAAGAAGATGGTGCATGAGGCCGTGGATATGGTTTTGAGACTCAAGGGATTCGAGCTTAGAGATAGCGGTGATGTTGATTTCAAGGTAACTGCATATGCAGGTGTAAAACAGGCCATGAAGCTTACCCAGTCAGGAAGGGTGCCTGATACATCTTGGCTTGGGCCGGCTGGGATATATGACTATTCGCGTGCAGGTAAGGCCACGTTGTTTATTGACATATTCGATGGTCGTACTGGCAGACTGATCTGGCGTGGCGATGGAATAGGATTCATCAAAAACTATTCCAGAGGCAAAAAGATGCGTCAGGGCATAAATACATGGGTGGCCAACATCCTGAAATCCTTTCCCCCTACCTGATACGCTGCAGGATGGTATTGGTTCAGGGATGCCCGTGGGCCGGCCCTGGGCGCTTCATGCCGTTGGCTGACAGGCAATTTTACAAAAACAACCTTGATTTTGTGGAATTACAGACAATACAAGATTCCACATGATCTGAAACGTTCAACTTGGGTCTTATATTTTTTGATAGACCTGTCGAGACAGAGGTGTTTCCTGTTTGTCCTGTGCTGTTATGCTGCGGCAGGCTTTCCCTGCCTTGCGACATGGTCATTCCTGGCTGATCCGTCATGCTGGCTCTATCTGTTTCGCTTTCCCTGGTGCCGTGTGGCCTGCGGCTGAATTTTCACAGTAACATTGTCCATAGAATGAGGTAAATGTGGAAAAAACTCTTACCCTTAATGTGAGGAGTAGTATGAAAACAGGTCGTATTACGCCTGGGAACAGGTTTCCCATGGGCGCGGTTGCTGATGAAACCGGCACTAATTTCTGCATATTCTCAAGGCATGCACGTGCTGTTGAGCTGTTGCTGTATGAGAGTCATGATGCACCGTCCCCGTTTGCTGTAATAGGACTTGATCCTGAGGTCAACAGGACCTTTTATTTCTGGCACGTCCATGTGGAGGGGGTGGGGCCTGGCATCAGCTATACTTGGCGTGTGGACGGGCCTGGGGATACAGAGAGGACCGGTTTTCGCTTCGACAGGACAAAAGAGCTTCTTGATCCGTGGGCAAAGATCGTGACCAGCACCCTGTGGGATCGCGTATTGGCCATGAAGCCCGGGGCGCGTAACGTGCCAGGTATGAGGGCAATGGTGCCGCCTGTGGATACCTATGACTGGGAGGGTGATACCCCCCTTGACAGGGGCTCGGGGGACGCGATCATCTATGAGATGCACGTGGGGGGCTTTACCCGTCATCCATCTTCTGGTGTCAGGCATCCTGGTACATATTCTGGTATAATAGAGAAGATCCCGTATCTGAAAGATCTGGGCATAACCGATGTGGAACTCCTGCCAATAATGGCCTTTGATGAACAGGATGTGCCCGAAGGGGCAAGGAGGCGGGGGCTCAGGAATTTCTGGGGATACAGTCCACACAGTTTCTTTGCCCCGCACCCCGGTTATTGCAGGACCCCTGAGCTTGGTACCCATATCGACGAGTTCCGTGATATGGTCAAGGCATTTCACAGGGCAGGGATAGGCGTGATTCTTGATGTGGTGTTCAACCATACTGCCGAGGGGGGAGAGGACGGGCCGGTAATCAACTTCAAGGGCCTTGGCAACCGTGCGTTCTACCACCTTGACCCTTCGGACCGGCGGAAGTATCTGGATTTTACAGGTTGTGGCAACACCATCAACTGCAATCATCCACTTGTTACCGCATTTATCCTTGAATGTCTGGAGTACTGGGTGCGTGACATGCACGTAGACGGTTTCAGATTTGATCTTGCCAGTGTCATGGCCAGGGGAGAGGATACAAGGCCCATGTACCACGCCCCTGTGGTGTGGAGCATTGAGTTTTCAGCACAGCTTGCAGGCAGCCGCCTTGTTGCCGAGGCGTGGGATGCAGGCGGGCTTTACCAGGTAGGCGGTTTTCCCGGCTTCAGGTGGCAGGAGTGGAACGGTCTGTACCGGGATGTGATAAGGCGCTTCGTTAGAGGGGATAGAGGCGTGGTGGACGAGGTGGCCACAAGGATTGCCGGTAGCAGTGATCTTTATGAGCACTCTGGCAGGTTTCCGAGAAACAGCATCAACTTTGTCACCTGCCATGACGGCTTCACCATGCATGACCTTGTCAGTTACAATCGCAAGCATAATGAGGCCAATGGTGAGGACAACCGGGATGGAAGTGATGCCAACTACAGTTGGAACTGCGGAGTGGAGGGTGAGACAGACGATCCACGAATACTGTCCCTGCGGCGCAGGCAGGTGAAGAATTTCATGGCAATCATGATGTTGAGCCAGGGTATTCCCATGCTGCTTGCAGGCGATGAGGTGCTCAGGACCCAGAAGGGGAACAACAACTGCTACTGTCAGGACAACGAGCTTGGGTGGTTCGACTGGAGACTTGTTGAGGAGAATGTGGATATGCTCCGTTTTGTCCGTGAGATCATAGCATTCAGAAGGCGTCATCCGTGTCTGAGGAGGAAGCATTTTCTCACAGGTACCAGGACCAACTCCAGGGGCATTTTGGACATTGTATGGCATGGGCAGGAGCCTGGGACCAAACCATGGGATGACCCCGAATCCAGATTCATTGCCTTTACCATGGGGGGGATTGATGAACAGGAGCCGGATATCCATGTGATCTGCAATATGGAGGAGTTTGGGGCAAAGGTGCTGCTGCCAGCCAATCCGGTATTCAGGTGGCATCTTGCAGTGGATACCATGAGGCCAGGGCCTGAAGACATTATCAGACCTGAGGATCAGCAGTTGTGGAAGGGCAGCGAATTTGTTGCAGGTCCAAGGAGTGTGGTGGTTTTTGAGAGCAGGCCTGCCTGATTGTAGCCTGAATTGGGTGTAACTTACCACCTGGTGCGCGGTGTTTTGCTGTCTGAGTCTCCAAATTGGCAACTTTGGCATTTGGTTGTAACTTGGGACCATGATCCGTGCACATTAACACCTGAATTGAGCGTTTCAAATCATGTGAAATATTGTTTTGTCTTTAATTACAGCAAATTAATGCTGTTTTTTGTGAAATTATCCGTCATCCAACGGGTTTGCTGTAACTGTTTTGCTTTCTACATAATTTGAAACCGCTACGGGATTCCCAATTTCGCGTGATCTGCAGCGTTGTCAGATACTTGAAGTACAACAGTACGTCTGCGTATCCTCCGCCTTGCATCTCATGCAAACTTGGGAATCGCTCAATTCAGGTCTATATAACACGGCAAGCCGGATTTTGTCAGACCGGAATTGAGCGGTCAGATATTCCGTAACTGTTCCCAGGGCCCTTTGCGGGTATATGTTACAGGACACCTTTAAGGCAGA
>Ga0256914_1002840_pt1 | contig 14175 bp, 10 predicted proteins | sample HulkmetaG_FD_191571 | JGI IMG/M metagenome (GOLD analysis project Ga0256914, IMG submission 191571) | Hydrothermal chimney microbial communities from Main Endeavour vent field at the Juan de Fuca Ridge, Pacific Ocean - Hulk | ecosystem: Environmental > Aquatic > Marine > Hydrothermal vents ... | reverse complement strand
GGGAGTGGAGAGTTGGGAGTTGGGAGGCGAATACCGCCATCTGCTACCCGCTCTCCGCCATCTTCTCTCCGCCGCCTGCTTGCGGACTGCGGCTGATCTGCACCAGCCAGAAGATGAACAGCGACAGCATCCCCAGCAGGCCGCCGACCAGCATCAGGGTCGCGGTCGGGCGCAGATGAACGACTTCGGGCGGGGCATCCTTGATAGGGCCTACTTCCAGCGCGGCAGCGAGGGCACGGCTGCGGGCAACCGCATCGTTGTACCCGGCAGCAAGTTCGTTGTGCCGGGCTTCCAGCGCGGCCGCATCTGCGGTGCGGCCATCCAGTTCGGCATCCACCAGGGCTGCGGCAACCGCGTTTAGTTCACTGTCAATAATGACCACTTCGCGGGCGGCCTCTACCGCCGCAGATGTTTTTTCCGTAGTGACATCCACCCAGGCAGACACTGCCTGCGCCGCCCGCTGCGGATCGGCGTGGGTGGCGGCAAAGTGCCACTCCCCCGTGTTGCGCCAGCCGATGGAAAGCATCTCTCGCAGAGCGGGAACGTCAACATCCGCCCAGGCAGGGTCTTCCGCCTGAAGGCGTGCCAGGGCCTCGCCCAGGTAATCGTCACTGAAGGCCAGCGCGGTCAGTTGCGACATCTGGGCGTGCTTGTAATCGTCCGGGTTGAGGTAACCCGATGATTTTGGGATTTGCGCGGCCTCGGCAATGTAGGGGTCATGCGCCGAGCGGTAAAGGTTCAGGCCGACGTACACATCCAGGGCAGCGCGGTAGGGCGAAGGCCAGGCAAAACCTGCCAGGTAGCCAAGCAACGCTCCCCCCAGAAAGGCCAGAACCAGCCAATACCAGCGCTGTGCGGCGGCGAGAATTTCTTCGCGGGGGTTCCAGGTGTTCATGGAGGGCAAGGATTGGGGATTGGGAATTGGGAATCAGGGGTTAGGACATTAGGAGTCCAGGGCCCGGTCGGGCGTGCGGAACTCGAAAAAGAGCAGAAGCAGCAAGCCGGATAATACCACCAATCCAAAAATCAGGTTAGAAATCAGCGGCGGCTGGTTGAGCGCGATCATCGCCAACACGCCAAGCACCAGCCCGGCAATGTGCATCAACAGCACGGCACGGTTTGGCGCCAGCCCGAAGGCACGCAAGCGGTGGTAGGTATGGTCGCGGGCCGAGGCATACACCGGCCGGCCGCGGCGCAGGCGGGAAAACACCACCAGAAACATATCGAAAATCGGCACACCAAAAAGAAGCACCGCAACAAACCAGGAGGACATCTGGCTGACATCTTGCGGAATGTAAGCAATTGCCAGCGCCGCCAGCCAAAATCCCAGGGTCTGCGAACCGCTATCCCCCAGGAAGAACTGCGCCGGGCGCACGTTGAAAAAATACACACCGATGCAAATTCCCAGCAGCAGCGCACCGAAAACCGCCAGCGAAACCTGCCCGGCCTCCAGCGTCAGCAGGATAAAAAACGCGGCAATCAACCCGCTGGCGCCTACTGCCAGCCCATCCATGCTGTCAATAAAATTGAAAGCATTGGTAATCCCCAGCAGCCAGATCAGAGTGATGATCAAATCCAGCGTGCGGGCATAGGAGAACGGGATGCTGACAAAAAAATCGGGGGATTCAAAAATCTGTACCAGGATGCCGCCATGGATCAGGATCGCCGCTCCCAGGAGTTGCCCGACCAGTTTCAGGGCAGGCGAGATTCCCCGAAAATCATCCCACAACCCGAAAGCGAAGATCATCAGCCCGGCAACAAAGGTGGTTCTGACCATCGGGGTTTTCCACACCCTGAGGAGAGTCCCGCCAATCACAAACGCGGCCAAAATCACCAGTCCCCCGGCCAGCGGCATGGGACGGGTATGATGTTTGTGCGGCGCGCTGCCGGGGTAATCAATTAACCCCGCGCGGCGGGCGAGGCGCACTCCAACAGGGGCACTGGCAAAGGTAAAACCTAATGCAATGAGAAAAGCGACCAACAGCGACATGTCAGAAAGTCCCTGACGCGAAGGTATTATTGTCCGCAAAGGTGGTGTGCGGTGCAAAGGCCAAATCTGATGCAGCCGCCGCGGGGGTGAAAGCGGAAGGCTGCTTCACCTGATCATAACTGACATCTGTCGCTTGCAACTCGCCACTGTCCCCGGCTTTGCTTTCAACCCCGGTTAATTGCCGCGCTGCACAGACGACAATTCTGGCAGCAGATGTTCATAAACTGCTATCGTGGCCGCGTTGACCTGCTGCTGGGTAAATTTTTGCAAAACCGTCCGGCGGGCGGCCTGCCCCATTTTGCGGCGCAAATCCGGGGCCTCGACCAGCCGTGCCAGCGCATCCGCCAGGGAGAGGGCATCCTGCGGGGGAACCAGGAAGCCGTTCTCGCCAGAAGAGATCACCGAACGGGCACCGGGAATATCCGCCGCGACCAGAGGGCGGGCACAGGCCGCCGCCTCCAGCAGCGTCGTCGGGACACCTTCACCGTAAAAAGACGGCAAAGTCACAATATGGCTCTGGGGGTAAACATTCTCCATCGCGGCGCGCCAGCCCCACCACTCTAAAATGCCATCATCCTGCCAGGCGAGCAGCGTTTTCTCCGGGATGGAGGCAGGGTTGCCGGGGTCGGGCAGCCCCACCAGGACAACACGGGCGGCAACCTTGCGGGATTTCAGGATGCGGGCTGCTTCCGCCAGAATGCCAACTCCCTTATCCCAAAGCATCCGGGCAGCCAGCAAAACAACGGGGACACCTTCGGGTTCCGGCTGGGGGCGGAATCGGTTCGGGTCCACGCCGACACTTTCAATCAGCCAGGTTCGCTCTGCCGGGACCAGTCGGCGGGCGATGAAATCGTCGCGGTCCACCTGGTTCTCAAAGATCATGCCAACGCGTGAACTTCGCAAAATCAAACGGTAAACCGGCTGAATCAGCGCTCGTAACAGCCGGGCGCGGTAATCCTCCCCCAAAAAGACATAACCGCGCCCGGTTACCGCGTTGACAATTGCCGGGACGCCGACGAGGCGGGCTGCCAGCGTGCCGTAAATTGAGGGTTTGATGGTGTGATGATGCACCAAATCGGGGCGTTCGGCGCGATAGAGGCGCGCCAGCGCAAAAATAGCGCCCGTCTCCTGCCAGGGGGCGACCGTTTTGCGCCCGACCTCCCAGGGAAGCCAGCGGAATCCCCAATCCCGAAAGGAGGCGGCAAATTCCCCCGGCGGGGAAACCAGCACCACCTCCGCCCCGCGGGAGCGCAAATCGCGCATCAGGGATGCGCGGAAATTGTAGAGATACCAATCGGTGTTGGCAACCAGGATGATTTTGAGAGGCACGACGGTCAGGGCAAATCGGCGTAAAGTTGCTGAAGGCGGCGGCGCATTTGCGGCCAGCCGTAACGCGTTTCGTAAGCACGGCGGGCGTTTTCGCCGAGTTCCCGGCGGAGTTGCGGGTTTTCCGCCAGGTGCTGCAAAGCGGCTTCGAGCGCACTTTCATCTCCGTAAGGAACAACTACCCCGCAGTTTTCCGCCTGAACGATGCGATCCATGTTTGTTCCGGCAGCAACCAGGATGGGTTTGCCAAGCATCATGGCTTCAAACAATTTGTTGGGGCTGGAATAGCGGTGGTTGGGGATGGCAGGGTCGTAGGTGGCAAAGAGTAAATCGGCGGCCGCGCTGAGCGCCAGAGCACGGGCGTAAGGAATGCGCCCATGCCAGCGGATGTTGGGCGCAGATTCGGTTTCTTCACGGAGGGCGGCTTCATCACCGCCAAAACCGGCCAAGTCCAGATACCAATCCGGGTGGCGGCGCAAGACGTTGACCATCTCAAAAAGGCCGCGTTCGACCTGCAAAAGCCCGATATAGGCCAGTTGCAGGGCTGGGTGCGCATCCCGCCCCGTCGGTGGGGGGGATTGGTCGGGCGGGGAATTGTAAATCACGGCGGAATGGCGGGGATGCGTACCCGCGATCTGCTCCCAGCGGGAATCATCTGCCAGAATCAGGGCATCCGCCCGGTTGATGATGCGCAGATCCAGCCACCGAATCAGGCGTTTGATCCATGCCGGAGTCGCCCGCAGGTGATCGGCGTAAAAATCAAAAATGTCGTACACCAGCCGCTTGCGGCAGAACCATTTGCAAAAAAGTGCGGGGAGTACGGTGTCGAAATCGCAGGCGTGGATGATGTCAAACTCGCCGCGATGCCGCCAAAGCCAGCGGGTCATCCCCCATTGCCAGCGCAGCAACGCCGGCAGGTTGTGGATTCCGCTGGCGTACTCCGCCGCGACAGGCAAGCGATGGCAAGGCAGTCCCAGCACCGTGTCGTCAGGCGGCAGGGATGCCGTACGGTCCCAGCACAGGATCGTAACGGCGTATCCGGCCTGTGTCAGTGCGTCGGCTTCTTTTTCAACGCGCGGGTCGGGAGCCACCGGGTTGGAACGGCAAAACAAGACACGGCGGGAGGCGGTCATGCTATCTCCGCGAGCAACGCCGCACGTTCAGATTCGTACAATTCCTTAATCTCGTCAGGTGAAAGGCACTGCCGGTAAACGCAGACATTTTTGAGTTCCTGCCCCCCGTCCAGCACAGAGAGAGTCGCCTGCGGGCGCAGGTCTTCCACTGTGCCGTCATCTTTTTGCACCAGTTCGCCAACCCATTGCGGCGGGCGTACCCCCACGGCCAGACTTTCGGCCAGTCGGTAGTTGTTATCGTAGCGCCGGTCGTAGGCAGTTTCGCCGACTTGTTCGGCATTGATGTACAAGCGCATCACCCCGTCCGGGAAGCCTTCCCAGGTCATGGTGATCATGTGCCATTCTCCGTAAGAAAGCGGCACACCGGGCTGCTGTTGTCCATCAAAGTAGACTTCTACTTCGGGGAAGCGCGAGCGGCCAAAATAAGTTTCCATAACGCGGCGGTTTCCACCGGCCCGGGCGGTCAGCGAGCGCAGGGGGCGAACCGGGACGGATTCATCTACGGTTGTGTAAATGACGTAGCGGCTGTCGTCGCTGTGGAAGAGGATCGCGGTATGGGGCGGTTTTTGGGGGTCAAATCGCAGCCAAAGTGAAACGGTCCCATGACGCACGCTAATGATGGGGTCTGCCGGGTAAATGCAATGCACCCGGGGCAGCGCTGCCCTTTGTTTTTCCAGGTCAATGACCGGTTCGGCAGTTGCAATGCGCTTTTCTGCGGGCGGGGGAGAAATTTCAACAGCAGAGGCCGCTGCGGGTTCTGCTTCTTTTGGTTTCTCCATTTCAATATACTGCCGGATTACTTCCTGAGTATTGCCTAATGCAAGAAGTTCGCCTTTGCTCAGCCACATTGCGCGGCTGCAAAAGGAATCGATGGTAGCCATGCTGTGCGAAACCATGATGATTGTTGTGCCCTGTTCCTGAAAGGAATACATCCGGTCGAGGCATTTTTGCTGAAAGGGAGCATCTCCTACGGAGAGTACCTCGTCCACCAGCAGGATTTCGGGGCGAACGGCGGTGGCTACCGCGAACCCCAAGCGGGCTACCATCCCCGTGGAGTAAGTGCGCAACGGGGCATCCATAAATTCGCCAATTTCAGCAAAGGATGCAATTTCCGGGAGTAATTCCCGGACTTCGCTCTTTGTGCGTCCCAACAGGGCGCTGTTCAGGAATACGTTTTCGCGCCCTGTTAACTCCGGGTGAAAACCAGCCCCCAATTCCAGCAAGGGGGCCACCTTCCCGCGCAGCACAACCCGCCCGCGGGTGGGGGTCAACACCCGGGCAACGACCTTCAGCAGTGTACTCTTGCCGGAGCCGTTCCGGCCAATAACGCCGAAAATTTCGCCGCGCTGGATTGCAAAGGAAACATCCTTGAGCGCCCAAAAATCTTCGTAAGCCAGTTTGCGCTGCGCCCAGCGGATGGCGTATTCCTTGATGCCGGAAACGCTTTCGCGGGGTACGCGGTAGCGCACGGCGACATTCTCAAAGGTAACAACGGGTGGTGTCATGGTTTCCCCGCACTAAATCCGGTACACGTAATCGTTCGAACGCGATGCAAAAATCACGCTGCCTGCCAGCAAACTGGCAACTGCATATACAATCGCCAGCCCCCAAATATCCCAGCCGGGGATTACCCCGTGCATCAACGGCTGGCGGAAGAGTTCCAGCATCAGGTACATGGGGTTTAGTTTGAAAAGCGGCAGGAATGACGGAGGGATGATGTCCAGCGGGTAGATGATGGGGGTGAGGTACATCCACATGGTCAGGATCACGCCATAAACCGGCAGCACATCCGCAAAGTAGACCACCGCTGTGGAGAGCAGCAAGGCCACTCCGAGAGAGAACATCCCCATTATCAGCACTGCCGGGATCATGCCGAGCAAGGCAAGGTGCAGCGATACCCCCAGAAACAGTGCAATCACGAACAACGGGATCAGGGAAAGCACCAGGTTGACTGTGGATGTTCCCAGCGCGGCTACGGCAAAAACCGCTTTCGGCACGTAAATCCGGTTGAGCAGCCCGCCGCCCCAAAGCATTTCTCCCATTGCAGAAGTTGTTGTGTCGGAGAAAAAACTCCAGGCCATAATGCCGCTGAGTACGTAGATCGGGTAGTTTTCGGTTGAAAACCGGAATACCTGCGAAAAAACCAGCGTGAGGACAATCATGGTCAGGAAGGGGTTGAGCATCGTCCAGGCCACACCCAGAACGGAACGCTTGTAGCGCGTCTTGATGGAGCGCTCAACCAACTGCACAACCAGATCACGGTATTCAATCAGTGATAATATCTCGTCAATTACCGGGTGCGAGCGATTGGCCGAGTCATAATAAACGGACCGTTCTTGCAGTGTTTTTTGCAGACGTGAAATCATAATGAATGCCATCAGTTTAAAACAACAAAGGCTTGCCAGGCCTTCCGGCCTTGTGAGCGGCGTGTATTTTACCCGATTTCATCCAATGCGGAGAGGATTTGTTCCGCCCGTGCCGCCCAGGTGCTGGTGCGGGCGGTATGATCAATGCGCTGAAGGTAGACGGAATCATGCCGCAGTTGCAGTGCATCGTCAATTCGCCGGGAAAAAGCATCCGGGCCGTCGGCAACTAACACACCATCATATCGCATACTTTCCTGCATAGGCGTCACAACCACCGGTTTGCCACCGGCCATGTATTCAAACAGTTTCAGCGGCGAGGTGGCATGGGTGATTTCGTTCAGTTGAAACGGGATCATCGCCACGTCAAAGCAAGCCAGGTAAGCAGGCAAATGCGCGTAGGGTTTGATGCCCAGCCAGTCCAGGTTCGGCAGGGTCAGAAAAGAGGGGGGCATGGTGCCGTCGTAGTCCGGACCAATGATGAGGAAGGAAATATCCGGGCGGCGGCGGGCAAGTTCCATGACAAGGTCATAGTCAAACCATTCCGCCAAGGCACCGTAATACCCCACAATGGGGTTCCCGCGTTTCAAAATCGGTTCCATGTCCGCGGGGGGAGCAGCGGGGACACCTTCGCGTGCCGCCGCGAAATGAGCGTAATCCACCCCGTTGGGGCAAAGGAGCGCATCCGGGCGCAGTTTGGCTGCGGCCCGGTAGAGGGGCTTTGCCGTGGTCAGTACCAGATGGGCTTCCTGGAGCAGGCGTTCGTGTTCCTGAAGCAGTTGTCGGTAATTGCCATCGAAAACCCGTATATCGTCCACGTAATCGTAGATGATACGCGGGGTGTCGAAGGCCGCTGCGTAGGTACGGTTCCAGGTCAGCAGGTAGATCAGGGGGGATTCCAGCAAGGCAAAAGTTTCAACAGGGACGTTGCAAAGGTAGAGATTCGAGGAAATTTCAAAAAAAGGATTCTGCGAGAAATCCGGGGTGGGGCGCATATAGAAAATCAACGCCCCCTCACCCGCGAGCGCGCGGGCGAGTTGCTGGGGACGCTGGAAAAGATGTTCATCCCAATCCAAGCCGGGCGGGAAAATAATCGTCTGACGGGTATGGCGATGGGCAGCGCACAACGCATCCATCTCCACCCTGTAAGGCTGGGCGGCAACAATCCGACGGCGGCGATCCAGTTTGCGCAAAGGTTGGAGTACAGGGTCCGGCAAAACCCGCAAAGCCCAATTTCGCCAGAGAGCATAATAGTCAGTCATCGAGGTGCAAAAGCGTGTCTACGCGGGCTTTCCAAGTGTTGCGGGCAATAAAGGCATCAATTTCAGCCTGCGGCAGCGTGAGTTTTCGCACCTGCGCTGCAAGTTCGATGAAATGCTCCCGGTTCTGCGCCAGAAAAACCCCAGGGAGGTCCCGCAAAGGGGTTAGGTCAGGGGCTACCACCGGCACATGCATTGCCAGATATTCGTACACCTTGAGCGGGCTGGTAGCCTGGGTAATTTCGCTCACCCTCCACGGGACCAAGGCAACATTGGCAAAGTTCAGATAGGCAGGAAGAACCCGCTGCGGCTTCAGCCCCAGAAAATGGAGGTTTGGCGGCGGGTTTGCGCATTGCCCGGCATAATCGCCAATCACTACAACTGCCGCTTTCGGATAGGCTTTTGCCAAATCGACCAGCAGATCCCAGTCAAACCATTCGCCCCACAGCGCGCCGATGTAGATAAGCGTCCAATCCGCAACGGGAAGGTCAGCAGGCCGCTGATAAATTCGCTCCGAATTGAACAGATAGCCGTTTACTGCATTCGGCAGCAGCCGTACCGGGCGCCCGCTGCGGGCTTCCAGCGCGGCCGCCAGGGGGGGGGCAGTTGCAACCAGATGGTGAGATTGGGCAATAATGGCATCTTCGGTACTCTCAGAATACCAATCCCCCCCCAGGGACGATTCCCAGTTATCCAGCAAATCGTAGATGATCCGTCCATTTTCGCTGCGGACCTGTTCCAGCAGTGGGAGAAAATCCGGCAAGGGGAGTTCGGCCAAGGCAAACAAGGGAACCCGGCCTAAAACCTGCGAATAGGCCTGGTGGAAAGCGTTCCAGGAAAAACTCCTTACATTTTTCGTAATCAGATTGGGGTGCCGAATCTGCAAGTGAAGTTCAGTGTTCTCGTACTTGGGAAACCTGCTCAGGAAAATCACCAGATACTGACGGCGCAACAGTTCCAGGGCGATCTGGGTCCAGCGCGCACCGCCGCCTGTATCGTCAATGGGAACACCGGCTAAAATAAAAAATATCCCGCGCAGGGTTTTCTGCCGCCGCAGATCCACCTTCGGGCGATTATACATGCCTCGCAAAAAACCTAACATTTCGCCCACATGAATTGCGCCCCGCAAAAGTTGCTCTCTGACGGCTGCTCTGCGCGGCCAAAGATAAACCGCACCTCCCATCAGTAGTGCAGCAATCAAAACCAGGGCAACAGTGCGGAAGTGCAATGAGCCACAGCAAAAGATCCAAGATAACAGCAAGCCGGGAATAAACGCGACAAAAATCAGTTTTTTCAGGATTTGCAAACCGCGGTACGCCAGGTAACGATAAACATAGGCATACATTCCAGCCTCGCCATTTCCAATTGACCAGCGATAGGCTTTTTGGATGTATTGGCGGAATGTCGTCGGGGCAACCCAACGTACCGCCGCTTCCGGCACAAAGGCCCAACGGGTTGTTGTACGTTTGAGTTCCAATGCAAAATAGGTGTCCTCGCCCGTCAGTGTTAACCATTCGGGGTAGCCCCCCACCCGTTCCCAGGCATCTTTGCGAAAGGCAACCGAAACGCCAGATGGCAGATGGGTCTGCGGGTCAATTTGATGCAATGATGCCCCCAGAAGCCAGTTCACAGGCTGCCCATCAGGGTTGACAGCGTCGTAACGGCCAGCAACAACCTGAATATCCGGATCATCTTCAAAAGGTGCGGCCAGCGATTCCAGCCAGCGGGGAGGGATATGACACCCAAAATCCGTCACGGCGATATAAGGGTAACGGGCTGCCCGAATTCCCGTATTTCGCCCGCAGGCGATATTTCCTCCTGGTTTGGAAAGCACGCGCATGGGGATTCGACTCTCCGGGGCCAATTGCCGCAAGAGTTCCAACGTTCCATCGCTGGAACCAGTATCAACAACTATCAATTCGTCCGGGAGACGCACCTGTTGCTGCAAATCGGAGATCAGTTGACGGGCTACCTCGGCTTCATTGCGGGCTGTCACAACCAGTGAGATTTTGCAAGCCCGCCGATGGGCAGTTTCCCGAAGCGAGCGACGGGGACGGTAATCGGGAAACAGATCCGCACGATCCGTATAAAGGACGACCTGGGTATTGTCTTCACAGATGTACCGGTCTCCAAATAGGCGAGGCGAATGCGCAGTTCGGCGAAAAGTGCGAAGCAGGGCACGGCACCGAAGCCGCCGGCAGATAGATTTGAGCAAGGGCAAAACGGTTTGCATGAAATCGTTAGCGGAACAACGCCAACACTTCGGCAGGGGTCAGATAAACATAGTTGGGAGATACAATTCCCCGGCGGTAGCCGTCAAACTGGCGAGATGTGTCGTTATAGCGGTAAAAAGCCCATTCGTAAGTTTCCAAACCATTGTAGTAAATTATCCCGAGGACAGGGATAGACTGGTTAGACAACAGGGCATAGGCATCTTCCAGCCATTGGTTTTTCAAGGCGGCATCATAGCCGTTGGGGCCGTAAGCCGTCGTGCCCGTCTGTGCAATGACAACCGGTTTTCCAGGTGCCATCAGGTGCATACGGTTGATAAAAGGGAGAAAAATATCCTCCGGGGATTCCCACTTTGGATAAGGGTTGGATGGGTGATATCCGAAGTTGTACGAACTGAAGGCTACAACATCCACAAGATCATCTCCAGGGTAGTAAGCCTCAAAATCCGGCCAGCCGACCGAACTAACACCATTCGGGGAAAAGACCCATTGAGCCGAGTTCTCCGGCACGCCTTCTGCTTCAAATATCTGTTGTACGCGTTGGAACGCAGCCTTGTAATAGGCTGGGTTTGAAGAACCATAGGGTGTCCAATCCCCATTCATCTCCTGCATGGGCGCCAAAAACGCCATTCTGGCTCCATTATTCGCATAGATCTGAAATTTCTGTGCCCAGGCATGAATATCGCTATCAGCAGAGCCATTGGCAATTTCACTGGCAGATTGGTGAAAGTAGATATCCACAAAAGGCGTATAACCCGAATCCCATATTTCGGTCAGAACCACATCAACGTAAGCACTTTGCTCGATGTCGTGAAACATCCCCGCCAGCGATAGTGGTTTTCCTGCCCAATTATTCAGATCGACGAATTCGTGTTGCAACGCGCCGCTCAAATCCGGTTCGGCGTAATCGTTGGGGTAAATACCCAATAGTATTACCAGTGGTTCAGGCATGGTTACTAACGGCAAATACACTTGATGGGATACGGCTTTTGTTGCTACAGAAGCACCGCGCGCAAAATCTGCGCTACAACATACAATCATCAATACTGCCAACAGAACCACGTAGTATATTTTTTTCTGATGTGTCTGCATATGTGCCTCCAAAACTGAATAATCAGCCCGACTGTATCCAAAACTATCCGCTGTCAGGTTAACATGCCTATCAGAACAGCGGCAAGCCAATACTTTAGGCCTCTAACATGAATTCGGAAAAAGAGCGGGGCACCTGTTTTGTAACACAGAAATCCGCGAATGAAACAAATGGCACGAATTTTTGTTTTTTATTCGTGCTATTTTTACGATTTGCCGCATTCGTGTTCCCCGGACAGCACCTTTTGGCCTGTCCGCAACTCAGGTTATCAAGAAGCCCTTCAGGATGCGCGTCCATTTCGTACGCCATTGCACAATATCAAAGGCATTGGCAACATCCACTGCGCGTCCGCCGATTTTTTGCCGCAGATCCCGATTCCTGATAAGCAGATTCAGGGCATCGCGTAATGCATCCGCTGTCGGGTCAATCAACATACCGTTGTAACCCGAAATTATTAAATCGGGTAACCCGCCCACGTTGGATGCAATTACTGCATTCCCCGCTGCCATAGCCTCCAGACAGGATAAAGAGGTGCCCTCGCTGTGAACAGTCGGAATTACGGTAATGTCCGCGGTCTGATACGCCCGGTGCATTTCTTCGAACGGCAGGGTGTACCAGCGGACATGGTCGGGATGGGCCAGCACCAATTCCTGAATAACGGTTTCTGCCTCAGGTTCCGCCTGCCCCACGAAATGAAACTCCAATTCCGGGTATTGTTCAAGCAATTCTGGGAGAATCTCATGCACCAGCCAAAATCCGCGCGGTTCATAAAGACGACGCGGGTAAAGCACCGTCAGGCGGTCGGTGTTATGCGGCGTACGACCGGCGGAAAATTGGTTTGTATCCACAAAATTGGGAATATACACGAATTTGTGTGCCAGGTATGCTTGCGTTCCTCTCACCCAGTTGATTGTATTCGTGTCCACTGAAACGATGCGGGCCAAATTAAACATTGGTCCTAAAATTGCCTCGATACGCTCATGCTGGGCAAAAATTGGCTGCTCATTGCCAACATCCCAATAAACACCGTGGCTGATACCAATAGATCGCTCATTCGCCTGCGGAGCCGCGAGATAAAATGCCAGATAAATAACCAGCACATCCGGCGAGATCTCCTGGTGAAACAACCGGTTCAATTCGTGCAGGTTCCCTTGACTGGGCAGCCCAATAATTGGAATTCCTTGATATTCCCGCTCCCAGCGCTCATCCTGCGCAGATTGATAAACAACCGGTTGATACCCCAAAGAATGCAGCAGTTTTGCAATCTCCAGCAAGTACCGCTCTGCCCCCCCCAAATACAGGTGTTTTCCCGAAAAATCAAAAAACTGGGGCGCAAGAATCGGCACTTTGCTATCGCTGGAGAGCGTTGCCGGTACCCCTGCTGACGGCGAGGAAAGTTCTGACGAGTCCCCGGCAGGCAGTTGCCGTTCGAGAGCAGGGGCTGGATGCAATAACCGATAAATATGGCGCAATCCAGAAAGTGACTTAAAAAATGCGCTTTCCCGACGGCTGCCCACCGGGACGAGCATTTCACGGGATTGCCGCAATTTCTGTACTGCCTTCCAGGTACGGCTGGCGTAAATTCGATGCAATTCATACGACTGTGCGCGCAGCAACCGTATCGTCTGGTCGCGGTCGCGTATCATCTGGTCGCGGTCGCGTATCATCTGGTCGCGCTCCAGAAGCAACTGCCATCGCTCCTGCGCCAATTTTATGTTATCCAGCAACGCATTTTGCAACGAAAAAGTATGCTCAACCGTATCCAAAAATTGTTGCGGCAAAAGTTCCGGGCGGGGCAAGTGCGGCTGCCACTTCACCTGCCACTTCTCCTCAAACTTTGCCCGATTCTCGCGAAACAGCCGCCAGTAGTCAGCAAAATCAAGTTGCAAAAAACTCTTCCCGCCAGAATGGTGAATGTAAACATCCTCCACACAGAGAATCCGGTAGTCACGCTGGCGCAGTCTCATCGCGTAATCATCATCTTCAAACATCCCAATTCCGAAACGTTCATCCAAAGGGCCGATTTCCTCAAAAACAGCATAGCGCATTGCCACACAAAAGAATGCCAACACCTGAATATCGAAGGCGATTCCGGCATGTTCGGCAGTATAGCGTTCAGCAAAAGAGTCCAGGCCATCCAGTGAATCCTGATCATAATCAACGAGAATGCGGCTCTCATTGCTCGCCGAATTTGTTACAGGCCCCACCATCCCCACTTGAGCATCCTGCAAATGATGAATCAGCCCCTGCAACCATCCCGGAGTGACAACCGTATCGTTATTCAGAAACACCAGATACTGTCCCTGCGCCACAGAGGCGCCTTGGTTATTCGCGCGCGCAAAGCCTGCATTGTGGGAATTGAAAATCAGGCGCAAATTCGGATGATTATCAGCGTAGGCCTGAAGATGTTCTTTCGTGCCATCGTGTGAGGCATTATCCACAACGATAACCTCAAACTCCAGATCACCCGTTTTGGCAAAAATACTATCCAGACACAATTTCGTGTCATCCCAATTGTTGTACGTAACAATAACGATGCTGGCTGTCTTCTGCTTGCTGCCCATTCTCACAATCTCCACAACTTGCGCAACCGGCGCAGTCCCCATGCCAGCGGACTCGAATGCGTTGATGCCAATTGCGCATGTAATTCTGAATTCTTCTGTTTGAGCGCGTCCAGTTCACCTTGATATTTCGCGAGATATTGCATCTGTATCCTGTCCGCCAACCGAAAGACTTCTGCCGAACTCCGAGACCGGTAACTCTTCAGAATATCTTCATAACAC
>Ga0256914_1002839_pt1 | contig 14189 bp, 11 predicted proteins | sample HulkmetaG_FD_191571 | JGI IMG/M metagenome (GOLD analysis project Ga0256914, IMG submission 191571) | Hydrothermal chimney microbial communities from Main Endeavour vent field at the Juan de Fuca Ridge, Pacific Ocean - Hulk | ecosystem: Environmental > Aquatic > Marine > Hydrothermal vents ... | reverse complement strand
CGCCATCAATCTCCAAATCCAACACAAAAGCCCCGCCTTTCCGCGGCCCGCGCCGGGCGCCCAACCTCCAAACCGTGAACCCCCAACCCCCCAACCTTCAACCAGCAACCTTGAACCTTCAACCAGTAACCCTAAACTCCTCACCCCCTAACTCCTCCCGCACATAATAAATCGATTTATGAGTGCTCTCGTAATAAGTACGGATGATGAGTTCGCCCAGCAGACCCATGGCCAGCATTTGCACCCCCAACAAAATCAACAGCACCGCCAGCAACAACAGCGGGCGCGTGCCAATATCCTGCCCCAAAATAAGCTTAACAAAACTTAGATAAAGCCCCAGCAACGTGCCCAGGCCAAAGGATGCCAGCCCCACGCCACCAAAAACATGAATCGGACGCGTGCTGTAACCCAACAAAAAATAGACAGTAATCAAATCCAGCAGCACCCGAAAAGTACGCGAAATACCATATTTGGATTGCCCATGCTCGCGGGCCCGATGATTCACCGGCACTTCGGTCACGCGCACACCATAAGCACTGGCCACGGCCGGAATAAACCGATGCAACTCGCCATAAAGATTGATATTCTTTAGCACATCAGCCCGATACGCCTTGAGCGAGCAACCATAGTCGTGCAAATGCACCTGCGTCGAGCGGGAAATCAGACGATTGGCCATCATCGAAGGCAGCTTACGGGTCAAAAACGTATCCTTGCGATCCACACGCCAGCCACTCACAATATCGTAACCCTCATCCATCTTGGCGATAAGCTTGGGAATATCCGCAGGATCATTCTGCAAATCTGCGTCGATAGTGATGATAATATCGCCTCGGGCCCGATCGAACCCGGCAGCAAAACCAGCAGTTTGCCCGAAATTGCGCCGAAACCGCACAATATGCCAGCGAGCATCCTGCCGATGAATCGCAGCCAGTCGGGCAAAGCTGTCATCAGTACTGCCATCATCCGCCACGATGACCTCATAAGGCGCACCAAAAGCCTCCAGCGCCGCGGTGAGCTGTCCATAAAGCGCATCGATACTGGCCTCTTCGTTAAAAAGGGGAACAACAACAGAAATCAGGGGCTTGGTCATGGCGTGATTTTGCCACAACTCGGGCCAGATGTCACGTTATCCAAAGGCCTCCAAACGATGTGGATGAGCCCTGTGCCCATTCCGGCGGTCGCAGATGAGCAAACCAGACGCTGTTGTTCCCGCTCTTGGGTTATCTCACCTTCCGATCTTGCCAGCCAGCCTCACATCCCCTAAAATGGGCCCATGATTTCAACTTCTACCCAGCGCCGACGCCAGATCTGGCTTGGCCTTGCGTTCGTTTTTATCGTCGCCACCTTTTATCGGCTTTGGCAACTGCACAGCCTGCCCCCCGGCCTTTTTGGCGATGAAGCTGCAGATGCTCTGGATGCCCTGGACGTGCTGGCTGGCCGCGGACAGGTCTTCTTTCCTGCCAACTTTGGCCGCGAAGGGTTGCACATGTGGATTTTAGCAGGCCTATTCAAATGGATGGGCGTCACCCCCTTTGCCATACGACTGCCCTCGGCCCTGGCAGGCATAGTCACCGTGCTGGGAGCCTATTGGCTGGGCTATGAACTCTTCATCGCACCCCTGCCCGCCCATGCCCCTACGTGGGATTTTCAGAAGGCCTGGCTCATCACTTGGGCCGCAGCCCTGTTTACCGCCATTTCCTTTTGGCACGTGCATTTTTCTCGCTTTGGCATTCGTGGCGTATTCACCACCACCTTTGCCGCACTAACCATGGCAGCACTGTGGCGAGCCATCCGCACCAGACGCTGGGCCTGGTGGGCCTGGGCCGGCCTGTTCATGGGGCTGGGTTCCCATTTTTACACCGCCAGCCGTTTTATCCCCCTGTTCGTCGGTCTCTTTTTGGGAGGATGGGCCCTACTCTCGCTGGTGCGCCCGCGTGGGCCCGCGCGGCTGGCCCATCCCCGCGACTTCATCCGTGGCAGCATTCTCTTCTTTGCCCTGTCCGCACTCATCTTCGCCCCGCTGGGCTACTACTTTCTCACGCATCCCGGCAGCTTCACGCAACGAGCAGGCGAGGTTTCGGCATTTCGGCATGGGATTAGCATCGAGACCCTGAAAATCATCGGGCGGGCCGCAAGCCTGAACTTGCAGCAATTCATCGTGCCTGGCCGCGGCGATGTGGCCCGATTCTACAATCTCACTGGCCGCGCCGTTTTCATGCCGCTGACCGCGCTGCTGGCCCTGCTGGGCCTGGGCATTAGCCTGCGCCGCTGGCAAGAGCCGGTCTACGCCTTCTTACTGCTGTGGTTTGCAGTGTTGGTCAGTCTCTCCTTTTTGGCAGTGGATCGAGCTCCAACCTTGCCCCGGGTATTGGGCGTCATCCCCGGCGTATTCTTCTTCCCTGCCATCGGCCTGGGAGAGCTGCTGGCCTGGATGCGAACCCGCTGGCATCTCAAGAAGCCACTACTGGCCGCCGTGACAGCACTCTTCCTTCTGACCCCTGCCATTCAAAGCTATCACGACTACTTTCAGGTTTGGGGCCCCTCGCCCGAAACCCAGGAAGCCTTTCAGCAAGATGTCATCACCATGTGGCAATGGCTGGAGACACACCCTGCCCCGGGCCCGCTCTACATCTCATCGGGCCTGTACAAACACCTCAGTTTCATCGTACTGTACGAGCAAGTTCCCACCACCGAATTTTTTAGCCGCCAGGATCCCAATCTACACTGGTTTGATGCGCGTCGAGCCTGGCCCCTGGCTCAAAGCGACGCGACCATCCTGGTGGGCAACTCGGCCCTGCCCCCCGCCGACATACAGCAACTCCTGAGCATCCAACTCGATACGTTACCTGCTGGGTCCGCCTATCAAGCCACCACCGGCATCCACCTGAATCAAGCCCCCGCAGTGTGGGTGCATCCGCAACTTGGTCTCATCGAACAAGCGGTTATTCCCCCGGGCCCGGGGCAAACCGCGGGCCTAATGCTGCAACTGTGGCACACCACCGGCCCCCTGCCCGATGAATTCGAGGCCTGGCAAATCCAAAGTGCGCTGCTGGATGGCGCTGGTCAACAGATGGTGCAGGTCTCCGATGAAATGGGCCTGCGTCCCGCTGAATGGCCTGCCGAAGGAACATTTGTTACCTGGCAGCGCATCCAATGGCCCCCCGAGCGCCCTGTTGCCGGAACTACCCTGCGCATCGTGCCCCATGCGCGCCCGCCCCTGCAACCCGCTGCCGCCACCGATGGTTGGCTTGCCCGCCCCCTCATCCAATGGCAGGACTTGTTGCGTCACTAAAACAAGAGCCTGAAAGATAGACGATGTAGCCGTGTTCGCTATCCTTCAGGCTTCATTATTCATGGCCTACTCAGCGCCCACTTCTTCGGCGATGGCCTCTTCCAGCTTTTGGTTCTTCTTGAGCTGCACCTGAACTTGCTCCAGGCGCTTGTTTACCTCGGCCAGACCTTGCTCATAACTCTTTTGCAAGCGCTGCATATCCAGGCTGGAGGCCCGTTGCTGCAAATCGCCACGCAGCTCTTCGCCACTCTTGGGAGCCATAATCAGAGCAGCCAGTGCGCCCACTGTGGCGCCAAACAAAAAGTAAAACAAATTTTTCATCTAGAATCTCCTTGGATTAGTGACGACGCAGCTTGCACCCAAAAGCATGCGAGCGGCGCCTTGTTAAGTAAGTGCGCATTTGAAACTTGAGAAAAGCGCTCGCACCTCTCGCCGAAGGACGAAAATGGATGCGGCGCTAAAATTTGTCATGGCCACCGCAGATTGCACAGATTTTTCGTAACAACTAACGTACCCGACTTCAGTCACCACAACGGCACAAAGACACTAAGAATACCAAAAATTTCAAAACTTTTTTTCTTTGTGCCTTTGTGACTTCGTGTCTTAGTGGTTTCTAGCCGGGCTACCTTAGTCGTAACGATTGTTCTTGAGCATTTCCTTTTTCTTTGTGCTCTTGGTGGTGTGCTCTGGATAGCGACGAGCCATTACATTTCAACTTTCAGAGCATCAACGACTTAAGCCGCTTCTGCAAGTGTAGCGCATTTTTTGCAGGGGATGCAAATTGTGTCGAGCCTGTACAGAGCCAAAAAGCTTGCATTTGCCTTACAAACAGCATTTCATGCCAGCCTCTTTTTGCCATTTTTGCACTTTGCCACTAAAATAAAAGGCTGTCGTGTCCAGTTGTCTTCTGGCGCGCTTTCTTCTTGTTTTAACCCCGATAGTCCTTCAGTGCCGCACCTGATGTCCGCCTGAATTATCACAATTATTATTCTGATCTCAAATTATCATTTGTAACTATACAGGTCGTGACCTTCAATCCTTTGCCACGAAGGCTCGAAGGTGACGAAGAGAGAAAATTCGAAACGACTAACGTATCCGACTTCAATCACCACAACGGCACAATGACACTAAGAACACCAAAAATTTCAAAACTTTTTCTTTCTTTGTGCCTTTGTGGCTTCGTGTCTTAGTGGTTTCTAGCCGGGCTACCTTAGTCGTAACGAAAATTCCTTCTTTCTTTGTGCCGTTGTGTCTTCGTGTCCCTTCGTGGTCAATCAGAGAACGTGAATAGTTACTACCATTTTACGAAAATAGGGAGTCGATAATCTCATGGATTATGTCTTAAATGTTGAACCCCGAGCCAAAACCGGGCGCAGCGTCAATCAGGTACGCAAAGCTGGTTATGTCCCCGGTGTCCTTTACGGTCAAGGCGATGACGCTGTGACTGTCAAATTTCGCGAAATTGACTTTGTGCGTATCCTGCGCGCCGGTGGTTTCAGCCAGCTCATCGGGCTGGATGGCCTGGGTGGCAAACCGGTCAATGTGTTGATCAAAAGCATGCAGCGCCATCCCGTGCGCCGCAGCATCCTGCATGTTGATTTTTATAAAGTGCAGATGGATGTCAAAATTCAGACCGATGTGCCCGTCGTCATGGTGGGCGAATCTGACGCTGTCAAGGGCGGCGCTGTGATTATGCACCACATGGACACAGTCCTGGTGGAATGTCTGCCCGGCAACATTCCCGAATCCTTTACTGCCGATATGAGCAAATTGGTCAATATCAGCGATACCATCACCATTGCCGATTTGGCCGTGCCCGATGATGTCGTGATTCTGGCTGAGCCCAATGCACCTGTGATTGGCCTGACCATCTCCCGTAAGCTGGCTGAAGATGCTGTGGAAGGTGAAGAGGGCGATGTCGAGGGTGAGGAAACTGAAGAGGCAGCCGAGTAAGCGTTTTTTTGCTAAACGACCAACGGACAGGCCGCCCACGACCTGTCCGTTTTTTTTGTTTTCATTCGGATCGCTGCTCAGGTCTTGCGTCCGATGAGCTTGCGAACCACCGCGGCCATCATGTCGATGGTGGGGGGATGGCCCTGGGTGGCTTGCAGCGCGGCCAGGGCTGCTTGGGCGTGGTGTTGTCCCTGAGCCTGGGCATAGGCTCGGGCACCCAGTTTATCCAATAGCGCCAGAATGGTGCTGATGTCGTCGGTAGTGAGTGGGGCGGGGCGGGCGTATAGGGCGCGCAGGGTCGCAGCGTCTGGGCCCGATTGATTCAACGCATACAGCACCGGCAGCGTTTTCTTGCGAGTGATGATGTCGCCGGTGGCCGATTTGCCGGTAAGCGCCTCTTCGCCCCAAATGCCCAAAATGTCATCCTCGATTTGGAAACTGATGCCCACTTCGTAGCCAAAAGTGCGGTAGGCATCCAGATGAGGACTGCCTGCAATGAGTGCGCCCAATCGGGCCGAAGCTGAGAGCAGGGCCGCGGTTTTACCTGAAATCATCAAATGATACGCTTCCACCGAAACCAGATCCCGAGTCTCAAAAGCCATGTCCAGATATTGTCCCTGGGTCAGATGCAGACAGGTTTCGTCAAAGATGCGAAGCGCCTCCAGCACGCGCGGCGCAGGCACATCCACCTGGCTCAGGCGTTGCAGAGCCTGATGTGCCAACACGAACATGGCATCGCCAGTGTTGATGGCCTGGGCGTCGCCCGCCCAAGTCCACACGGTGGGGCGGTGACGCCTGGTTTCTCCCCGGTCTTCGATGTCATCGTGGATGAGGGAGAAGTTGTGCAGCAGTTCCACCGCCGCGGCCGCGGGCAGGGCCTGTGCCGGGTCGGCGCCCGCAGCCTGACAGGTCATCAGCACCAGCAGCGGGCGCAGGCGCTTGCCTTTGGGCGCGTCATCTGGTTGGCCGTGCGTGTCTTCCCAGCCCATGTGATACCGCATCATGCCGTACATCTCTCGCAATTCAGGTATTTCGCCGCTGAGGTGGCGTTGCATTTCTTGTTCGATTTGGGGTAACCAGTGCTGGCTGAATTCGATGAAAGTTGTCATAAAGTTTGTTCGGAGTGAATGTTAATGCGATGAGAGTTTGCCGGGGGCCCGCAATGAGGCTAAATTAGGGGAGCCGCTGACAAACATGGCTACCCGCAATTCGGCAAGAATGGCGTTGATTTCATCCATGACCGCTTGTGCGCTTTGTGTGGCGGGGCGCAAAAAGACCGCGGCCATGCCTGCCAGTTTAGCGCCCAAAGCAATGCTTTTGGCCACATCCAGGCCCGTTTTCAGACCCCCGCTGGCAAAAAGTGGCATCTCTGGCAAGATTGCATGAATGTTGCGTAGTGATTCTGCGGTGGGAATGCCCCAATCGGCAAAGGTGCGGGCTACGCGTCGTTGCAGCGGGTCGGGGTTGCGATGATACTCGACCTCTGCCCACGAGGTTCCGCCGCTGCCTGCAATGTCAATAGCTGCCACACCTGCATCGGCTAACAAGCGAGCAGTTGCCACCGAGATGCCCCATCCTACCTCTTTGGCGATGACAGGCACACTGAGCGCCCGGCAAACAGCCTCAATCTTTTTGGCCAGACCCGCCCATTGCACGTCGCCTTCCGGCTGCACAGCCTCTTGCAGGGGATTCAGATGTAAAATCAGGGCGTCCGCCTCGATCATATCCACTGCGCGCTGACAGTGTGCGGGCGTGTAGCCTTTGTTGAGCTGCACCGCTCCCAAATTGGCAAAAAGCAAAATATCGGGCGCCACGTGGCGTATCTGAAAGGTGCGGGCCAGAGCAGGGGTTTGCAGTGCCACCCGTTGCGAACCCACACCCATGGCAATGCCCGCGGCCTGTGCCGCCTGGGCCAGATGCCGATTGATGCGTTCAGCCTCGGGCGTGCCACCGGTCATCGAAGAGATGAGCAAGGGCGCTTGCAGGTGTTTGTCAAAGAGCCTGAGGCCCATTTCCACATCCGCTAAATTAAGCTCGGGCAGGGCCTGATGCACCAGACGCAGGGTCTCGAAGCCGCTGGTCAGGCGCGGGAAGCGTACATCTTGTTCAAGATTGATGCGAATGTGATCTGTTTTGCGTTGACTGTGTGGGGCCGGCATGACTATCTCCTGCTGGAAGTTTAATCTGCGGTGCGAACAGTGTCAAATTGTTGGCGTTGCCTGAATGAACAAAATGCCAGAGCCGCTAATAATCTTCTTATGCTTTGCCATTACAATAGAAGCATGGTAACGATTCACGGTTTCTGATTAGCCACGAAGGCACGAAGAAAGAATAAGCTTCCCTTCTTCGTCACCTTCGAGCTTGAAGAGCACGACCTGTATAGTTACGAAGCATGCAACCCAATACACCCGATTAGACAAATACGAAAGGCACAAAAACAAGTTGTGTCTTTTTTCTTGATGGTCTACTGACCCATAACCGCTACCAAGGAGAAATGTTGATGAGCGAGAACGCAAAGCAAGCTGAAACCATGCAGTTTCAGACAGAAATCAAGCAATTATTGGATATTTTAGTGCATTCTTTGTACTCGCAGCAGGAAATCTTCTTGCGCGAGCTGATTTCCAACGCTTCGGATGCGCTGCATCGGGTGAAGTTTGAGATGCTGACCAACCGTGACGTGCTGGACCCCGATGCTGAGTTGGCGATTCGCATTCAGGCTGATGCCGAAAAGGGCACACTGACGATTACTGATACAGGTATCGGCATGACGCGTGATGAGCTGGTGGAGAATTTGGGCGTGATTGCGCATTCGGGCGCAGCGCAGTTTGTGACCGCGTTGCAGGCGCAACAGCAAGCCCCCGAGGCTATTGATCAAATCGGGCAGTTTGGCGTGGGATTTTATTCGGTATTTATGGTAGCAGATGAAGTCCAGGTGATTAGCCGTTCCTACAAGCCCGATGCGTCGGCCTGGGCGTGGCGCTCCACCGGCGACGAAAGCTACACACTGCTTCCTGCCGACAAGCAGGAGCGAGGCACCACCATTGAAATCACCCTGAAAGAGGATGCCAAACAATACGCTGAGCCCTGGCAGCTCAAGTCCATCATTCACAAATACTCCGATTTTGTCACCTTTCCCATTTATCTGAATGATGAAGAGGAGCCGGTGAATCGGCAGCAGGCAATTTGGCGACAGAATCCTTCGCAAATCGAGGATGAAGCAGCCAACGAGTTTTACAAGCAACTCACTTTTGCTTTTGAAGACCCCATGACGCGCATTACAGTGCAAACGGATGCGCCGGTGCAGATTTACGCGTTGCTTTACATCCCGGCCAAGCTGGATCGTACCTTGCTGGGGCTTAAGCAGGATTATGGTTTGCGGCTTTATGCCCGACAGATTCGGATTCAGGATCGCAACAAGGAGCTTTTGCCAGAGTATTTGCGGTTTGTCGAGGGCGTAGTTGATTCGGAGGATATTCCGCTGAATGTGAGCCGTGAAATGGTGCAGAGCAATCGAGTTCTGCACAAAATTAAGTCGGTTCTCACTCGCAAGATTCTGAATGCTCTGGCTGATATGGCCCGTAAAGAGCCGGAGCAGTACGCCAAGTTCTGGCAGGCGTTCGGCATTTTCATCAAAGAGGGCATCAATACCGCTTTGGGGGATCATGCCAAGCTGACACCCCTGCTTCGTTTTTATTCCTCCACCAGCGAGGAGACCCTGGTTTCGCTTTCAGATTATGTGGCCCGGATGCAGCCAGAACAAAAGGCGATTTATTACATTGCCGGCGATAGTTTGGCCATTATCAAGCGTAGTCCGCATTTGGAGCATTTCCGGCAGCAAGGTATCGAGGTCTTGTATTTTGATCAGCCCATCGATGTCTTTTTGCCGCAGATGCTGGGCAAGTATGAGTCGTTCGAGTTTGTGAATGTGGATCGGGCTGACGCGAAGGTTTCGGGCCAGGAGGAGGCCAATCCCCCGGAACCGGGCGAAGATTTTGCCAGGCTGGTGGCCCGAGCCAAAACTTTGCTGGGAGATAAAGTGGCTGATGTGCGTCCCAGCCAGGTGTTGGTCTCACATCCCGCGCGATTGGCCGCTCCTGAAGATGGCATCGATAGCGGCATCCAGCGGGTGCGTCGGTTGATGGAGGAGGATTTCAGCGTACCGGCCATGGTGCTTGAGCTGAATCCTGAACATCCCATCGTGGCCAATTTGGTGCAGCGGGCCACTGCCGGAGCTGACGATACGTTGCTGGATTTGGCCATTGAACAGCTTTATGAGGATGCGTTGTTGCTGGATGGTTTCCACCCAGATCCTGCACGCATGGTTGAGCGCATCCAGACTTTGCTGGAGGCTGCCACCCGGGTGGCGTGACGATTGTGTTGTTGCGTGCTGTCATGCAGCCACTGCGCTTTTAGTGCTACGCATTTACCCCCTCCCGGTTTTGGCCGCCGGGAGGTTTTTTCTGGACAAAGTGTCGAAAATTCGGTACAATGACAGGAACTGATGTTCGGTTTTCAAGTGCCGCGTCTTTGTCTTATGCCCGACTTTCATCTGATTTCTCCTTTTCAGCCTACTGGTGATCAACCTGATGCGATCCTGCAGTTGCTCGCTGGTCTGGACGCGGGCATGAGGCATCAGACTCTGCTGGGCGCAACAGGCACAGGCAAGACCTTTGTCATGGGAAAGGTCATCGAGGCGATGCAGCGCCCGACGCTCATCATGGCGCACAACAAAACGCTGGCCGCGCAGCTTTATTCTGAGTTCCGTGAGTTCTTCCCGCACAACGCGGTGGAGTATTTTGTCAGCTATTATGATTATTATCAGCCCGAGGCTTATCTGCCCCGCACCGATACGTACATCGAGAAGGATGCGCAGATCAATGATGAGATTGATCGTTTGCGTCTGGCCGCAACCACTTCGCTTCTCAGCCGCCGGGATGTGATTATCGTGGCCTCAGTTTCCGCTATCTACGGCCTGGGCAATCCTGAGGATTACGGGCGGGTGGTGCTGAAGATGGTGCTGGGGCAGAGCACACGGCGCAATCTGCTGCTGCGGCATTTGGTGGATATTCATTACAATCGCAATGATGTGCAATTGTTGCCCGGTGCATTCCGGGTGCGGGGCGATACGCTGGAAGTTATGCCTGCTTATGGCACCACAGCTTATCGTATTGAGTTTTGGGGCGATGAGGTTGAGCGCATGACTGAGGTGGATCCACTAACCGGTGAGGTTTTGCGGGCGCTGGAGGAGCTGGAGATTTATCCGGCCAAGCATTTCATCACTCCGCAGGATAGGATGAGCGAGGCGTTGGCAGCTATTGAGCAGGAGATGATTGAGCGGGTGAAGTGGTTCGAGGCTCACGACAAGTTGTTGGAGGCGCAGCGTATTCAGCAGCGGGTGAGTTACGATTTGGAGATGTTGCAGGAGATTGGTTATTGTTCGGGCGTGGAGAATTATTCACGGCATCTGGCCCATCGTCCTGCCGGTTCCCGCCCGTGGACGCTGCTCGATTATTTCCCCGATGATTTTCTCCTTTTCATCGACGAGAGTCACATGACCGTCCCCCAGATTCGGGGCATGTACAATGGCGATCGTTCACGCAAGCAGGTGTTGGTGGAGCATGGCTTTCGTCTGCCCTCGGCGTTGGATAATCGTCCGCTGAAGTTCGATGAATTTCAGGCGTTGTTGCATCAGGTGATTTATGTTTCGGCCACGCCCGGGCCATTTGAGCGCGAGGTTTCGGAGCAGATTGTGGAGCAGATTATCCGTCCCACCGGATTGCTGGACCCGGTCATTGACATACGTCCCACCGAGGGGCAGGTGGATGATTTGGTGAGGGAGCTGAATCAGATTATTGGCCGCGGGCAGCGAGCTTTGCTCACCACGCTGACCAAGCGCATGGCCGAGGATTTATCGGATTATCTGGCTGAGCTGGGTTTTCGGGTGCATTATTTGCATTCCGAGGTACACACCATCGAGCGGGTAGAGATTTTACGAGATTTGCGTTTGGGTGTGTATGATGTGGTGGTGGGCATCAATCTTTTGCGCGAGGGCCTGGATTTGCCCGAGGTCAGTCTGGTGGCGATTTTGGATGCGGATAAGGAGGGCTTTTTACGCTCTGATACGGCGTTGATTCAGACCATGGGGCGTGCAGCCCGCCACGTGCAGGGCAAAGTTATCATGTATGCAGATATCATCACCCGGTCCATGCGCCGGGCCATCGATGAAACGACCCGCCGTCGCCGCATCCAAGAGACCTACAACCGAGAGCATGGCATCAAGCCGCAGTCCATCATCAAGGCGGTGCGCGATATTACGCAGCGGGTGGCTGAGGAGCGGGCTGTGACCGCTTTGGCTGAGCCAGGCCCGACTTACACCGTGGGCTCGGGCGGTGAGCTTATTCCCAGCCTCACCGCGTTGCCCCGCCCCGAACGCATCCGTCTCATCGAGACTCTTGAAATGCAGATGAACGAGGCCGCGCAGCAGCTCGAGTTCGAGCAGGCCGCGGTGCTGCGAGATCAAATTATGGAGCTGCGTCGCAGTTTGTTCGATGAGGGAGATTTATCTGCGTTGAAGCGGATAGTGGATGGCTGAGTTGTGGTTATTTCGGCATCGCTTCCAGCATCTGCAAAAAGCTTTGGGTATCTGGCCCCGATTGCTGGCGGCAGATGAGCTGTGGTGCGCCTGTCAGGGCATCGGCAATGCGCTCACGATGGCGGGGAATGAGGCGGTCGGGCAGGGCATCGGGCGGAAAAAAACGATTGTCGTCAGTCTCGGGCGTTTGTTTTTGCAGCTCGCCCCCTGCAATGACGCAGCGAAAGAGGAAAATGAGTTCATCCTTGCCTGCCTTGCTGTAAATCCCCAGTAATTTTTCGGCCCGCACCACCAGGCCTGTTTCCTCCAGCACTTCCCGAATCACGCCCGCATCGGGCAGCTCTCCCGGCTCCAAACCTCCGCCCGGCAGATTCCACAAATCCATATCCCGCCGGTGTCCCAGCAGAATGTGTCCGGTAGCATCAAAGATGATGGCAAAAGCGCCCAGTTTTGTCATAAGAGGTAAAATGGGCGGGGCGTGCGACCCCGCCCCGAATGCGTTTAGTACAAGAACATGGGCTTGCCTTGCACATGCGAAATCTTGGGACGATAAGCCTTGGCATCGTAGAATTCAGAGACATCGACACGTTTCAGGCCGCGGGTGCTGTAATCGGCGGCTACATGTGTGTAACGCCCTTCGCGCAGCGCTACCATACGTCCGGTAATGCCCCGGGTAGCCAGGTTGACTGCCAGCGTACCGAAATTGGCTGTCACAATGCGATCCAATGCATCGGGGGCGCCCGAGCGCATAAGATAACCTAACTGCTGGTAGATGATGTTCTCGCCGGTCAGTTCCTTGATTTGCTGCGCCACGTAGTTGCCCACGCCGCCCAATTTGCGATGCCCATAAGCATCTGCTTCGCCACTTTCCATGATTTGCCCTCCCGCGGGAAAGGCGCCTTCTGAGATGGTCATCACCGAATAATGGCTAGGATTGTTGCGCTTGTCTTCCATGAGCAAGTTGGCCAATTTTTCAATATCAAAGGGCACTTCCGAGATGATAGCTCGGTCGACATCGGCGCAGAATGCAGAGATGAGCGAGGTTTCGCCTGAATTGCGCCCAAACAGCTCTACCACGCCAATGCGTTCGTGCGAGCCGATGGAGGTGCGCAAATTGGTAATCAGCTCCACCGAGCGAGTCACCGCGGTGCTAAATCCAATGCAGTAATCTGTGCCGTAAACATCGTTATCCATGGTTTTGGGAATCGAAACCACAGGAAAGCCTTCATTGTGGATGCGGGCCCCGTAGCCCAGCGTATCATCGCCCCCGATGGGGATGAGCACATCGACCTCAAGCTGGTCCAGTGTTTGCAGCACCTTTTGGGTAGTGTCCAACGTTCCATCTTCGTTCACCGGGTAATCATCAACATTGAGAAACGGGGGCAGGTGTTCCGGTTTGACTTTGCTTGGTTTGGTGCGGGATGTGTGCAGGAATGTGCCGCCAGAGCGATCAATTTTGCGCACCATTTGTTTATCCAGTTCCAGCACCCATTGCCCCCAACTTTTGGGGTCATCGTGATTGTAGCGCAGCGGGCCCGCCCAGCCCCGCCTGAAGCCGAGCACGCGCCATCCTTCATCGACTGCGCGGCGCACCACCATCTTGACTGCGGGATTCAGGCCGGGCACATCGCCGCCACCTGTGAGAACTGCCAATGTTTTCTTTTTTGGGGTCATAATAATGCCTCTTGCAATAATTTGGGTAGTCTCCGAAAAGAGTTTTTGCCAAGGAGATGCAGTGGGCACGGAGAAGATAGGTGTGTTTAGCACTTTTGTGCCCATTGCTTTTTTGTTTTTTGTAGAGCTAATTTGTTACGACTAAGATGGCCCGGCTAGAAACCACTAAGACACGAAGCCACAATGGCTCAAAGAAAGAAAAAGTTTGTAACTGCTTACGTACCTGGCTTCGGCCTGTTTTTTCGGGCGGAGCGGCGCAGACGAGTCAACCTTAGCAGTTACAAAAGTTTTGAAATGCTTGGTGTTCTTTATGCCTTTGTGGTGATTGAAGTCGGGTTCGTCAGTCGTTACGCTAATTTGGGGAATTGGGTATAAAAAAACCGCTGGAGTAAGCGATAACGCTGCCTCCGACGGCGATTTGTAGCGGGCGTCTTGAAATCGCATTTATGTTTTGGCGCTACGACATCGTGACGCTATGAAATTGGTGAGCCTTACCGGTAAGTTTAGCATGTTTCATGAAACTGGGCAAAAGGTGCCAGCTATGTTTCAAAAAAAAGTTACGACTAAGGTGGCCCGGCTAGAAACCACGAAGACACGAAGCCACAAAGGCACGAAGAAAAGAAAAAGCTTTGAAATGCTTGGTGTTCTTAGTGTCTTTGCGCCTTTGTGGTGATTGAA
>Ga0256914_1002838_pt1 | contig 14190 bp, 11 predicted proteins | sample HulkmetaG_FD_191571 | JGI IMG/M metagenome (GOLD analysis project Ga0256914, IMG submission 191571) | Hydrothermal chimney microbial communities from Main Endeavour vent field at the Juan de Fuca Ridge, Pacific Ocean - Hulk | ecosystem: Environmental > Aquatic > Marine > Hydrothermal vents ... | reverse complement strand
TGCCCTGAACCTTTCAAAAAGACTCAAAAAGGCCGAGGACAAACTTGAAGCCACAACCAAAGACGTGCATCTTCTTGAAGAAATTCAGCAACATCTTGCCAATAGTCTTAGATCGGGCCTGATAACCCTAGACTTAAATGATGATATCTTATATTACAACATTGCAGCTCAAGAGATTTTAGGCAACCGCATAGAAAACTCCTATGGAAAAAATATAGAGGAAATTATACCCGGTGCTCGCAAACTCCTATCTTTTTGTAAAGAAGATACGGATCGAAGAAGAGAAATCATTCTAGATACAGAAGGTCCAAAACTCATTCTTGGAATCTCCTGTTTTCAAATAACAGACAATAAAGGCAGTCTATTGGGCCATGGTCTTATATTCCAAGACATCACAGAAATAAAGGCTCAAGAGGAAAGGCTAAAACTTATTGACAAATTGGCTGCCCTTGGAGAGATGGCTGCAGGCCTTGCCCATGAAATAAGGAATCCCCTGGCCTCTATATCTGGTGCCGCAGAATTTTTGGCCCAAAGCGGCCTTGTTATGCCAGAAGGTCAAAGACTTCTTTCAATAATAGAAAGAGAGGCTGAAAGACTTGGCAAATTAACAAACTCATTTCTTTTGTATGGGAGGCCTGAAAGGAAAAAGACAGAGAGAGTATTTCTAAAAAGAGAATTAACAGCCGCCCTTATCCTTCTTAGACAACAAAAAAGATTGCAGCAGGCACAAGTAGATATTCGGCTTCCTGAAGGGATCAGCCTTTTTGTAGATGCAGATATGTTAAGGCAAGTAATTTTAAACATCCTGCTCAATGCCTTTCAGGCTATTCCCCCAAATAATGGAAAAATAGAAATAAACGCCCATCAAAACAAAGATTTTGTTAAAATAGAGATAAAAGATAACGGGCCAGGGATGGATTCCAAACAGTTAAAAAAGATTTTTAATCCCTTTTTTACCACTAAACCCAAAGGCACGGGACTTGGTCTCTCTATAGTGCACCGGATAGTGACAGAGCTTGGCGGTCAGGTTTATGTTGACTCATCGCCAGGAGAAGGAACAACCTTCAAGATAATATTGCCCAACGGCAAAAAAAACTTTTGTGCCAGTGATTCTAATATTCAGACCGGAGAAGCTGCCAACCTCTTAAGCCGTCGAAATCTCTCCATGTCATAACCACTAAATAACCTATAAAAAATGGTATTATTAGTTAGTATTGGGTCCATATCCTTTGATACTATGTTTCTGCTTTCCAGTTTATGCCAATCCATGGTTCCAGGTATAGGAGAAAACTCTGCAAGATACGGCCTCACCCCAAGATTCCGTACATATCGGATTGACTCTTCCACTTCATCAAGGTCTTGATCTGGCAGTCCAACAAGTAAGTAAACACCAATACGGCTCCTTTTCATACCCGCCATAACCAGATTTTTAACAGCCCTTTCCAAGTCCTGACTGGTAACCTTCCCGCCGGTACTCGCTTGCCTTTTTGAATCCACGGTTTCAAGACTAAGACGAATGGTCCTAAAATCAGACTGCAAAAGACGCTGAGCCACATTTTTACTCAAAAATTTTGCATGGAGCCCATTGGGAGTATGAAATTGCAAAGACACTCCTTTAGATTCCAGTCTGTCAAGTAATGGACCGAGCCTATTATGAAAATCCACCAGTAAGGCGTCATCATAAAAGGCTATTTGCCTGACCCCTTTTTTATAAAAAAACAAGAGCTCTTCCAGTACCTGATCCAGGTCTCGCTGCTTAAATGATCCGCTGACAATTCGAGAAGCGCAATAGGTGCATCTAAACGGGCATCCTATAGCGGTTCGAATAGCTCCGTAATCAACCCCGTCCCACAGAGATAGCTGATACCATGGCTTCCATTGCCTGACTTTGTAACCAAGGCCAAAAAAATCTGCAATCTTTGTCCTATTTTTTTCAAGGGTACCAGAACAAACCAGGTCTACATCCATATGTTTAAGGGCATGCTCTCTCCACAGGGTGGGATAAATACCCCCAAGAACAACGGGAATCCTACCAGCCACCCTTCTAATCTCTTCCACAACCCACTTTACACCCGGATACCAGTAAGACATGACAGAGGTTATAAAAACTCCGTCAAAGGGCTTTGTCTTTTTTAGCCTTTCTCTAAACTCATCTACTCCTATTCCGTATCTCGCAAAGTGCCTTTTAACCGGTAGATCTTTTAAAGCATCAAAATAAACAGGAACTCTTTTAAACCGGCCTGGAGCCGGAAAAGGAGAAAGGCAGTCCAAAATACAAAGATCCGCACCCATAACATGGAGCCATTGAGCCAGACTGTAAAGGCCAAGAGGACGAATCCAAAAATTGTAGGCAGCGAAGTCTGCGATCCAGGGATTTACAAGAAGAAATCTCACTTCCTTACGGAAAGGGCCCTTTTAGGCCTTTCTTCTATCTATAAAATAATTGCTGCCTTCCATTGCCTTTACCTTCTTTTTAAGCTTAGCAGCAGTAGCGGCAACTTCACCATAGTGATTATATCTGCCAGGCTCACAGGGTACTACAGCAATAGAAAGAGAGGTGAGAGGAAACTTCCTGGTCTCCCCATGCCGATCCTTGGAGGTAAAAAATCCCCTTTCGAGGTCTTCTTCATCAAGAAAGAGGGGAATAAGGGCAGAAAAGTTATTAATGACATCCTGACAAACCCTTTCGGACTTCTCTATAGGCACATGAAACACGAAATCATCTCCTCCAACGTGTCCCACAAAGCCCTGGTTTCCACAGTGTTCCTGAACAACATTAACAAGAATTCTACCAACCATCCTAATCACTTCGTCGCCGCGAGAGAAACCATACTTGTCGTTGTATGGCTTGAAATTGTCTATATCTACGTAACACACTGCATGACCTGTTTCATCATCCAGCATTGATTGGATACTCTTGAGGATTGAAGAATTGCCTGGCAACTTTGTAAGAGGATTATTATCTGCTACTCTGTGAGACCTGGCAAGAGATAGATCAATCCTTGTAAGAAGCTCCTCAACGGTTGCCTGATTAGATATGATATCATCCACACTATAACGATCCCAGTCGAGTCCTGTTGCAATATCTTTTTCAGACACCACTAAAATTATCGGCATAAGGGCTAACTGTAGATTGTTTTTGAGTGCTGAGATAACCTCACGGTCCAGGTTTCTATCCAATCCTTTCTCTATAATAAGAATGTCTGGGGGGTCTGAGAGAATTGCCTCCAATGCCTTTGCTACATCCTTCTTGTAACTTACAGAATGACCCTTGGCCTCTAGACAGAGCCGCTCATCTTGTCTATTGAAGTAACTGGAAGTGACTAGCGCTATCCTTGCCACAGTTATTAGCCTTCTATTTTTATCTCCAGGGTAAAATCTTGCAATTCTAACAACTTCTCATCAAGCTCACAAATGATCTCCTTCATCTGGCTCTTGGTAAGCTTTATGCGTTCCCATGCACTGTGATCTAACGCAGGCACCCAGGGATCACCCCCGTTTCCAAAACCTATAGCCCTAATAAGGATATCTGAGAAATGAACTATTGCTGCAATTTCCTTAAATTCTGGAGATTGTTCAGGTCTGTGATGATATTCTATAGGAAACACAAGACGCTCTGGCAAATTCCACTGCCTTGCCAACATGCCTCCAATTTCTCCATGACCTATTCCAATCATTTCCTTTTCTACCTCTCGCATATAAAGCCCCTTTTCCTTGGCCTCTGTCACAATGGCCTCGTATTCTTCAGGTAGCTCTGAACGTAAAACTATTTTTCCTAAATCATGAATAAGCCCGGCAGTGGAGACCTCTTCTGGATTTTTTATCTGCCGCCTCTTTGCAATGATGCCGCAGGCAGTGGCACAGCCCAAGGAGTGTTCAAAAAGGCCAACATCCGAAGCCTGCATTACTTCAAAAATAGAGGAGGTAACTATTAAGGTCTTAATAACATTGAAACCCAAAAGCACTATCGCATTAGAAACCGTGCTAATCCGTTGGGGGAAACCAAAAAAAGAGGAGTTCACCATCTTTAGAAGCTTGCTAGTAAGAACCTGATCCTTTTCGATGACCTTGCCAAGTTTAACTGCAGTAATGTCATCGTCCGCCACCATCTCGTTTAATTTTGACACTATAGGTGGCAACGTTGGCAAGGACTGGATATCGTTTAACCTCTTTTTTATCTCCGCCTTGTCCATGCTATTTAGGCTCCTTTTTGAGTTTTTCCAAAAACTCCTCGCCCTTTTCTTCAATCACAAGATGCTCACCAATGAGATGTTTAAGAGCCCTAAGAACAGGATCTCCTTGGACCTTTGAAAAACGTCTATCCAGTTCCTTCAATTTTTCTGCAAGGGACATCTCTCCTGGCAGACGTACAGGATGACCCTGCACGCTTATTACTAAGACCCCTTGTTTTCTTAGCCTGGCAATAAGCTCCTCACTAAGAGGCGTGTCTGCTCCACACAGGACCTGCCCTTCAGGAGTAACAGCATCCTTGGCAAGAACCATCCCTTCTTTGGCAAGTTTTATAGGTATCCGTTGCACCTATTATCAACTCCTTAAACCAATTTGGGCCATTTAGCTTCAAGCCCCAATCCCTTTTCTACATTGTATGCAGCCCTAAACAAGACATCTTCATGCAAATGGGCTGCCATTAATTGCAACCCCACAGGAAGACCCTTTTGGTCAAAACCGCACGGAATGGACATTGCAGGAATTCCAGCCAGATTTACCGGTATTGTAAATATGTCTGAAAGATACATCTGAAGCGGATCATCTACCTTCTCACCTATCTTGAACGCAGTAGTTGGCGCAACAGGAGCTGCAATAACATCACATTTCTCAAAGGCCTGTTTATAGTCTTGAATAATAAGCGTACGCACCTGTGAAGCCTTCTTATAATAGGCATCGTAGTAACCAGCAGAAAGACAATAAGTACCAAGCATTATCCTTCTTTTCACTTCTGGGCCAAACCCTTGGGCCCTAGTCTCTTTATACATCTCCATGAGGTTGGAATAATTTTTCGCCCTAAAGCCATACTTGACACCATCGTATCTGGATAAGTTGGACGATGCCTCTGCTGTCGCTATTATGTAATAGGTAGCAATGGCATATTCTGTATGGGGAAGGGAAACATCAACAAGCTCTGCACCCCTTTCCTCCATTACCCTTAATGCATTTTGTATCTCAGAGACCACCTCTTCTTGGACACCTTCAATAAAGTATTCTTTTGGAATACCTACCTTCATGCCCTTAAGCCCTTGCCCGCAAGCATTCACTAGAGATGGCACTGGCCTTGGCAAACTAGTTGAATCCCTTTTATCATGACCCGCTATGGCCTCAAGCAATATAGCCGCATCCCTTACACATCGACTAAGGGGACCTATCTGATCAAGAGATGAGGCAAAGGCCACCAGTCCGAACCTAGAGACCAGACCATAGGTGGGCTTTAGTCCAACCACTCCGCAATGTGATGCGGGCTGCCTGATTGAACCTCCTGTATCTGAACCAAGGGAGGCGACACATGTCTTAGCCGCAACAGCTGCTGCAGATCCCCCGCTAGAACCCCCAGGAATCCGTTCAAGGTCCCATGGGTTTCTTGTGACAAAAAAGGCAGAATTTTCAGTAGAGGAGCCCATGGCAAACTCGTCCATATTGAGCTTACCTAACATTACAGCTCCTTGCTGGTTCAACCTTTCCATTACCGTAGCATTAAAAGGAGGTCTAAAATCCTTTAACATCTTGGAAGAACACGTTGTTGGAATGCCCTTGGTGCAAATTACATCTTTTATGCCTAGAGGGATTCCTGTCAACAACCTGCTTTCTCCCTGTTTAATGATCTTATCTGCCTCTGTTGCCTGCTTAAGGGCCTCCTTTTCAGTCACCGTCACATAAGCCCTTACTTCTGGATCTATAACAGTTATACGATCGAGATAGGCCTTGGTAAGCTCTTCGCTGCTAATCTCTTTCTCATCCAGCAGCCTTCGAAGTGTTGAAATATTGTAATCAACCATATTTCCCATATCTTATCTTTTCTCAAAAGACTAAATTATCCTTGGCACCACAAAGGCACCCTCGTCACTCTCAGGGGCATTGGCACTAACCTCTTCAACCGGAAGGGATGGCTTGACTTCATCTTCCCTGAAACAGTTGACAATTTCAATAGCCCTGTAGGTGGGCTCAACACCTTCCGTATCCAAAGACTCCAATTTGCCTACAAACTTCAGTATTGCATCTAACTGGTTTGTAAATTCTTCAAGTTCCTGCTCATCAAAACGCAAACGGGCAAGCTCTGCCACATGCTCAACTTCTTTTATAGTAATCTCTGCCATAACTATCTCCCGCAATCAATTTCTATGGCTTCCTTTTTCTGTAAAATTATACTTATACCTAAAGCCCTGACAAAAAAAGCTTTAATCAATAAAAATTTATTAAAAGAGACTCTTCTGATTTTTCCTAAGGTTTTTTTTCTTTTTCACACGCTGTATGGGCTCCTTGGTGAGATAAGGCTCTATAGGCCTTAAAAAGGGAGAGGGACCTGTCACAATCCAGCTTCCATAAAGACACCTCTTCTTGCACGTTGTAATAAAAAGCTTATGAGCACATCTTGTGAGACCGACATAAAAAAGCCGCCTTTCTTCCTCTACATCTCCATCCTTCCATGGAAGGATGGCTTTTTCAACACCACTTAAAAACACTACCGGAAACTCCAATCCCTTTGATCCGTGAATAGTCATCAGGGAAACTGCCTCCACATCGAAGTCCAGGCTGTCTTGCTCCTCCTTAAAAACAAGGGATGGCGGCACACCCTTTTTAAGCAACGAAATGGCTTCCTTGAGGCCTTCAACTTCTTCATCTGAAAAATCTAGACCCAATATCATAGCAAGTGCATTTAAAAAATCAGCATATTGATAACTTCCCTGTCCTACTGCCTCTAAAAGAGAAACGAGCCTTAATGCATCGTCTTCTTTTAGACCAAGCCTTCTAAGATGGTACTCCTTGGCCCTCCCGTCCATAAAGCCTACAAGGTGCTGAACCATATTTAAAGCAAGGCTCTCACCTTTACGATGATTCACTGGAGTATGAAAAGGTATACCTTGCCTTGTCAGTGCCATTGTCAGAACAGCTGCCTGAGCCCTAGTCCGGTAAAGAATGCATATATCAGAAAGGGCCATATTGCCAAAGTCGCAACTGTCACTGCGATTCATACTCTCGAAACTTATTCCACCCACCATCTTATCAATTTGCATAGCAATCCACGAGGCCTCTTTTTCGCTACTGTCAAAACATTTGTGTAATATTTCGCCCTCTTTTTTCTCTTTTGATTTTAATGGAATGGTTTCAGGGAACAAAGAGGCCGCTGCATTCAAGACTTTTTGGGGACATCTGTATGCATCTGACAAGATAACAATTTTTACTGGACTGAATCCTGTTTCAAATCTTTTTATGAATTCGGGATTTGCTCCTCTAAAACCATATATTGCCTGATACGGATCACCTATTGCAGTGATAAAGGCCTTTCTAGCAAGAAGTCTTACTAAATAAAACTGGATGGGATTAACATCCTGAAATTCATCAACCAACACATATTGGGGAAAAAGGCCATGATCTTCTTCCAACAATTTTATAGCCCTAATAATCAAATCATCGTAATCAAAAAGTTGATACTCTTTCAAAAGCCTGTGATACCCATTCCATAGAGCCTTTAATTTTTCATCCTTATCCAAGGGTTCTCTTTCTGTTTGCTGTTTTAAGAGCAACAGGACTTTAATTAATTCCTTTGAAGAAGCATCCAGTTTTGCCTCCCTAGCCGCCTGTTTCAATAGATATTTTTGTTCATGCTCATCTATAACGTATGGGGGTATCCTGTCTTTAAAAGAGATGATACGATATGCCCATGAATGAAAAGTCTCTACCTGGGGAAGCGCTTTAAGGCCCGTAATCTCAAGCCGTTTCTTGATTTCTGATGCCGCCTTGTTTGTAAAAGTTATGGCAAGAATCCGGTCCGATTTTACTCCTTCGGTTATCAGATACAAAATTCTTGCAGTCAATACCCTGGTCTTTCCTGTTCCAGGGCCTGCCTTTACCAAGAGATGGCTTCCCTTAGAGACTACAGCCTCTTCTTGCCTGGGGTTTAGGTCTTTTAAAGGGTCCCTTTGATTCAATCTATCTCTTTTGTGGTTTCTTGTTCAGAACCTGGAGGTTAAACAGGTGCCTTTTTATTTTTTTGGTGGAGGTCTTTGGCAACTCCTCATTTATTATATAAAAACGTTTAATACGTTTGTACGAGGCCAGATGCCTGTTTACCTTTTTGACCTCGCTATCTATCAATTTTTGCAATTCTTCCTCATTAAGAGAATCCGGCTCCTTTCTCTGGGCAAGCACCTCAAAATCTGGCACCAATACTGCGCAAACCTCTTCTCCGCCACTTGCCACATGTTCTCCAAAGACCATGGACTCAAGTATTATCTCACTCTTATTCAAAAGGAACTCAATCTCTTCTGGATAGACATTTTTTCCAGCAGAGGTGACTATCAAATTTTTTGCCCTGCCACAAATATGCACATAACCTTCACTATCTACAAAACCAAGATCACCTGTATAAAGCCATCCCTCCTCATCCAATACCTCGCTTGTTGCCTTTGGATTATTCAAATAGCCCTTCATTATCATAGGACCTTTGAACGCCAGCTCACCAACCCCATCCTTGTCCTGGTCTACCACTTTGACATCCACACCAGGAAGGGGTGGACCAACGCTTTCATTCTTTGGTCTTTCAAGAGGGTTAATAGTAAGGACTGGACTTGCTTCAGTAAGCCCATAGCCTTGAATAATGTCAATGCCGAGTCTTTTAAAAAATATAGGTACATATGGAGGAAGGGCAGCCCCGCCAGAGACAAAATATCTTATGGTATCCAGACCGGCCTTCTTTCTGAGCGACCTGAAAATCCTTTTACCAAGATTAGGATTACCAGCCTTCTCTGCAGTCAATACCAAGTTCCATATCGCCTTAAACATTAATTTTCTATGGGCTGGGGCCCTGTCAATTGCACGCTCTATGCCCTCTTTCATCTTTTGGAAGAGGAGAGGGACCCCTAGCATTACTGTTCCCCTGCAAGATTTAAGGTCTTCCATTATGTACTTAGACTTAAGACTTCTTGCGTATGTAATATGACAGCCACAATAAATGGGTAGCAAGAAACCAGCAGTACATTCAAAGGTATGGTGCATAGGAAGCACAGAAAGAAAACGTTCTTTTCCAATATCTACGGCCAAAGAACAGGCAATGCAGTCCGACACGATGTTCCAATGAGTCAACATTACACCCTTTGGAACTCCTGTTGTACCAGAAGTAAAGATGATGGCAGCCACATCGTCCTTTGAGACCCCTGGAAGTTCCCGTACATTTTTCTTACTCCTTGCAACATCCTTAAGCCCTTCCATAGACATGACTTTTGGGCTAAGAGCTTCGTAGTTATAATCCAAACAAATAATATACCTAGGCAAAGGAAAACCTTTAGGAAGATCGTCTAATACATCAAGAAAACGGGAAGCTACAAAGGCTGCCCTTACTTCAGCCTTTGCAATAAGCTGCTGCTTTTCGTTGTCACTTAAAAGAGAGTCAATGGGCACGTTTATACATCCGGCGAACCCAGATGCCAGGTAGGCCTTTGCCCATTCTGGAGAATTGGGTCCAAGGATGGCTATCTTGTCACCCTTTTTGAGGCCCAAGGCCATTAGCCCCTGGGCAATAGCTTCTACCTCGTCTAACAACAGGCCATAAGAAATAGTCCTGTCTCCGCCCTTCTCTCTGGCGGTAAGGGCCGGCCGATCTGCATACAGATCGGCCGATCTCTTTAGCATCTCAGGAATAGTTAGGGGTAGCCCCCTTTTTTTTACTTCCTTTAAAAGCTCCATCTAAAAGATGTACCGATTACATGGGCTTGGCCTTTGTATGTTCCATCAAGCCCAGGCGTCATGGGTGATGTTCCTCCATTTTCTACAAGCACATAGGTATAAGAGGCGTCTATGCCACAACGCTTGTAGTTCCAACCAAGTCCTACACTAAAGACATGGCGATCGTTTGTTGGAAGGGTTGGCTCCCTGTATTTATTTTTGATAGGAGACTTATCATAGGCGTATGCCGCCCTGAACTGCCACATGGTATTATAAGTGTATTCTGCTCCAAATTTAAATGCCCAGGCATCCTCCCAATTCCTTGGAATACTCACCACACCAGGCTTGACTGTACCAGGGGTCTTGTCATAGACAAAATCAAGACTGTCATAAGACGACCAGTCTGTCCATACAATGTCCATAGAAAAAGTAAAATTCTTGATAGCTGTTGTTGCAACTCCTATAGAAACGGTACGAGGAAGGCTCACATCTAGCCACATGTCTGACTTTTGAAAAGGTGGAAGATTCATTGTGTATCGAGCTTTTCCTCTTAGCCCGATATCTACTTGAGAATGATAGGTAACTCCAAAACTCCAATCCTTAATTGGCTTAGCAAGCATAGACACAGTATAACCGTACGCCCAATCCTCTCCGTTCATGTTGGTTTTTAGATCAGGAAGCTTTGGGGTTACATACTTTCTCATATCAGCTGTTGCATAAACAAAATTTGGACCTGCAGAAAAAGAAAGCCATTCAAGAGGTCTTATTGCCACTGCAGGTGAAATAAATAGACAACGAAGCTCTGTATACACTGCATAATACTTGCCACGCCAATCATTTTCCCACTCGGTGGTAAGGCCATAGGGTACATTTATAGCCAAGGAAAGCCCAAACTTGTCTCCAAGAGGCATGGCCCCATAAACATGAGGCAAGGGATAAACCTTGTCCTTCATATCAGCCCGATAGTTATCAGATTCCAACTTCATCTGGGGAATAACAGCAGCCATACCAGTCATAAATTTAGGGCCATCCAACATAGCAGATACAGCAGGATTAAACCAAGCACTTTCAACAACGTCGGACCTGCCTGTCATAGCTGCCCCAAGCCCTGCAGTCCTAGCCGAAAGCTCGTTAAACAGCTGAAAACCCGCTGCCATTACTACCTGGCCACAGAAAAGTAATACAGTGACAATAGTCAAACAATAAACAAAAAATCGGTTGCGCATGGCTTGTCCCTCCCTTTAGACTATATCCTTTTCAACTCTTTTCGGCTCCCCTCTTAAAGAGTTGAATAGCACTCAAAACCAGGACCTTTAAAAGTTATAATGAGGATTAGTCACATTTTCAAATAAATAATAGCTAGATAGCAAAAATAGGCGCTAAAAAGCATTATGCCTTCCAGTCTGGATATGTATCCATTTTTAAAAATAGGAATAAGTACAAGGCTAAAAACTGCCATGGCTGGAAAATCTGTCACAAGCACATGAGGATTAATATGAATGGGTTTAATAAGAGCAGCAAAGCCAAGGATGCCACAACTATTGGCGAAATTACTGCCTAGTACGTTACCAATGACTAGTCCGGTTTCGTTCCGTCTCAGGGCAGAAATAGTGCTTGCAAGTTCAGGCAAAGAGGTGCCAACTGCTGTGAGACTGAGACCTATAATTAGTTCTGGACAGTTGAAAAAACGGGCAACAGAGACTGCCCCCTCTATCAAAAGATGTGAACCCGCTATTAATCCCCAAAAACTCAACACGATGATACCAAAACGAAGGAAATATCGGGGAGAGCCTGTATGCACCTTCTCCTCTTCTGGAGCAAGGACATAGGCACCCCTTTTATTCATCAAAAAATAGAGATAAACAGCAAAGGAAAAAATAAGGATAAAGGCACCAGATCTTGAAAGGATGTGTTTCCATGATGCTATTCCAATAAGTATTACAGACAAAACTAAAAAGGGGAGTTCCACCTTTGCAATTCTCTTGGGGACAGAAAATGGCCTTATTATGGCAGCCACACCTAGTATCAGTCCTATATTGGCTATGTTGCTCCCTATTATATTTCCAACTGCCAAATCAGCCTGCTCCTTAAGGTTGGCCAGGATAGAGACAAAAAACTCCGGGGCCGAGGTACCAAAGGCCACAACTGTTAAGCCAATAATAATAGGCTTCACTCCCAGATAACGGGCTAAGGCTATACAGTGATGGGTTAAAAATTCTGCCCCTCCAATGAGAAGGAGCAGACCCATGGCTAATTTTGCCAAAGATATTAAAAGGATCATGGCCCAACCGTTACACTTTTTACTTAATAATAGAAAAAAACATATTAGGAGAGCTGATCCAGCTTGACAATCTTAAAATGATCAAAGATAAACCACATCAGCTTCTTAACCAAAAAGGGCCCTTAAAAGGGCCCCCAAACATAAACCTTATATTTAAAAGGTTCTTGAATTACTTTTTATGACTCGCTCTCATCTGCTCAGCAAGTTCCTTGATCTCGCCAAGATCCTTGGTCATCATTGACCAACCATACCAATAAGCATAGTCTGGATTTACATGAAAGAATGCCTGGTATGCACGCATCCTGTGCTTCATGTACATCTGAAACAGCACCTGCTCTATAAAGGAGACATTCTTTTCCATACCCTTGTAGCTATCGCTTGAGGGCTTAGAGTAGTCGCTTCTCATAAAGTAAAGAAAATCAGGATATGCAAAGGCCTGGTTTGCACGTTTCTTAAGAATTCCATCTTTATAAAGGTCTGCCACTATATTGATGGCATCGGCAAGAAGGATGGTTGTCTTCTTTATCATCTCATCGCCCATTTTCATCTGAGCGCGAACATATTTTTCAGAGTGACAAGTTGTACACCTCTTTATCATCTTCTCTCTTTCAGTCTCCCAAGACTTCTGATCAAGACGGGCAAGCTGAACGGCCTTAACAGCATCAAGACGGGCTGTCGGCTTTCCTGTCTCTGGGTTTAGCACACCAAGGGCCTTTAAAAGAACCACCTGGGCATCGGCCCATTCCTTATCTTTTATTGGCAGACGTACACCAAGAAATCCCCAAGCAGTCTTGTTCTCATGCGTTCCATTTGGCAGATGACAAAACTGACATGTTGGGGCTTGGGCATCCTTAGGAAGGTCTCCTTGGAGCTTTGCAAAATAACGTGCTCCATGCTTGGAAGAAGACCACATCTCCCACTGCGGATGATCATAGCCCATATGGCACTGCTGACAGGCCCTAGGATTTAAGGCCTCTTTCTTTGAAAAAGAATGACGTGTGTGACACTCGTCGCAGGAATTATTCTGATAACGATAGCCCTTCGTATGCTGATCTTTCTTTTGTGCCTCTGTCTTTATACCCATATTATGGCAGCCACCACAACCCTTACCACCTTCCATCAACTCGTCAGGCTCGACATGGGTAATCGGCAAGGCATTTAACGAAGTCCAACCAAATTGATGCTTACCCTTTTTAAAAGAGTTGAACTGTTCCTCATGACATTCTGCACACTTGTGCTCGTCAGGCAAGACAGCTTTATCCACATCCTTTTCACTCTTGTGGGCGTCTCCATGACACACATCACAACTCACATCATTGGCAGCATGTTTACTCACAGACCAATCCTTGACCTGTCCAGGCGAAATCTTCTTGTGACAGTCAATACAGGCATTTCCAGCAAAGAGAGAACCTGCAAAGAGACTGACAACAAAGAAGACGACAACTGAACTAGCATAACAAAAACCCTTCTTCATTGCTCCTTCTCCTTTCTATTTTAATTTTTGTTAAATTTTAGATTAATACAGTTAAAATGTAAAACAAAATCCATAATTAGTTGGATGCTGAAATCAAGGCCCGTCCTCTCCGTTTTTGAGAATACCCCCTTTAATACCCACTATAGTATACCTTATACTGTAATCCCTGTCTGCCATCTTAATGGCCTTTTTCAAAATACCTAACATAGAGGAACAACAGGGTACTTCCATAATTACAGTGGAAAGGGACGATATATTATTTCTTATAAGTATTTCTTTGAATCTTTCAACATACTCCTCTTGATCATCGAATTTGGGACACCCCATCAGAATCACTTTATTGGCGACAAATCTCTCATGAAAATCAGGGCATGCCACTGCAGTACAGTCTGCCACTACCAAAAGGTCTGCACCTTGTAAAAAGGAGGCGTGGGGTGGAATAAGGCGTATTTGAATAGGCCAATAACCAAGTAGGGACTCCTTTTTTATAAACACGCTCGGCCTGTTGACACTCTCACAAGACGCATTACCCAAATCCATAAAA
>Ga0256914_1002837_pt1 | contig 14196 bp, 10 predicted proteins | sample HulkmetaG_FD_191571 | JGI IMG/M metagenome (GOLD analysis project Ga0256914, IMG submission 191571) | Hydrothermal chimney microbial communities from Main Endeavour vent field at the Juan de Fuca Ridge, Pacific Ocean - Hulk | ecosystem: Environmental > Aquatic > Marine > Hydrothermal vents ... | reverse complement strand
GGCCGGAGACCCGCTCGCAGACGTTCCGGAAGTCCTCGGTGGTGGCGCTGTCGCCGAAGAAGGCCTTCCTGTATTCGGCAAGGCACTTGAAGAAGAGGGTGTCCCCCAGGACTCCCCGGAGCTGGTGGACCACCCAGGATCCTTTGTCGTAGGAGTTGGTCCCGCTGAAGATGGCCCACATGCTCGTGGAGTTGTAGCAGTAGACCGAGCCGCTCAAAGTCCTGGGACGATTGCGGCGGTTCATGTAGGAGTGGTAGGCCGCCATGGAGCCGCCGGGGCGGCGCTCCTCCCAGAGGGCCTCGGAGAAGGTGGCGAAGCCCTCGTTGAGCCAGATGTCCCCCCAGGTCCGGCAGGTCACCATGTCGCCCCACCACTGGTGGGAGAGCTCGTGGGCCGAGAGCCAGGTGGAATAACTGCTCTGGCTCGCCACGGTCTGGTGCTCCATGCCGCCGCCCCAGGGGAAACGGGCGATCCCGGCCTTCTCGATCACGCCGGTCATCCAGGGATACTCCCCGTAGGCCTGGGAGTAGACCCGCATGATGTCGGCGAACCGGTTGAGGTATCCCTGGACGCCGCTCCACTCCTCGGGATACACGTAGAAGCAAAGGGGCATCCGCTTCCCCTTCCAGGTGAAGGTGTCCGTCCGAATCCTGTAGTTGCTGATGGCCAGGGAGACCAGGTAGGGGATGATCGGGTAGTGGACCTGCCAGCGGAAACGCTTCCAGGAGGATCCGACGCTGTCGATTCCCATGAGCTTCCCGTTGGAGACGGCGTAGAGGGAGGAGGGGACGGTGAGCCAGATCTCGGCGGTGGACTTGTCGCCCAGCTGGTCCTTGCAGGGCCACCAGTTCTTTGCGAACCAGGGCTCGCTCAGGCTCCAGACGATGGGTTTTCCGTAGTGAGTATTGAAGCCGAAGCACCCCCATCCGCTGTTTCTCGGCGTTCCCGAGTACGCCACGGTGAAGGTGAAGGTCCGCCCCTTGTCGTAGGCCTTGTCCAGGGTGATGCGGATCTTGTCCCCGGGCCTGGAGAAGGCGAGGTTCCTGGAGCCGGCCTTCACCGAGGAGACACGCATGTTGGAAAGGAGGTCCAGTTCCACCGTCCTGAGCCCCCGGACCAGGCTCTTGGCGGTCATGGTGTTGGTGCCCGACAAGGTCCGGGCGGAGGGATCCACCTTGATGTCCAGCTTGTAGTGCTGGACGTCGAAGTTGGAAGTCTGGGCGGCGGCGGAAAGGGCCAGGACGAGGCCGGCCAGGATCGTTCTTGCGAATCTCATCGGTCCATCCTTTCTCCGGGATCCATCGGCGCGGGAAACGGTCGGTAAGGGGAGGTCACTCGATTCCGGGTTCCACCTTCGAGGACCCCGGCGATGGGCCCATCGCGGGGGTCCGGGAGACCTCGGGGGCGGCCCCAAGGAAGGCCGCCATTCCCCGCCCTCCGACGGAAGCTGGTCTTTCGGAAAGCTTCCAGGGGCGGACTCGAACAGGAAGAGGAGAGGGGACAAAGGAAAATCGCTCCTTGGAGCCATCGATGCCTCATGGTTTCACCCTTTCCTTCGGCACCGCCGGGAGGGCCGTACCTTCCCCCTCCGAACCGGGTCCGAAGAGGGGGAAACACAAGGAACAAGGGCTGGTGGAAGGCTCATCGAAAACGCGTGAAACCCCATGATGCTTCCCCATCCGGAAAGGGACAAGGGGGCTGGATTGGATTCCTGTTTCGGCCGATGTAAGGAACCGGGGAAGGATGGCCGTTGCCAGGAGGGCCGGGAAAGCGTTGAATCTGCCCGATGATCGCCTGGATCCAGAAGTCCGTCGAGCGTTTCAAAGAGGAACAGAAGCGCTTCCATGAGTTCCTGCTCGAGGTGGACACGGGGGAGAGGAAGCTCTCCCTCCCCACCCGGGGGATCCTCTACGTAGTCCGGGTCCTCTACTACGCCGGCAAGGGGTTCTGGTTCGACGACGGGTTCAGCCGGGCCGCCGCCCTCTCCTACTCGCTCCTCTGCTCCATGGTCCCCCTGGCGGTCCTCCTCATCTACGCCCTCTTGAACGACAAGCTCCCCTGGCACCTCCACGACTACGCCCAGACCGCCACGAAATACATCCAGGACATCCTGGTCCCCTCCAAGGCCAAGGTCGTGGTGGACTACCTGGACCAGCTCCAGGAGAAACTGGCCCAGGCCAGGGATCCCCTCGGCCTGGTGGGCCTTGGCTTCTTGGTGATCATCGCCTTCTCCATGCTCAACATGCTGGAGGGCGTGATGAACGCCGTGTGGAAGGTGAAGTCCCCGCCCCTTCGTTTCGGGCGCCTCCCGGCCTTCCTCCTCATTCTCTGCCTGGGCACGGCCGCCATCGGACTCACCCAGATGGTTCCCCTTCCCCCCTTCCTTTCCCGGGCCCTGGCCTTCCTCCTTCCCTGGATGATCGTGGCCACCATCTTCTTCCTCCTCTTCTACCTGGTGCCCAATACCAGAGTGGCCTTCTTCCCCGCCCTCTCCACGGCGGTCCTCTCCACGGCCGTCTGGTTCGGCGTGAAGGAAGGCTTCGACTTCTACCTGGCCCACTTCCTCACGTACGACAAGATCTTCGGGCCCCTGGGATTGATCCCCGTCACCCTCCTCTGGATCTACCTGACAGGGGTGGTCCTGATCTTCGGAGCCGAGGTGACCTACGTGGTCCAACACTACCTGGCCGTGGTGGACCGGAGGTTCAGGATCGCCATCGGATCCCGGTTCTTCCCCGAGTATCTCACCCTCCGCATCCTGGTGTGCCTGGCCGACAAGGAGGGGAGACCCGTCAAGTTCCGCCAGCTTCGAAAGGAGATTCCCCTTCCGGAGTCGGAGATCAAGATGGGCATCCTGAATCTCCGCAGGGCCGGCCTGGTGGCCAAGAGGGTCTTCAAGGGATTCGTCCTGGCCAGGCCGCCCGGCTCCATCGAGATCCAGCCCCTCCTCCACCTGGGAAAGAACGCCCTGGAGCAATTGAAGCTCGTCAAGGACGAGACTCCCCACGGCAGGTTCTGCCTCTCACTCATCGCGAGCACCGTAAAGGGCGCATCGAAGGCCTTGGACAAGAAGACCCTGGAGGACGCCCTGGAGGAGATCCGCAGGGCCGCAGACCGAGGAGAGGACCGGCCGGAAGGGACCCCGCCGGAAGAGGGGGAGGCGAAGCAGGAGGAAGTTCTGGTCTCCGGGGCCGGGCCCCACGGGGAAGGGGTCGAAGGAGAAGACCCTCCCGCAAAGGAAGATCCCCGGGAGGAAGGTCGATCTCCGGAAGAGGAAAGTCCCCGGGAAGAGGCCCCGGGAGAAGAGGAACCCGCCCCCTCCCTGAAGGAACCCCCCGGCACGGAAGAGGGACGGGACGACCCCGCCGCCTGAACCAGGGATCGCCTACAGAGGGAAGAACTCCTCGACGGCCCGTTTCACCGCCTCCGAATCGGGAGCCAGGGTCCGGGCCTTCTGGAGGTAATAGCGTCCTTCCTCCTCCCTCCCCAGGTAGTAGCAGGCCTGGGCCAGGTGGGTCAGGACCCCCACGCTCCTGGGAGACTCCTTCAAAGCCATCGAGAGTTGTTCGTAGGCCTCCTGGAACTCCCCTTCCGCCACCAGGGCGATTCCCAGCTTGTTGCGGGCATCCGGATAGTTCGGATCGAGGGCCAGGCATCTCCTCAAGGTGCGCACGGCCCTGCGATAGCGCTCGAGCCTCAGGAAGCAGAGGCCCAGCAGGAACTGGACCTCCGCCAGGTGGGGCCACTCCCGGGCGGCGACCCTGAGAGGCTTCAGGGCCTGGGAAGTCTCCCCTTCCTCGAGCTTGTCCGCCCCCTCCTGGAGAAGCTCCCAGACCTTGGGATTCCGGACGGCGGCAAGCAGGAAGGCCCCCATCCGGCGGGCATCCTTGTCCTTCCTGGAAGCCAGGCGCCGCCCCACGAGGGAGGCCTCCTCCCTCCTGCCCGCCCGGACCAGCTTGAGGCCCACCTGGAGCCAGGACTCGGGCGCCCCACCCGGTCCCAGGGCCCGGGCCAGCTCGTCCGCCGCCCGCCCCGGCCCGTACCGCTCCTCCAGGAAGGAGCCGAAAGAGTGCCAGAGGTCGGGACTCACCCCGGGCATGCCCGCCAGTCTCCGGAAGGCCTCCTCCGCCTCCTCAAGTCTTCCCATCCGCCAGAGGAGGGTTCCCAGCCTGCCCAGGAGGGAAGCGTCGGCCCTGGAGGACCTTCCGGCCCGGAGCCAGACCCGAAGGGCCTCCTCCTCCCTCCCCTGGGAGAGGAGCCTGTCCCCCACGGCCCGGGCGGCCCAGGGATGCTCCGGGTCCTGGCGGAAAGAGGTCTCCCAGAGGAGCTGGGCCTCCGAATGGGCCCCAACCAGGTCCAGACCCTTGGCGGCCCAGGCCGCCCCCTCGGGGCCCAAGGCCAGGCGGGAGACCTCCCGCAAGGCGGAACGGGCCTCCCCTTTTGGCAAGTAGGGGAGGAGGCGGACCATTCCCTCGATGGGAGGGAGGAAGGCCGGATCCTTCCGGGCGGAAGAGAGGTAGGCCCGGAGAGAACGGATCGGCGTGCCCTTTCCCTTCTCGTACCGGGCCTTGAGAGCCAGGTCCTCGGCCCTGAGGAAGGAGAAGAACCCATAGGGTGAGTGGCACACCCAGGGAGAGAGGTCTCCCCTGGAACGCCCCAGGACTTCCAGGACGCCCCCTGCCATGGCCCGGATGGACCGCTGGAGGGAGGGAAGGGACCAGGGAATCCGCCTCTGCCAGAGAATCTCCCCTCCCGGGACCTGGAAGAGGCGGACCCTGAAGCTTCCCGCCTGGATGTATCCGTCCACGGCCAGGTCCCCCCGGACGCTCCCGTGGATCACCGAGGCCACTCTGGAAGGAGGGCCCAGCCTGGCCGGAACCCCCGGCGCAGCTCCCTTGGCGCCCCCCAGGACGGCGAAACGCGCCTCCAGGCGGGGCGCCCTTCCCAGGAGGACCGCCCCGTAACGGGGCACCTGGCGGGCCAGGAGGAGGGAGAAGTCTCCCGTCCTGCCCGTCTTGGCAGTGGCGAAGGGAAGGAAGAGGATCCGGATCATCCGCAGACTCCTGGGAGGAAGGTCCAGGAGAATTCTGACCCATCCCTCACCTTGGGGCGGGCGATCCGCAGAGGACCCGGGGAAAGGGCGTTTCAGGGGGGGGCAGGGAAAAGATGGGGTTCCCGGGAAAAGGGGGCTTGCAGGAAAAAAGGTTTTGCGTTCATTCTTTGCTGCCCCGATGAAAGACCGGGTGCCGCCGGGCGGCGCCCCGTCGCCGCCGAAGGGCTTCCCGGGGGAGGCCTCCCGGCGGGAAGGCCGCGGTCGTGAACGAAACAAGCGAGGAGGGGTCATGGCGCGGGTCATACGTTGTAGCGAATGCGGAAAAGCCTACCGGACCCTGGAGCAACTGGAAGAACTCCGGGAGAACGAGTCCATTTGCCTCCGTTGCCGGGCCTTGATCGAGATCGAGGACTGGGACGATCTCCTCCTCAACTGGGAGGACCCGGACGACGACGAAGACGAGGACTTCGACGACATGGAGATGGAGATCGAGGTCGACCAGGACGTGGACGAGGAAGAGGAAGAAGACCCTCTCGGCCTGGACGACGAGGACCCTCTCCTGGGGGACATCGAAAGCCTGGACGACGTGGACCTGGACGGAGAGGACGACCTGGACGACGAAGAGGACGACCGCTGAAGGAAGCCCCGGCTGCCGGAATGGCAGGATCCTCCACTTTGCCCCGGCCGGGGGTCTGCCGGATTGGCAGGAAGAAGGGCCGCCCGAGAGGGAGCGGCCCTCTTTCTTTTATTCAAGATCTTGAGTTCCAAGGGGTTACGCCCCCCGGAACGGACCGGCCCCAGCCGTGGCACACCCTTTGCCAACCACGAAGGCCCATAGGTTCGAGGTGGTTGGTATGCACCGCTTGTTCTCCATTCTTCTGGCCGACGACAACCGGGCCTGGCGGCTCGACGCCGCCCGGTGGCTCGAGGAATCGGGGTACATCGTGGTGGACGCCGAAACGGGCAGAGAGGCCGTGGAAAAAGCCCTGGCCCACCCGCCGGACGTCTCCGTCCTGGACATGTACATGCCCGACATGACGGGCCTGGACATCGTCCGGGTCTGGAAGAGCGAAGGGATCCAGGCTCCCTGCATCCTCATGTCCGGCGAGGCGGACCAGGAGATCCGCCTCAAGGCCCTGGAAGAAGGGGTCTTCTCCTTCCTCCAGAAGCCCGTCCCCTCGGAGCTTCTCAAGTTCACCGTGGAACGCGCCCTCAGGACCTTCTTCCGCGAGGGCGGTTGACCGGCCCGTGCCCTTCGGAAGGGGCGGGACGGAACTCTTTCTTGGACCCATAGACGGAACGTTTTCAAAGGAAAGGAGCCTGCAAGCCATGGCGAAGACGAAGGCCCCTGTGATCAAGCCCCTCGGGGATCATGTGCTCGTCAAGAGAGTGGAAGCCCAGGAAACGACCAAGGGAGGCATCGTCCTTCCCGACACGGCCAAGGAGAAACCCCGGGAGGGGATCGTGAAGGCCGTCGGCGACGGGCGTCTCCTGGACAACGGGGAGCGGGTTCCCCTCCAGGTCAAGGAAGGCGATCGGGTCCTCTTCTCCTCCTACGCCGGGACGGAGGTGAAGATCGGCGGTGAAGAGTACCTCGTCATGAACGAGGAGGACATCCTCGCCGTGATCGAGTAAGGCCCGGCGGTTCCATCCCTTTCCCCTTTTCGTTTCCCTGACAAGAGAGAATCCGCTGGATTCGCGATCCAGGAGGTTGAAAAGACATGGCTGTCAAGAAAATCGCATACGACCAGGAAGCGCGGGAGCTGATCCGCTCCGGCGTCAAGAAGCTCGCCAAGGCGGTCAAGGTGACCTTGGGCCCCCGCGGCAGGAACGTGATCATCGAGAAGTCCTGGGGGACCCCCACGGTCACCAAGGACGGTGTGACCGTTGCCAAGGAGATCGAGCTGGAAGACGCCTGGGAAAACATCGGCGCCCAGATGGTGAAGGACGTGGCATCCAAGACCTCCGACGTCGCCGGTGACGGCACCACCACGGCCACGCTCCTCTCGGAGGCCATCTTCGAAGAAGGTCTCAAGAACGTCACCGCCGGCGCGAGCCCCATGGCCATCAAGAGGGGGATCGAGAAGGCCGTCCAGGCCGTCGTGGACTTCCTGGCCGAGAAGAGCCGGCCCATCGAGACCCAGAAGGAGATCGCCCAGGTGGCCTCCATCGCCGCCAACAACGACGCCGAGATCGGCAAGCAGATCGCCAATGCCATGGACAAGGTCGGCCGGGACGGCGTCATCACCGTGGAAGAGGGCAAGGGCCTGGACACCTACGTCGAGGTCGTGGAGGGCATGGAGTTCGACAAGGGATACATCTCCCCCCACTTCGTCACCCATCCCGACCGCATGGAGTGCGTCCTGGAGAAGCCCTTCATCCTGGTCCACGAGAAGAAGATCTCTTCGGTGAAGGACCTGATCCCCATCCTGGAGAAGGTCGCCAAGGTGGGCCGCCCCATCCTGATCATCGCGGAAGAGGTGGAAGGTGAGGCCCTGGCCACTCTCGTGGTCAACCAGCTCAGGGGCACCTTCAAGTGTTGCGCCGTGAAGGCCCCGGGCTTCGGGGACCGCAGGAAGGCCATGATGGAGGACATCGCCATCATGACGGGCGGCACGGCCATCTTCGAGGACCTGGGGATCAAGCTCGAGTCCATCGAGCTGGAGAACCTGGGCACGGCCAAGAAGGTCGTGGTCACCAAGGAGGCCACCACCATCATCGAAGGCGGCGGAAGCAAGGAGAAGATCGAAGGCAGGATCGAGCAGATCAAGGCCGAGATCGAGAAGACCACCTCCGATTACGACAGGGAGAAACTCCAGGAGCGCCTCGCCCGGCTCGCCGGAGGGGTTGCCCAGATTCATGTGGGCGCCGCCACCGAAGCGGAGATGAAGGAGAAGAAGGCCCGGGTGGAGGACGCCCTCCACGCCACCAGGGCCGCCGTGGAAGAGGGCATCCTCCCCGGCGGCGGGACGGCCCTCCTTCGGGCCACCAAGGTCCTGGAGAAGCTCAAGGTCCAGGGCGAGGAGCACGTGGGAAGGGACATCGTGAAGCGCGCCCTTTCCGCCCCGGTGCGCCAGATCGCCCAGAACGCCGGCCTGGACGGCGCCGTCGTGGCCCAGAAGGTCCTGGAGAACGAGGACTTCAACTTCGGGTACGACGCCGCCGGCGCCACCTACGGCGACATGCTGAAGAAGGGGATCATCGATCCCACCAAGGTGGTCCGGACGGCCCTCCAGAACGCCGCTTCCGTCTCGAGCCTTCTGCTCACCACCGACGCCTTGGTGACGGAAGTGCCCGAGAAGAAGCCCAAGAACCCCGCCGCCGGCATGGGCGGCATGGGGGGAATGGACTTCTGATCTCCCCCGGGCCGCGACAAGACCGAAAAAGGACCCCGCCCCTTTGGGGGCGGGGTCCTTTTTTCACAGGCCCGGCCGGGGGCTCTCTTCCCCTGGCCGGGGAAAGCCGAAACCCTTCTCAATCCCTGAGCATGGGATCCAGCTCCCTCAAGGTATCGAAGGAGTAGATCCCCGAGTCGTGGCCGTCGGACCAGACGATCTTCACGGCGTAGGCCCCAACGGGCTGGATCACCACGGGCTTCACGTCCTCGGGGACCCTGGCCGGGTCGAGGGTCCGCTTTCCCGAGATCTCGTCCACGCACTCCGCGCAAGGGCAGCCCAGCCGGAGCAATCGAACCGGGATGGAGGACTCCCAGCCGTCGGACCAGGAGATTCCCAGGGTCTTCTCGTCCACCTTGTAGATTTCCAGGACCCGGGGTTTCTCCCCTTCTCTCGGGCGGGCCCCCTCCCTGGGCTTCTTCTCTCCCACGGCAGGGGCCCTGTTCCAATCCAACTCCAAGGTGTGCTCCCCTTCCTTCCCCTGGGAGAGGATGGCCAGTTGCCGGGCCACCTCGCCGGCCAGTTCCCGGTATGCCTGGCCCACGGGAGAGTCGGGGTTCCTGGCCACGATGGGAACACCCTCGTCGCCGGAGACAGCCACCTCCGCATCCAGGGGAATCTCCCCCAGGAAGGCCACCCCCAACTGGCGGGCCACCCTCTCCCCTCCGCCGTGGCGGAAGATCTCCGTCCTCTCGCCGCACTTGGGACAGACGAAGTAGCTCATGTTCTCCACGATCCCGAGGACCGGGACGTTCACCTTCCGGAAGAGCTCCAGGCCCTTGCGGGCGTCGACGAGACTCACGTCCTGGGGAGTGGTGACGATCACCGCCCCCGTGAGCGGGGCGGACTGGCAAAGGGTGAGCTGGGCGTCCCCCGTGCCGGGAGGAAGGTCCACGACGAGGTAGTCCAGCTCCCCCCACTCCACATGGGCCAGGAAGTCCTGGACCAGCTTGGCCACCAGGGGGCCCCTCCAGAGGATGGGCGTGTCGTCCCTGGCCAGGAAGGCCATGGACATGATCTTCACACCATGGGCCTCCAGGGGAACCAGCTTCTGGTCCGCGTCCACCTGGGGCTTCGCCCCCTTGGGAATCCCGAACATGATCTGGGCGCTCGGGCCGTAGACGTCCACGTCCACGAGCCCCGTGGCCGCCCCGGTGCGGGCCAGGGCCACGGCCAGGTTGGCCGCCACGGTGGACTTTCCCACGCCGCCCTTGCCCGAAGCCACGGCCACCATGAGCTTCACCCCCGGCAGGAGGGGCTTCTCCGCCTTGGGCCGGGCCTGCCGCACCCGGGAAGTCAGCCGGACCTCCACCGAATCCACCCCGGGAAGGGCCCCGACGAGCTCCCGGGCCTTCTTCTGGAAGGTCCCCTTCAATGGACAGGCCGGGGTGGTCAGCTCCAGGTCGAAGGAGACCTGCCCTCCCCGGATCTCCAGGTTCTTCACGAACCCCGCCTGGACCACGCTCTTTCCCAGGTCCGGGTCGATCAACTGTTCCAGGGCCGCCAGGACCTGGTCCCTGGTCACTTGCTCCGCCATGACGCTTCCTCGCTCCCTCCTTCCTCCCCCCCGAAGAACGCACTGGGAAAGGTGGATCATTTCTCCCATGATTTCCAGGTCCTTGAAAAGAAAGCCCAAGACGCTAAAAAGGGGCTTTTCCCATGAGCCACGGTGGCAGAAGAGGACTTCCTCTCCAGGGGCCCTTCGGGCCTCCAGCAGCCCTGGCGGGATTCCTGGTCTTTCTCCTCCTGGCCCAGCCCCTCCTCTGGACGGGGTGAGGGAAAGGGGAGAACTCCCAGACGGGACGAAGAACACAGAGGAGTTTGGCTTCCATGGAGCACGAAGGAATCACCAGCATCGCCTCGGAAAACGACTTCCAGCAGGAAGTCTCCAACTCCCAGGTCCCCACCGTGGTGGACCTCTGGGCCCCCTGGTGCGCCCCTTGCATCATGCAGGGCAAGATCCTGGAGGAACTGGCCCAGAAGCACGGGGAGAAGGTGAAGATCCTCAAGGTCAACGTGGACGAGGTCCCAGGCGTGGCCATGAAGTACCGGGTCCAGGCCATCCCCACCCTGCTCTTCTTCAAGAACGGAAACCTGGAGAACTCCCACATCGGCCTCATGTCCCTCGAGGACCTGGAAAGGGCCCTGGGCCTCTAGGCTCCCCGGAACAAAGAGCCCTCCCTTCGAAAGAGACCCCGCCGCCCGGCGCCGGGGTCTCTTTTCGCACCCACCCTCCTTCTTTCCCGTGAAGGAAGGGGGGGAAAAGGGCCTACCGGCCGGAACGGGTGGTCTCCAGGTTCCCCCTGATCCGGGCCTCCAATCCCAGGTAGGCTGCGAATTCCCTGACCCGGGCGAGGAGATCGGCCGGGGGTGGACGAAAGGTCCGGTCCGGGTCCAGGACCTTTCCCCCCCGCACGGGCTGGATCCACCAGGTTCCCACTCCTGCTGCCGCCAGGGCCGCCGCCAGGCTCTCCAGCTCATCCTCGCCGTGGTATCCCTCCACCACGGTGGTCCGTGCTTCGCATGGGACCCCCTCTCTGAGGAGGATCCCCAAGGTCTCCAGGGCCTTCTCGGCCTGCCCCCCCCTGCCCAGGAGGTCCTGGGCCCAAGGGGATTCCGGCCCGGTCTTGACGTCCACCGCCGCGTAGTCCAACAAGCCCGCCCCGGCCAGGCTCCTCACCCGCTCCGGCCGGGTTCCGTTGGTGTCCAGCTTCACCGGGTATCCGAAGGAGCGGATCCACTCCAACAGGTCCGCCAGGTCGGGCCTCGAGGTGGGCTCGCCCCCCGTAACGACCACTCCACCGAGCCGGCCTCTCCGCCGCTCCAGGAATTCCCCCAGCGCGGCCCTGTCCGTGACAGCCTCCCCTTCCGGTGTGCAGAGTTCCGGGTTGTGGCAGTAACGGCACCTGAGATTGCATCCCCTGAGAAAGATCACCGCCGCCGTGCGGCCCGGGTAGTCCAGGAGGGAGCAGGGAATGAACCCGCCGATCATCCCCGCCCCCCTCCCAGGGCGCCCTCGAAGCCGGCACGCTTCTCGAACTCCCTCATCTTGCCCTCGTTCCACTGGGAGAGGGGCCGCAAGTAACCCACGATCCTTGAATAGACCTCCGCCTCCGCGCCGCAAAGGGGGCAGCGCCTCCGCTCTCCCGCCAGGTAGCCGTGGTCCGGGCAGATCGAGAAAGTCGGCGTCAAGGTGAAGTAAGGGAGCCTGTAGTTCCGGCACACCGAACGCACGAAATCCCTGACAGCCCGGAAGTCGTCGATCCTCTCCCCGAGCCAGAAGTGGAGGACCGTTCCTCCCGTATACCTGGCCTGGAAATCGTCCTGGTGGTCCAGGAGTTCGAATGGATCCTCCAGGGCCTCCACGGGCGGCTGGGAGGAATTGGTGTAGGGAAGGAGGCCCTTTCCTCCCTCCCTCCGCCCGAAGCGCTCCGCATCCAGGAGGGCCAGCCTGTAACCCGCCCCTTCGGCGGGAGTCGCCTCCAGGTTGAAGGGGGTCCCCGTCTCCTCCTGGAAACGGCCCAGGACCTCTCTCATGCGGTCCAAGACCCGTAGGCCGAACTCCCTCCCCTCGGGATCGAGAAGGCCCTTTCCCAGGAGGTTTTCCGCCGCCTCCTCCAGGCCCACCAGGCCGATGGTGGAGAAATGGTTGTGCCAGTATTCCCCGAACCGTTCCACGATCCCCCCCAGGTAGTGCCTCGCGTAGGGATAGAGTCCCTCCTTGGTGTACCGCTCCAGGATCTTCCGCTTGGCGACCAGGCTGTCCCTTGCCGTACCCATGAGACCCTCCAGTCTCTCCATGAAGTCCTCCTCGTCCGAGGAGAGGAACCCCAGGCGGGGCAGGTTCAAGGTGACCACCCCGATGGACCCGGTCAGGGGATCCGCTCCGAAGAGCCCTCCTCCCCTGCGTTTCAATTCCCTCGTATCCAACCTGAGACGGCAACACATGCTCCTCGCGTCGGAAGGGGACATGTCGGAGTTGACGTAGTTGGCGAAGTACGGAATTCCGTACTTGGCCGTCACCTCCCAGAGAAGGTCCAGCCTGGGGTCCTCGTAGTCGAACCCTTTCGTGACGTTGTAGGTGGGGATCGGAAAGGTGAAGACCCGCCCCTTCGCATCGCCCCCGATCATGACCTCCAGGAAAGCACGGTTGAACATGTCCATCTCTTCCTGGAAGTCCCCGTATTTCTCCTTCCGGATCTCCCCCCCGACGATCACGTGCTCGTCACGGAGCCGCCTGGGGACGTCCAGGTCCAGGGTGATGTTGGTGAATGGGGTCTGGAAGCCCACCCGGGTGGCGACGTTGAGGTTGAAGACCCACTCCTGGAGGGCCTGCCTGACCTCCCCGTAGGAAAGGCCGTCGGCGGCGATGAAGGGGGCCAGGAGCGTGTCCACGCTGGAGAAGGCCTGGGCCCCCGAGGCCTCCCCCTGGAGGGTGTAGAAGAAGTTCGCCATCTGGCCGAGGGCCGTCCGGAAATGCCTTGCGGGGGCGCTCTCCGCCTTGCCCGGCACCCCCCGGAAGCCCTGGCGGAGCAGGTCGGCCAGGTCCCACCCCACGCAGTAGACGGCGAGCAGGTTCAGGTCGTGGATATGGAGGTCCCCCGACTCGTGGGCCCGGCGAACGTGGGGAGGATAGAGCCTCTCCAGCCAGTAGCGCCTGGTGACCTTGCTGGAGATGTGGTTGTTCAGCCCCTGGAGGCTGAATGCCATGTTGGCGTTCTCCGCCACCTGCCAGTCCGTCCGGCCAAGGTAGGAGTCCACCAGATCGAACCGCCCGGCCCGGCCCATCTCCCTGAGGATCCGGTGCTGCTCCCTGTAGAGGATGTAGGCCCTGGCGGACTTCCGGAAGGGCGAGGAAACGAGGACCTCCTCCACCAGGTCCTGGATGTCCTCCACCCTGGGTTCGGTCCACCCGGCCGATGCGGCGACGACCAGCACCCGCCTGGCCAGGCGTTCCGCCTCCTTCCGGCCGAATTCGCCGGCCGCCGTCCCGGCCTTCTCGATGGCCCGGGCGATCCTCTCGGGATCGAAGGGGGCCCGCCTACCGTCCCGCTTGACGACGGAGGGGAAGAGAGGGAATCCCCCGGTGAAACCGCCCTTTCCTCTCTCCCTCTTCCCGGGGTCCCGGGCCGGCCGAACTGCTTCGAAACTCATCTCGCTCTCCTTTCGTCCCCCGGGGGGATCGCCCACCCGCGGGAGGAAGGAAAGCGATTGCGGTATTCTGGGTACACAACCCGCCCTCGCCCGCCGCGACCTCCCGCGAGGTCACCGGTTCCGACGGGAGCCGGTTTTCTCTCCGGCCCCGGCCGCTGGCAGGTCTTCGGGCTCGCGAGCACGCCGGCAAGGCCGGCTACCTACTGGCCGCCGCTTCCCGGCCCCGGAGGACCAGTGCTCTTGGCGGGGGTCGTTCTCGCACACCGCTGCGGGGCAGCCCCGGATTCCCACCGGGTTCCCTTTTCAACGCCGGACCACCCGGTCCGGCGTCACCAGCAGCGGGCGCAACATATCGTGGCCGGCCCTGACGGTCAAACAAGATGTTGGGGTTTTTTCCGCTGGTGGGGTTGGTTCCCCGGACGTCCTCGTCACGGACCTTCGGTCCGTGACTCGGCCGGCCGGGGCTGACGAGAAGAAAAAAGCCTCCCAGGCCGTGACGAGGACGGCCGGGCTGACGAGAAGAAAAAAGCCTCCCAGGCCGTGACCGGGCCGGCCGGGCTGGCGAGAAAAAAGAGATTCTCCTCCCCCTTTTCC
>Ga0256914_1002836_pt1 | contig 14200 bp, 14 predicted proteins | sample HulkmetaG_FD_191571 | JGI IMG/M metagenome (GOLD analysis project Ga0256914, IMG submission 191571) | Hydrothermal chimney microbial communities from Main Endeavour vent field at the Juan de Fuca Ridge, Pacific Ocean - Hulk | ecosystem: Environmental > Aquatic > Marine > Hydrothermal vents ... | reverse complement strand
TGTAAAAATCATAGAAGAGTTAAATTCTCTTGATGCCTGTAAGATAGCCTGTGATATCCCAACCGGTATCGATATAAACGGCAATATCTCAAAAAATGCTTTCAATGCCGATATCACCGTTACAATGGGAGCTTTGAAAGAGGCTCTTTTTAGCGATTTTGCAAAGGACAGAGTAGGAGAGATAGAGATAGCCGATCTGGGAGTGAGTTCAAAGCTTTATGAAGATGAAAGCGATGTTTTTTTGCTCGAAAAATCGGATCTGAAACTTCCTCTCAGAGAGAAAAAAAGTTCCCACAAAGGAGATTTCGGTCATCTTGGCGTGGTATGCGGCAGAAAGCACGGAGCGGGGATCATAGCCTCAAAGGCGGCTTTTGTTTTTGGTGCGGGTTTGGTTACGATCATCAGTAACGACTCTTTGGAAGTGCCTTATGAGATCATGCACAGCAGCACTTTGCCAAAAAGATGTAACGGAGTCTGTATCGGAATGGGACTTGGATATCAGTATGATGATGAACTGTTGCATGATTTTGTGATAAATCATCCTCATCCGGTTGTTATAGATGCTGATATATTTTATCACGAATTTATAGTTGAGATTTTACAAAAAAAGAGAAATATCATCCTGACTCCTCATCCAAAGGAGTTCTCTTCACTTTTGAAACTGACTTGTATTGCAGATTTGGGTGTTGATGAGATACAAAAAAGGCGTTTTGAACTGGTTAGAGAGTTTTGTTCCAAATTCAAAGATGTTGTACTGCTTTTGAAAGGTTCAAATACGCTTATCGGGCAGAATGAAAAAATTTTTATCAATCCCCACGGTACAAATGCCCTCAGCAAAGGGGGAAGCGGAGATGTTTTAAGCGGGATGATAGGCTCTTTGAGTGTTCAGGGATACTCCACTCTTCAAGCGGCGATAAACGGCTCTTTGGCTCATGCTTTGAGTGCCAAAAGTTACGCTAAAAACAACTACTCTTTGACTCCTTTTGATATCATAGAGGGTTTGAAATGTCTTTAAAAAAGGTAGCGGTTTTATTCAGCGGTGAGGGAACAAATCTGGAAAATCTCATCAAAAAACTGCATCTGAAAAGTTTTGATGATCTAAAAGTTGAGATTGTGGCTGCCGTTACAAACAACCCCGAAGCAAACGGTATCAAAAGGGCTGAAAAATACGGTATAAAAACCGTTATCTTGGATCATAAAAAATATAAAAACAGAGAGAGTTTTGATAAAGCTCTTGTTGAAAAGATTTTTTCACTCGATGTTGATCTTTGTATTTTAGCCGGTTTTATGCGTATTCTCACTCCAATATTTACAAAAAATATAAAAGCCGTCAATATCCATCCCTCCCTTTTGCCGCTTTTTAGAGGAGCGGGAGCGATAGAGAAAAGCTTTGAGTCTGATATGAAAGTAGCCGGTGTTACGGTTCATCTTGTCAGTGAAGAGCTTGACGGGGGAGAGATTGTCGATCAGGAGTGTTTTAAAAAAGATGAAAAGATGAGTCTGGAAGAGTTTGAGATGAAAATACACTCCATAGAGTATGAGCTTTTTCCAAAAGCCGTTTTAAAAGTTTTAAGAGATTTTTAGTTGTTTGGTGTGTAAATAAAGTTACACACCAAACAGGAGTAAATCTATCTTTTAAGTATTTCAAATCCTGTGCTTAATGTCTGAAGTTTTTCACTCTCTATACTAATGTTTTCCATAATATCCTTAATATTTTTACTGTTTTTTTCTATAACTTTACCTTTTTGATCAGTTAAGTCTATTTTTGAACTGATATTTTGGAGATATGTGGATTGAGAGTTAAATTCATCTTCAAAACGGTTGATGGTTATAATTGTATCATTTAGTAATTTTTCCGTATCAGAAAAATTTTTATTGATATTTTTACCGCTGTTTAAAAAAGTTTCAAAACTCTCTCTTGTCGCATTTGCATTTTTGGTAACAGTCTGGATATTATTTTGCATTGTTTCTACAATTTGAGAGATATTGTTTGCATTGGTTTGGGATATTTCTGCAAGTTCTCTGACTTTATCGGCAACGACTGCAAAACTTCTGCCGTGTTTACCGGCTCTTGCTGCTTCAATGGCGGCATTCAAAGCGATAAGATTTGTCTCTTCTGCTATACTCCCTATGATATCTATCGTTTGGTCTATATTTTTGGAGTGTTTTTTCAACTCATCTATAGCCTCTATTGTTTCATCCAAAGCTTTATAGGTACTGTTTGCCTCTTTATTGTTTTTTTCCAGAATTGTTCTTGTTTTTTTGATGTCTTTTATCGTATTGTTTGATTCTTCTCCCATTTTTGAGAGTACTTCTTTTAATGTACGGTTTTTCTCCCATACTTTGGCAGTGAATTCTTTTATCTGTTTTAACTGTTTGCTTTGTTCATTTACTCTTTGATAATTTTCACTCATTTTGGATATGCCGTAAGAGCTTTTATCAACTACACTGTTTGCCTGTTCTACAACATGGTCTATAACCGGTTTTATGGAATGAGACATGTCATTTAAAGAATAAAAAAGTTTGTCTATCTCGTTTTTGTTATTTTTATTGACCCTCTCTTCTTTCATGATATCATCTATCTTAAAATTACCATTTTCTATTCTTTTCATTGCTTTTGTAAGTTTTGTCAGTCTTGCAGCCACCTCTTTATGAAAAAGGAGTAAGACTACAGCCATAACAAAGATAATGTTAAAAGACCAGCCGGTTATTATTGTTAAAAAAGATTTTTGTAAATCCGTTAAAAAATTTTTCAAATCTATCTTAACATTTTCTATTGCGATTATTTCTCCCTCTTTCCATGAAGGATGGCACATTTTGCATTCTTTTTCGGCTGTTATGGGGCGGGATACCATAAAATAACTTTTATTATTAAATTCTATATTTGTAGAATGCTCTTTTATTTTTCTATTTTTTTTGAAATATTCTATTTCGTTTATCTCAAACGGCAGTGCTTTGTTTTTTGGGTTGGTAGGGTTTATGGAAGCCTCTTTAAAAAATACTTCTCCTTTGGAAATATCAGTGAATTTATCGAAAATTTCATTTTGAATCTGCTGGGGAATTTCACTGCTCTGACCGGAAAAAAATTTTTCATTTCTACTTTCCAACAATACATCTGCAAAATTTAATATGGATTTTGCTTTTGAATAAAGTTTCTCCTCTAACGCCGTTTTGTTTTGAGTATATAGGTAGTAATAGGAAACAGATGTTATAGATACTATAACTCCCAAAAGAATTATAGCAAACATGAGTCCTAGTTTTATACTTCTCAGGCGATACATTATAAATCCAAACATTTATAGTCCTTAAAATTAGGTTTTTTAATTTTCCTCCACGGTGTTAAATCGGATAATTTACTAAATAAATTTAATAATCAGTATTTTTCTATAATCCATAAGATAAAAAAAAGAAAAAATCTGATATAAAGTTTGAGTACTTATAAAAGGAGATATTATGTCTGATATATTGAAAATAGGAAAGTATGAGTTTACAAGCAGATTGATAGTGGGAAGCGGGAAATATCCTGATTTCAGAACAACGGCAGATGCCACTTTTGCAAGTGGTTCGCAGATGATAACCGTAGCGGTAAGAAGAGTAAATATAACAAATCCCGATGAAGAAAATCTGATGGACTATTTCAAAGACTCTGATGTGCAGATATTGCCAAATTCCGCAGGATGTACGACTGCTGATGACGCAATTACGCTTTTTAGGATGGTAAAAGAGGCTGTCGGAATAGATATTATAAAGATGGAAGTTATAGGAGATACGGCAAAAACTCTATATCCCGATGTTATAGAAACACTAAAAGCCACTGAAGTTTTGGCAAAAGAGGGCTTTACCGTTTTGGCTTATACAAATGATGATCCTATAATGGCAAAGAGGCTTGAGAGTGCGGGAGCAGCAGCCGTTATGCCTTTGGCAGCCCCGATAGGAAGCGGTCTTGGGATACAAAACAGATACAATGTGCTTTTTATCAAAGAGGCGGTTAAAGTTCCTGTTATCGTTGATGCCGGTATAGGATGCGCAAGTGATGCCTCTATCGCCATGGAGATAGGAGCGGATGCTGTTTTGACAAATACCGCCATAGCACAGGCAAAAAATCCTGTAATGATGGCAGAAGCGATGAAACATGCCGTGATTGCGGGGAGAATGAGTTATCTTGCAGGAAGAATTTCCAAAAAACCTTTTGCTACGGCAAGTTCTCCGACGGAAGGATTGATAGAATTTAATCCAAATGAATAAAAAAAGAGAAATTTTTCTCTTTTTTTATTGACAAAAGAGAGAAATTGATGTAAAATCACAACCTCAAAACTAAATTATTCGGGGTGTAGCGCAGCCTGGTTAGCGCACCTGGTTTGGGACCAGGGGGTCGAAGGTTCGAATCCTTTCACCCCGACCATTAAAAATTGAATTTGGTTTTGAAAAGACGGTGGGTGTAGCTCAGTTGGTTAGAGCATCAGGTTGTGGCTCTGAGGGTCGTGGGTTCGATTCCCATCACTCACCCCATTGATATGAGCCGTTGAGTTATTTTCCTATGGATCATTAGCTCAGTTGGTAGAGCAACGGATTCTTAATCCGTGGGCCGTAGGTTCAAACCCTACATGATCCACAGTTTAAGATGCGCCCGTAGCTCAATTGGATAGAGCAACGGACTTCGGATCCGTAGGTTATAGGTTCGACTCCTATCGGGCGTGCTTGTTAACGCCTTTGATTTTGATTATGCGCTCGTAGCTCAGCTGGATAGAGCAACGGCCTTCTAAGCCGTAGGTCTCAGGTTCGAATCCTGACGGGCGTACCATTTTTTTAGCGGATGTGGTGAAATTGGTAGACACGCCAGACTTAGGATCTGGTGCCGCAAGGTGTGGAGGTTCGAGTCCTCTCATCCGCACCATTTCTAACTATATGATGATTTACAGTCTGACTACCCTTTTTTCATCCTCTTTGATAAATTCCAAAAGCTCTTTGCAAAAATCAGAATAGCATACGATATTTTTTCTGCCTATATGATCACTGTGTTTGTATTGTAGTCTTAAATAGTCCTGATTTTTATGTTTCAAAAAGAGTATTCCGCTGAAATAAAATTTTTTACTGTTTAAAAAATCCACTATTTCGTCTATACACTCGATCATTTCCATATTTATATCGGCATAAATCATATCGCTGTGTTTTGCTCTTGCATGATCCAACAAAAGAGAGAATTTTTTCTCAAACTGATCTCCTGTCCTGTCGATAACCAAAACCGCTGTATTTGAGAGAGGATCATTAAAATAGGCGAATTTTGAATATTTGTCTCTTTTTGGAGAGCATACAAGCTGTTTATATGAGATGTTTTTACATTTTTTGTAAATAGATTTTATTTTCTCCTCATAGATTTTAGGAATATGGATTCTTTTTTCTATAGGTTTGAAAATCCTGTATCCTATCAAAACAGAACCCCTTTGTGATACAAAAGAGAGAGGATTGTTTTTTAGTCTTGTATCTTCATTTACTCTTCCCATAACCAAAGCACTTTCGCAAAATCCGTGAGAGAGATTGCTTTTTTGGCTGTAAATATGAACCATAATCGCTTCTCCGAAAATCGCATCAAATTCCAATTTTTCAGCCCATTTTATCAAAGCATCAAACATTTTGTTCATAATGCCTCTTCCCTTGTACAGAGGATCAACTACAACTATACCGACTTCGGCAATATTTGAATCATAAGATTTTACAAGTGCAAAATGACCTACAATTTTGCTGTTTGTCTGAGCGACGATGGAGAAAAATTTTTTGCCTTCGTTTTGAGCTATTTTTTTGGGATAATAGAAAAGATCTTTTAGATATGTATATCCGTAATTTCGGTAAATCAGTCTTGATATACTCTCTTCGTCCCCCTTTTTATACTCTCTTATTACTATATTTTCATCACCTGTTGTTATATCCTTTTTTTGATGCTCTTTATTCTCCTCTTTTAACTTTTCTCCTGTGTGAGGATGAGATAAAAATTTTATAATAGAAAATTTTTTTCCCTCTTTTCCGAGATTGAAATAGTCAAACTGGTCTGTCAGTTTATAGATTCTGTTAAAACCTTTGTCCTCTTTTAGATTGATAGGAACGGCTCTTGGTTTTATATGGGATATCGGTTCTCCCCAGTCTCTGACATCCACTCTGATACCGTTGTCAAAAGAGGTGATGTCAATCTCTATCAGACCTTCTTGCATTTTATATGCGTGTATGATGGAGTTTTCTACAAGTTCTTTTACCGCCTCTATAATCTTTTTTCGCTCTTTTTTTGAAAAACCGATTTTTGAGGAGATATCCTCAATAGCCATATTTACGATAGAAAAATATTCTCTTTGGCTTGGTATTTTGATCATAACGCTCTTTTTCATTTTTTATCCCTTCTTTAATGCTTCCAAAGCAGCAGAAGCCATTATTTTCATGCCGATTTTTAAAGCCTCGTCATCAACATCAAAGCGGCTGTTGTGTTGGGATTCACAGGTTTTTTTATCTTTGTTGCAGGTACCGAGTCTGAAAAATGCTCCTTTGACTGTTTGCAGATACTCTGAAAAATCCTCTCCTCCCATTACAGGATCAATCAAATCTATACAGTTTTCCTCTCCTATGATTTTTTTTGCCTCATTTACCAGGATATCCACCGCTTCTTTATCATTTATCAGTTCCGGCTGTCCGTAAATATAGTCAAAATTATATTTGGCTCCCATCGATTTGCAGATGCCTTTTATCGACTCTTCCATCATAAGAGGTATGGCTTTTCTTATTTTTTCATTGACAGTTCTTACGGTTCCTTTCAGGATAACATGATCACAGATGATATTGGGCGCTCTTCCTCCCTCTACTGTTCCGAGGGTAATAACAGCCGGATGAAGAGGATCTATCCTTCTTGATACGATATGATTTAAAGAATTTACGATGATAGAAGTAACAAGTATCGCATCTACTCCCTCATGAGGTCTTGCTCCATGTGCCGATTTGCCGAAAATCTCTATCGTAAAAACATCTGCAGATGCCATCATTACACCGTATTTGTAGCCTATCTGACCTGTTTTTAGATAGGGGTATGCGTGAAGAGCAAAGATCATCTCTACGCCCTCAAGTGCTTTGTCTTCTATCATTTGCAAACTTCCTCCCTCCTTGCTCTCTTCGGAAGGTTGAAAGATAAATCTGATATTTCCCTCTATCTTGTCTCTAAAAGGGGCTATTGCCATTGCTGTACCAAGCGCAATGGCTGTATGGCTGTCGTGTCCACAGGCGTGCATAACGCCTTTGACCTGGGAAGTATAGGGTTTTCCTGTCCTCTCTTCGATAGGAAGAGCGTCCATATCGGCTCTTAATGCAACTGTTTTTTCTCCCTCTTTATGCGGTTTGAGATCTGCTATGAGACCAAAATGTCTGTCTGATTCTTTTATCTGATAGCCGTTTGCTTCAAGTATTCCTTTTACAAGATACTTTGTATGCTCTTCATGACCTGAAAGTTCGGGATGTCTGTGAAGATCATGCCTTATCTCCACAACTGCATGATCTATCTTTTCTATCATTTCAAAAATCTCTTTTTTTATCTTTTGCATCTTCTCTCTCCTTCATGAAATTCTAAATATATTATACTCCATATATGCTATAATTTGAAAATTCAATTTTTAATAAAAGGGCAGATTATGGAATATATTTCAACACAAAAAGCGCCAGAAGCGATAGGTCCCTACTCTCAAGCCGTAAAGATAGGAGAGATGATCTATACTTCGGGACAGATTGCTTTGATCCCCCACGGCGAATTTCTGGAAAGCGGTATAGAAGAGCAGACGGTTCAGGTTTTGACAAATCTGCAAAATGTTCTAAAGGCTGCCGGAAGTGATCTAAACCATGTGATAAAAACCACCATTTTTTTAGCCCATATGGCTGATTTTGAGGTTGTAAATGAAGTTTATGCAAATTTTTTCAAAGATCACAAACCGGCAAGAAGTACGGTTGCAGTCAGAACTCTTCCGAAAAATGCGTTGATTGAGATAGAGGCGATAGCGATAGCAAAATAGATGAATGCACTTGAACTTTATGCCAAAATAGAGCCGATGATAGGGTTTTATGAGGAGTATGAAAAACTTTATGACATCTATATAGATATCTTGAAATCTTTAAAAATCAAAAAAGTTTTGGATATCGGTTGCGGTAACGGCAGGATGCTTGTAAAGCTGAAAAATGAAAAATTTGAAGCTTTGGGGATAGAGAGAAGTTCTAAAATGGTAAAGAACTCTTTGGAAAAAGGGGTCAATGCCAAAAAGATTGATCTTTGTGATGTAAAAGGCGAATTTGACGCTCTTATAGGGGTGGGAGATGTTTTTAACTATATGGATGAAAAAGAGTTGAAAAGTTTTTTTGAGTGTTCAAAAAGAGTGCTTAAAAAGGGCGGATTTTTTATAGGAGATATCAATACTCTTTTTGGTTTTGAAGAGATAACCCAGGGAGTTATGATAAAAGAGCAGAAGGAGAGATTTTTAGCGATAGAGGCTCTTTTTGAAGATGAAAAACTATATACCGATATATTTTTGTTTGAAAAAAACAATAATTGTTACAAAAAAGAGTATGCCCGTATCGTACAGTACTTTTATAGTTCAAAAAGGATAGAAAAACTAAGCAGATATACTCTTTGGAACAAAAAAGAGATTAAACTCTTCAGCGATATAAAATCGGATAAAGAGATACTTATATTAAAAAATGTATAATAGCGGCAATTTTTTAACCATATTTTTGAGACGGGAATAAAAAAGTTGAATATTAAAACAAAAAAAGAGGTTTTCACAACACCTCTTTATCTTGAGAGCGGTCGTATTTTAGAACCTTATGAGATAGTTTATGAAACATACGGTCATCTGAATAAAGATAAAAGCAATGTAGTAGTCGTATGTCATGCCCTTACCGGAAGTCATCATGCCGCAGGTCTGTATGAGGGAGAGAGAAAACCGGGGTGGTGGAATTCCCTTATAGGAAAAGGCAAAGCCATCGATACGGAGAAATATTTTGTTATCTGCTCAAATGTTATAGGAAGCTGTTTTGGTTCGACAGGACCTATGAGTGAGATGTATCCCTCCTTAAAGCCTTACAGATTGAAATTTCCTGTTATTACGATAAAAGATATGGTCAAAGCTCAGAGAATTTTATTTGATCGCCTTGGTATTTATGAAGCCCATGCCGTTATCGGAGGTTCCATGGGAGGTATGCAGGCTCTTACCTTTGCTGTCGAATATCCCAATTTTGCCAAAAAAGCTATCGTTTTGGCAGCGACTTATGCTACACAGCCTTGGGCTATAGCTTTTAACAAGGTGGCAAGAGAGGCTATCATCAAAGATCCTCTCTTTGAAGAAGGCAGATATGATCCAAACGAGATAAAAGAGAAGATGATGGCAGGTTTGGCAGTAGGAAGGATGAGTGGATATATAAGCTATTTAAGTCCCGATTCTATGCAGAAAAAATTTGGCAGAAATTATGTTGATACGGACGGTCTGTATGAACTTTACGGAAGATTTCAGGTAGAGAGGTATCTTGATTATAACGGATACAATTTTATATCATGGTTTGACCCTTTAAGTTATCTTTATATTACAAAAGCCATCAATATCTTTGATATAAGCAGAAACTACGACTCTTTGGAGGAGGCGTTGGGAAGGATAAAAAACCATCTTCATCTTATATCTTTTAAAAGTGATCTGCTCTTTTTGCCCTCCGAGATGGAGATGATTGAAAAGACTATGAGTCAAATCGGTAAAGAAAATATTTGCAGTTACCGTTGTATTGACAGTGATTACGGTCATGATGCCTTTTTGGTAGAGGTTGAAAAGTTTGATTTTTATATAAAAGAGATTTTGGAGAAGATATGAAAAACGGAGATTTTGAGAAAAAGATAGAAAAGGCGAAAGAAATTTTAAATTCTCTTATGGATCCTGAAATTACTTTGAATGAGAGTATGAAAAAGTATAAAGAGGGGATAAAAGAGCTAAAAGAGGCAAACAAAATGCTTGAGAAGGCAAAGCTTGAATTTGAAGAGCTGAAGGAGGCAAAAGAGTGATACAGGTTGCCGCTCTTCAGCTTCCAACTCTTCCGATGAGCAAATCAAAGCTTGATTATTATCTTAGAGTCTGTAAAAGAAAAGATATTAAAATAGTTGTTTTGGGAGAGTATGTATTAAACAGTTTTTTTAAAGAGATAGAGAAAATGACTCTCTCTATGGTAAAAGAGCAGTCCAAACATAAATTGGAAATATTAAAAGAACTCTCTTTTCAATATAAAATTACGATTATAGCTCCCTTTATTCTCTTTAAAAACGGCAAAAAATACAAAACTGTTATAAAAGTATCTCCAAATTCCATTCGTTACTATTATCAAAATTTTCTGATTAATTATAAACACTGGAATGAAGAGGAATTTTTTGATAATGAAATAAACGATAAACTTCATATGATGACTTTTACATTTGAGGGTGTCAGATTGGGAGTTATAGCCGGTTTTGAGGTTCATTTTGATCCCATTTGGATAAATCTTTTCAAAAAAAAGGTGGATGCTGTTTTGATTCCTTCTGTTTCCACATTTGATTCTTTGAATAAATGGAACGAGATACTAAAAACAAGGGCTTTTTTAAACGGAATGTATATCATAAGGGTCAATAGAATAGGCGAATATAAAGAGAACAATACAAAATGGGAATTTTACGGAAACAGCTCTTTTATATGCCCCGACGGACATATGGAAGCTTATCTTGGGGATAAAGAAGAGATGCTTATAGCCGATATAAGCAAGAAAAATGCGCAATATGCAAAAAAAATATGGGGTTTTAGAAACCATTTGGAAAAAAGGAATTTATTATGATAGATACGGAAGGGACTTTTTTAGAACCCTCTTACAAAGAGTATTTTTACAAGCAGATAGAGCTTTGGGGGGAAGAGACGCAAAATTCTCTCCAATCCAAAAAAGTTGCCATTATAGGGTGTGGGGGGCTTGGCTGTTCTCTTGGGGTATCGCTTGGATCAAGCGGTATAGGAGAATTTCATATTGTGGATTTTGATAAGGTAAGCGCTTACAATATTCACAGACAGATAGCTTTCAAAGAGGGAGATGAAGGGAGATTTAAAGCTCATCTTTTAAGTGAGATAATAGAAGACAGATGTTCTTATACAAAAGTTTATCCCCACTGTAAGGATTTTGAATCCTTTTGTGAACTTGACAATATGGAACTTGATTTGATCATAGATGCTACGGATAATCTGGAAGTAAGAGCAAAAATAGACAAATATGCCAAAGAGAAAAATATTCCGTGGATTTACGGATCTGTGGAGGAGTTTCACGGTCATGTCTGTTTTTTTGACAAAAGTGGTTTTGATGCCTTTAAGATAAATGACAGAAAGCCAAAAGGCATAGCAGCTCCGATAGTTATGCATATAGCATCTTTACAGGCAAATCTGGCTCTTAGATATCTTGCAAATCTTCCCGTGGTAAAAGATTTGCTCTATTATATAAGCTTTGACGAAAATGGGCAGATGGTTACAGAAAAGTTTAAAATGCCTTTGGTTTAAGAAAAGGTTAATTTTTCTTATAAATATATTTTTTTATATACCAATTTAACAAATTATCTTATAATAGATAAAATTTTTTATAAAGGATGGTAAATGGGACTTTTTGATTTTGCAAAAGAGATAGGACATAAACTTTTTGGTTCCAAAGATGAGGCACCTCAAAAGATTCAAGAGCATATACAAGAGGATAATCCCGGAATCGAGAATCTTGAAGTAAAGATGGATGAAAACGGTACGGTTTCACTCTCAGGAGATGCCTCTTCACAAGAAGCAATGGAAAAAGCGGTTTTAATGGCAGGAAATATAGAAGGTGTTTCCAATGTTGATGTCAGTGCTTTAAATACGCCAGAAGAAGAGAATGAAATAAAGGTTGAATATTATACTATCCAAAAGGGTGATACTCTGTGGAAAATAGCTGCAAAATTTTACGGAAACGGCGCCAAATATACCAAGATAGTAGAAGATAACAAAGAGGTTATAAAAGATGCCGATAAAATTTTCCCGGGACAGAAGATAAGAATAGTTTTGGAAGTATGAGGTAATTATAAATTATCTCATACTTTAGCATAAAAGGAGAGAAAAAGGTGGGGAAAATTAAAATAGTTTTTTTATTGTCTCTTATTCCGTTTGTTTTACAAGCGGGATGGGACCCTTACAGAGCTAAAAAAACAGATTTTATTGGTGTTAAAGATTATAAAATTAATCGAACAATAAGACTTTTTTTAAAAAAACAGCCCAGGTTAAAACTTTTCTTCCAAAAAGCGTACGGATATGTAGTTTTTCCTATGATAGGAAAAGGTGGAATGGGATTTGGTGTTGCTTATGGAGAAGGTAAGGTTTACAGAAAAAACTCCCTTATAGGAAAAAGTACTTTAACTCAGGTTTCAGTTGGTTTTCAGCTTGGAGGACAAGGTTATAGTGAAATAATATTTTTTAAAGATAAAAAAGCATTGGACAGACTTAAAAAAGGCGATTTTACTTTAAGCGCACAAGCTTCGGCAGTTGTGGTAAAAACGGGAATCTCGGTAGATATTGATTACAGTGACGGAGTTGCTGTTTTTACTCTGCCTAAAGTCGGTCTTATGTATGAAGCAAGTGTAGGCGGACAGAAGTTTAGTTTTACTCCATATTATTAGGAACAGTATGTATTTTGAAAAGTATCCTTTTGAAAAATTGAATGAATTGTTAAAAGATGTTATACCCTCAAACAAATATGAACCTATGACTCTTACTATCGGCGAACCTCAGTTTGAAACTCCTCCTTTTATCCAAGATGAGCTTAAAAAGACAATTCCTCTTTTAAACAAATATCCAAAAAGCGGTGGAGAAGAATTTTTAAAAAAAGCTCAAAGAGATTTTGTTGAAAGAAGATTTGGAATAAAATTGAGAAAAGATGAACTTTTGCCGACTTTTGGAACAAGAGAACTTCTTTTTAACTTTCCCCAGTTTTTTCTTTTTGACAAAAAAGAGCCTGTTATGGCTTTTACAAATCCTTTTTATCAGATATATGAAGGAGCTGCGATTGCCTCAAGAGCCAAAATAGTTTATTTAGATCTCTCTAAAGAAAATAATTTTTTACCCGATATAAATAATGAAAGCTTAAAAGAGTGCGATCTTGTTATTTTAAATTTTCCGAACAATCCGACAGCAGGTGTTTTGTCATTGGAAGAACTCTCCTTGTGGGTTAAAAAAGCTTTGGAATTTGATTTTGTGTTAATGAATGATGAGTGTTACAGTGAGATTTATATCAACAAGCCGCACTCTTTGCTTGAAGCTTCAAAGCTTGTAGGCAATAGTGATTTTAAAAATATTTTGGTATTAAATTCCATATCCAAAAGAAGTTCCGCACCCGGACTCAGATCGGGCTTTATAGCGGGAGACAGAAAGATTTTAAAAGAGTATTTAAGATACAGAACATATACAGGGTGTGCTTCTCCTTTGCCTCTTCAGTATGCTGCTGCGGCTGCATGGGAAGATGAAGAGCATGTAAAAAAAAGCAAAGAAGGATATAAAAAGAATTTTCTTATTGCAAAGGAAATTTTGGATATCAAAATTCCCGATGCCACTTTTTATATCTGGATGGAGGTAAAAGATGATATCTCTTTTACAAAAAAACTTTATGAAAAGAAAAATCTAAAAGTGCTTCCGGGGTCTTATCTTGGAAGAGAGGGAGCGGGAGAGGGCTATATCCGTATCGCTCTTGTAGAGAATGAAAAAAGAACGAAAGAGGCTATGGAGAGAATCAGAGATTTTATCAAGGAGGAGTCGTGAGCAAAAAGGTTCATTTTATAGGGATAGGCGGAATAGGGCTTTCCGCACTTGCAAGATATCTGAAAAAGAACGGATATGTCATCAGCGGTTCGGATATAAAAGAGACACCCATAACAAGAAGTCTCAGAAAAGAGGGGATAAAAGTCAGTGTTCCCCATTCTAAAGAGGCGATAGAAGATCAAGATATCGTTATCTATTCTGCCGTTATCAAAGATGATAATGTCGAAATGAGAGAGGCAAGGAAAAAAGGTGCATTGGTGCTTTCGAGAAAAGATGCTCTTCCTTGGATTTTGGCAAACAAGAAGGTTTTTGCCGTTGGGGGCGCCCACGGAAAAAGCACTACAAGCGCAATGCTCGCTTCCATCATA
>Ga0256914_1002835_pt1 | contig 14204 bp, 10 predicted proteins | sample HulkmetaG_FD_191571 | JGI IMG/M metagenome (GOLD analysis project Ga0256914, IMG submission 191571) | Hydrothermal chimney microbial communities from Main Endeavour vent field at the Juan de Fuca Ridge, Pacific Ocean - Hulk | ecosystem: Environmental > Aquatic > Marine > Hydrothermal vents ... | reverse complement strand
CGACGACCTGGTGGAGGAGGTGCGGGTGACCACGGCACCTCGCCATCCGCGGCAGATGTACCGGCAGGGTGGGCGCCGTAGCGGTAGTGCGGTGGCCGGCGCCGCTGATGCGTGGCCCATCCGTCTCGGTGCCCGGGTGCGGCATGGAAAGTTCGGCGAGGGGATCGTCACCAGCTACGAAGGGGAGGGCAGTTCGGCGCGGGTGGAGGTCTCGTTCCAGGAGGCCGGTAACAAATGGCTGGTGTTGGCCTATGCCAATCTCGACGTGCTCTGAGCCGCCAGGGAAGCGTCAGCGCCGGGTGTAATGGCAGAGCAGATCCTCCCAGGTGACGATGCCGACGAGCCTGCTCCCCTCCTCGGTCACCGGAATGGCCGACACGCCATTGAACAGCATCAGCCGCGCGGCGTAGTCCACCTCGTCATCGGCGCTGGCGGTGATCGGGTTCCGGCTCATGATCTGGTGGGCACGGCGGTGCAGCAGCGCCGCGTCCCGTCGCGTCTCGGCGGGTGTGTGAACGAATGGTGAGAGCTGATCGCAGATGTCCCGGTCGGAGACGATGCCGACCAGTCCGCCTTCCTCGTCCACCACGGGGAAGTGTTTGAAGCCGTGGGTTTCCCGCAGCGTCTCCAGCAGGCTGATTTCGTCGTCCATCTCCACGCTGATGACGTGTCGAGTCATGATCTCTGCCAGCTTGGTCATATTCGCCATCCCTGTTCGTCGTGTCGTTCTCAGTGTCCGACCGCGGGGTGGCGGTGGCAAGGACCGGTGTCTGCCGTGGGTGTAGGACAAGCGGTATCGCCGGTTCTGGTGGAGCATCCCCGCCGGTCTGTGGTCGCTGGAACAGGGTCGTTTTACCTCAATTAACAATGCTCCTGTGTTTTCAGTCGGTTATCGCAATATCTTTTCAATAAACATTGCAAAACCCTTCTAACCTGCTACATTACGATCCAGGATGTTAGGTCACCGCCCGCGCCAGTGAAGGCTGCGGGGGGCGCCTCTTTTTTCAATCAAGAAACCGGTCGTCAGGGAAAGTGCATCTGCGGACTCTTCATGTGGGAAGTGAAGAGGGATCCGTCCGCGGATCGGCGGCTGCCGCAAGAGCTTACGAACAGCTTGAGGAGTACGTAACAATGACGAATCAATCGTCTACGACGACACTGTCGTCAGAAGGGTCTGGAAGAGCTTTACTACTGACGGGAAGGCGGTCGGCGCTGGCACTTGCGCTGACGGGCTTCTTCTATGCGACGCAGGGTGGCGCGGCCGTTTGCCCGGCCAATACGGTGCCGGACGGCAACAATCTGATCGTCAACGGGGATTTCAAGAAACAGCCGCCCGGACCCTATCCGATACCGGCAAAGACCGATCTGGGTGGATGGGATGCCGATGTCCCGTTCAATGGCATCGGTTATGCACCGGATACGACGATTGCGATCGCCATTGGTGACCTCAGCGACGGCCCGGCCGGTGCCGTTTCGCAGGTGGCATTTCCAGGTGACCCGGCCAACAAGGTGCCGGCCACGCCGACCTGGCTCTACTCCAACGGCAACGACAAGCCGACCTCGCGGGTCATCTGGCGCCAGACGGTCAAGGGGCTGACGGCGGGCAAGGACTACGTCTTCTATGGCTACTATTCCAATGTGATCCGTCCCGACTCCAAGGATGCCTATGCCGAGCCGATCATGAACATCGCCGTCGATGGCAAGAGCCTGGGGACGATCAAGGTTCTCAACCACAGCGATCCCCTTTCCGGCGACAACGGCAAGGATGTCTGGAAGCGCTTCGAATTCAAGGTGACGCCCACCAAGGATACCGTGGAGCTCTCCATCGCCGACGATCTGGTCAATTTGATCGGCGGTGACGATCTGGCCATCACCGCGCTCGGTATCGAGTCCTGCAAGACCACGCTCTCCGGCCCCGATATCGCGTCCGACAAGACCAGCCTGAATTTCACTGGTGTCGTTGCCGCCACCAGCAAGCCGCAACTGATCACCATCAGCAACAAAGGGGAGCTCGATCTCAATATCACCAAGGTGGCGCTGGCCGGCCTCAACCCCGATGACTTCGAGATCACCAAGAATGGCTGTACCGCGGCGGTCAAACCGAAAGGCAGCTGCGAGATCGAAGTGGTCTTCAAGCCGACCGTGCTGGGCAGCCGGGTGGCCGAAGTGCAGATCAGCTCCAACGATGCCGACACGCCGACGTTGAGAATTCCGGTCTCGGGCGTCGCGTCGGCGGTGCCGCTGGCGGACATCGATGTGAAACCGGCCTCGGTGGCCTTTCCGACCACCGAGGCTGGCAAGGAGAGCAAGGCGGAGGTGATCACCGTCACCAACGCCGGCTCGGCCGATTTGACCATCAACGACGTCAAACTGGCATCGGCCGCGGCCGAGTTCACCGTCGATCCGGGTACCTGCGCCAAGGGCACCAAGCTGAAGCCGAAGGCCAGTTGTGAGATCGAGGTGACGTTCAAGCCGACGACCGCGGGCTCGAAGAGCACCACCGTCAGCATCCTCTCCGACGACAAGGACGAACCGGCCGTCAATGTGGCGCTGACCGGTCTGGCCGCGCCGTCGGCGATCGGCGACATCGCCTTCCCGGACAAGGATCTGCTGGCCAAGGGGCTGGCCTTTGGTGAGCTGCTGGTGCAGACGACCAGTCAGCCCAAGACCTTCAAGGTCAAGAACGCCGGTGGCGCGCCGCTGACCATCTCCGACATCAGCGTCTCCGATCCGCAGTTCAAGGTCGATGCGACCGCCTGCACCGCGGCGCCGCTGGCGGCTGGCAAGGCGTGCGAGGTCGAGGTGACGTTCGCGCCCACCCGCGTTGGTCCGCAGACAGCCATTCTCAGCATCGTGTCGGACGACCCGGATGAAAGCCCGATCTCGGTGGGACTCACCGGTACCGGTCTGAAGGACGACAAGGACAGCGACGGTGACGGCCTCACCGATGAGACGGAGGCCCGGATGTGTACCGATCCCAACGTTGCCGACACGGATGCCGACGGCCTGCCCGATGGCGTCGAGGATGAGAACAAGAACGGGATCGTGGATCGCGATCCGGTGACCGGCGCGTTTCTCGAAACCGACCCCTGTGTCGCCGATACCGACGGTGACGGCATTCTCGATGGTACCGAGGACGCCGATCACGACGGCAAGGTGCTGAAGGATGGTGCGGCCTTCCTCGAAACCGATCCGCGCATCCCGGACACCGATGGCGACGGCCTTTCCGACGGCATCGAGGACATCAACAAGAACGGTGTCTACGACAAGCCGGCCGAGACCGATCCGCGGGTCGTCGATACCGACGGTGACGGTACACCCGATGGTGTCGAGGACGTCAACCGCAACGGCAAGGTGGATGCGGGCGAGACCGATCCCCGTAAGCCGGAACCGAAAGTGGTGGCGGGGGACACCGGAGCCGCTGGTCCGGTTCTGACCGACCTCGAAGGTGGGGTTGGTGGCGGGGCCGCTGGCCTGCCGTTCCTCGGCCTGCTCGGCGCCGGCCTGCTGTTCCGCCGCCGCAAGGTTGCCGCCGCCGTGGCGGCAACCGTCGCCGGTGCCGCCCTGGTGGCGGCGCCGGTTCAGGCGAAGGAAGGCCAGTTCTACATCGGTATCGGCGTCGGCCAGTCGTTCATCGATCCCGACCCGGATACCAACAACACTGGTTACAAGGTCGAGGACGACACCGACTTCGGCGGCAAGATCTTCCTCGGCTATGACCTGATGGACTTCTGGTCGATCGAGGGCTTCTATGCCGATCTCGGTGCCGCGGCGATGGCCCATCCGACCAAGACCGACGGCGACATCGACTACAAGGCCTACGGCCTGGAGACGCTGCTGCACTTTCCGAACAACAAGCCCGGTTTCTCTGGCTTCCTGAAGCTGGGGGTGGGCAAGGTCAAGACCGACAGTGACACCATCCCGTTCGAGGATGTCGAGGACAGCCAGCTGTTCGGTGGTCTCGGTCTGGAGTACCAGTTCGAGTCGAACGTCTCGCTGCGGGGCGAGTACCAGTATTTCGACGAGGATGCCCAGCTCGTCACGCTGAACCTCCTGAAGCGTTTCGGCGGCGCCGAACCCGCGCCGGCCGTGGTCGAAGAGCCGGCCGATACCGATGGTGACGGCGTGCTCGATGACAAGGACCAGTGCCCCGGCACGCCAGCGGGCACCCGTGTCGATGTCCACGGTTGTGCCATCGACAGCGACAACGACGGCATTGTCGATTCGCGTGACAAGTGTCCGAACACGCCGGAAGGTGTGCGCGTCGATTCCACCGGTTGCCAGTTCGTGGTCGAGGTGGAGATCGATTCCGATTCCGACGGCGTCATCGACAAGCATGATCGTTGCCCGGAGACGCCACAGGGCACCCAGGTCGATGCCAACGGCTGTCCGTTCGTCGAGCAGCGCATTATCGACAAGTTCACCGGCGTGCTCGAAGGCGTCAACTTCCACACCAACTCGGCGCGGCTGACCGGCGAGGCGATGAGCATTCTCAACGGCGTCGCCGAGGAACTGAAGGCGCATCCCGAGGTGAATGTGATCATCGTGGGGCACACTGACAGTATCGGCCGTGCCGATCGCAACAAGGTGTTGTCGCTGGAGCGTGCCAAGTCGGTGGCCCGATACCTGGTCAGCCGTGGCGTCGATCGCAACCGCCTGAAGTACGCCGGCCGTGGTGAGGAAGAGCCGATCGCTTCCAATGCCACCGCCGCCGGACGGGCCAAGAACCGCCGTGTCGAGTTCATCGTCGAGCACGATGGCTACGATGGCGGTTACGGCAGCGCCAGCCGGTACTACTGACCGGGCCGGTCGGTACCCCGCATCGGTCGGTGGCGCAGGGAGGCACCACCGAAGATGCGGTGGGCACAATGGCAAGCCGTCCTCCGGGACGGCTTTTTTGTGCGCGTGACGACGGGTTGCGACGCAACCGGCCTGATATACTTGCGCGCCTCGACAAACCCCACGGCTTTGAGCGGTTTCGACAATGATGAGCGAATATGATGTTTCCACCTTTCAGGGTCTGATCCATGCCCTGCAGGACTACTGGGGCCGGCAGGGCTGCGTCCTGGTCCAGCCCTACGACATGGAGATGGGCGCGGGCACCTTCCACCCGGCCACCTTTTTGCGGGCCATCGGGCCGGAGCCGTGGCGCAGCGCCTATGTGCAGCCTTCGCGCCGTCCCACCGACGGACGCTACGGGGAGAACCCCAACCGCCTGCAGCACTACTACCAGTTCCAGGTGGTGCTCAAGCCGTCGCCGCTGGAGATCCAGGATCTCTATCTGGGCTCGCTCGAGGCGCTGGGCATCGACCCGCTGGTGCACGACATCCGCTTCGTCGAGGACAACTGGGAATCTCCGACCCTGGGGGCGTGGGGCCTCGGTTGGGAGGTGTGGCTCAATGGCATGGAGGTCACCCAGTTCACCTACTTTCAGCAGGTGGGCGGGCTCGACTGCCGGCCGGTGACTGGCGAGATCACCTACGGGCTGGAGCGTATCGCCATGTATCTGCAAGGGGTGCAAAGCGTTTACGACCTGATCTGGAACAAGGGCCCGCAAGGCACCGTCACCTATGGCGATGTCTTCCATCAGAACGAGGTGGAGCAGTCGGCCTACAACTTCGAACAGGCCGACACCGCATTGCTGTTCGAGGCCTTCGACAATATGGAGCGGGAGAGTCAGCGGCTCATCGAGGCCGGGTTGCCCCTGCCGGCCTACGAACAGATGCTACGGGCGTCCCACACCTTCAACCTGCTCGATGCGCGGCATGCCATCTCGGTGACCGAGCGTCAGCGCTACATTCTGCGGATTCGTGCCCTTTCGCGGGCCGTGGCCGAGGCCTATTACGCGTCCCGTGAAAAACTCGGCTTTCCGATGCTGGAGGAAAGAAAGGAGGTGGCCAATGGCTGACAGAAAGGATCTGCTGATCGAAATCGGCACCGAGGAGCTGCCGCCGAAAGCGCTGCCGACATTGTCGCGGAGCTTTACCGATGGCATCGTCGCCGGCTTGCGTGACAAGGGACTCGCCTTCGAGGGTGTTCAGCCGTTTGCATCGCCGCGCCGGTTGGCGCTACTGGTTTCGGCGTTGCAGGTGCGCCAGCCGGACAAGACGGTCGAGCGGCGTGGCCCCGCGCTGCAGGCCGCCTTCGATGCCGATGGCAACCCCACCAAGGCCGCCGAAGGATTTGCCCGCTCCTGCGGTGTCGGTGTCGATGAGCTGGAGAAGCTCGAAACCGAAAAGGGGGCGTGGCTCTATTACCGCAGCGTCCAGGCTGGCGAGGAGACCGCCACGCTGATCCCGGGTATCGTCGAAGCGGCGCTGGCGGCGCTGCCGATTCCGAAGCGGATGCGTTGGGGCGCGGGCGAGGAACAGTTCGTCCGTCCGGTGCATTGGCTGGTGCTGCTGTTCGGCGGTGACGTGGTACCGGCGACCATTCTCGGCGCCCCGTCGGGCCGCGCCACGCGTGGACACCGTTTTCACCACCCTGGTACCTTCGATATCCCGAATCCCTCCGACTATGCCGATCTGCTCGAAGCGCGTGGCCGCGTCATTGCGGACTTTTCGCGCCGGCGCGAGCTGATCCGCGAGCAGGTGCAGGCCACCGCGGCCGGTCTCGGGGGCAGGGCATTGATCGAAGAGGATCTGCTCGACGAGGTGACCGCGCTGGTGGAGTGGCCGGTGGCCCTGGCCGGTGGTTTCGAGGAGAAGTTCCTCGAGGTGCCGCACGAAACCCTGATCACCACGATGCAGGACAATCAGAAGTACTTTGCGGTGTTCGACGACGAGGGGCGGCTGCTGCCCCATTTCATCACCATTGCCAATATCGAAAGCCGTGATCCGGCGTTGGTGATCGAAGGCAACGAACGGGTCATCCGCCCGCGCTTCGCCGATGCCGTCTTCTTTTGGGAACAGGACCGCAAACAGAAGTTGGCCGATCGCATCGACGCGCTCAAGAGCATTCTGTTTCAGCAAAAGTTGGGGACGCTCTACGACAAGAGTCAGCGCGTCCGGCAGCTGGCCGCCCGGATCGCCGCCGACATCGGTGCCGATGTCGCCAGGGCCGAGCGTGCGGCCGAGCTGGCCAAATGCGATCTGATGACAGCGATGGTCGGTGAATTCCCGAAACTGCAGGGTATCGCTGGCCGCTACTACGCCCGGTTCGACGGTGAGGATCCCGAAGTGGCCGCGGCGATGGAGGAACAGTATATGCCGCGCCACGCTGGTGATGCGCTGCCGGCCACCGCCACGGGGCGGGTGCTGGCGCTGGCCGACAAGATCGACACTCTGGTCGGTATCTTCGGTATCGGTCAGAAGCCGACCGGCGCCAAAGACCCGTTCGCGCTGCGCCGGGCGGCGCTGGGCGTGTTGCGGATCATCATCGAAGCCGAGCTGCCGCTGGATCTGCGTGCGCTCTATCAGGCGTCGGCGGCGTTGCTCGGCGACCGGATCGAAGACCCCGAAGCGGTGCAAAGCTGCCTGGAATACACGCTGGAACGCCTCAAGTCCTACTATCAGGAGCAGGGCATCGAAGGGGATGCCATCGACGCGGTACTGGCCCAGATGCCCACCAGCCCGCTGGACTTCGATCGTCGCGTCAGGGCCGTGGCGGCCTTTCGCAAGCTCGACCAGGCCGAGAGCCTGGCGGCTGCCAACAAACGGATCGGCAATCTGTTGAAGAAAGTCGAGCAGCCGTTGCCGGAGCGTGTCGATGCCACCCGCCTGGTCGAGGATGCCGAGAAGCTGTTGCACGAACAGCTGGAGCGGCTGCGGCCCGAGGTGCTGGCCAAGTTCGAGCAGGGGGACTACGAGCCGGCGCTGATGCAGTTGGCGGGCCTGCGTGAAGCGGTCGATCGTTTCTTCGACGATGTCATGGTGATGGTCGAGGACGAAACGCTCCGCCGGAATCGTCTGGCATTGCTGAACCAGTTGCGGAGCCTGTTTCTGCGGGTGGCCGATTTGTCGCGGTTGCAATATTGACCCATCGCGCCTTGGCCCCGAAACCGGGCCGTGGACGATCGAAACGGGGGCATTGCCCCCGTTTTCGTTACTGCTGGACCTCGAATTCGACCCGTCGGTTCAACTGGCGACCTGTCGCGGTTGCATTGTCGGCGACCGGGCGGGTCTCACCAAAACTGAAGGTTTCCAGTCGCCGCGCTTCGATGCCCTGATCGATCAGATAGCGGGCGGCGCTGTCGGCCCGCCGCTGCCCCAGCAGCGCGTTGTACCGCTGTGTGCCAATGGCATCGGTATGGCCGTTGAGGCGCAGCCCGATCCCTTGGTGCCGGCGCAGGAAGGCGGCGACCCCGTCGAGTTTCCTCCTGGCCTCCGCCGTCAGCTCGTGGCGGTCGAAGTCGAACAGGATGTTGGGTAGCGAGATGGCCGGTGTCGCCTTGGGGGGAGGCGGCGGCGCAGGGGTGAGCGGCGGCATCGTCACGGCAACCGGCGTGGGCGTCTCGGGTTTCCGAAGGGGGCTGTGGGAGCGACCGAAACGTTTGATCAGGCCGATGGAGACCATCTTTGCATCTTCGTCGAAGGAAACCACTTCGAGTCGTGCCGCGAATCCGTTGCGCCAGCCATATTCGAAGCCGCCACCGAGATGGAGATCCCAATCCTTGCGCTGGCGGTGGACCACCTCGTCGGAAGAGGTGTCGAGCTTGCCGAGACCGAGCCGAGCATAGAACGAGAGCCCCTCGCGGCGATAGTACCCCTCGTCGTCGGGATAACCGGGATAGTCGGCGCTGCCGCGTGCGTTGTAGAGATAGCCGATGGCGCTGAAGCCGGCGTATTCGTAGTCGATTCCGCCAGCGTGGGTATTGCTGCCATCCTCGGCGATGCCCGCTTCGCCCAGGGTCGAGAGAAACCCCTCGATGCTCAGCCGCTTGCTGAGGTCAAAGCCGAAGGTGACGGTGGCGCCTTCGCCGTTGTCGTCGTCCTGGTGATAGCCGGTGTCGCGGGTGTCGGGCTCCAATTTCGACGCGCCGATGCTGCCGCCGAGGTAGAGCCGTTGTGGAAAGTCCCGGGCCGGTTCCGCGGCGCCCGCGGCCGTGCTGGCGGCGCCGAGGAGGAGGCAGGCGGCCATGGCCAGCCGCAGTGGCGTTTCTCTTCGTCTGGCGATCCTTGCCGTTTCGATCCCGTTCATTGCGTTGCTCCACGGTCGGTCGTCGTCCGGCGCCGGCGGGCGATGGCCGCCAGCGGGGCCAGCAGCCAGCCGATGGCGCCGGCGCCATGGCCCTGCAGGCCGGTTTCGATGATGCGCCGGCTCGCCGGCGGATCGGCCAGTACCGCGGTCGGTGCGGGCTCCACGGTGATGGTGACGCGCGCCTCGGCACTGCCGCCGTGACCGTCGCTGATGCGGTAGACGAGGAAATCGTCGCCACTGAACCCGTTTTCCGAGCGATAGACGATCTCACCGTTCTCGATGATGGCGGTTCCATGTTGCGGCGGCGTGACGATGGTCAGCGACAGTGGATCGTTCTCCGGGTCGTCGTCGTTGGCCGTGACATCGATGGCCACCGGGATGCCGCTTTCGGTGATGGCGCTGTCCGGGTTGGCCACCGGAGGCCGATTGGCGGGCGCCAGTCTCAGGTTGCCGGCGCTGCCGATATGCAGGTCGGCATCGTCGCCGGTGCCGTTGTTGCCGGTGTCGCGCGGGAAGGTGCTGGGGTCGAGCAGGTCGTGCTCGGCAGGATCGACATCGATCCCGAAGGCGGAGAGGCCGTAGTACCGCTGGCCCGGCGTGATCCCCAGGTCGGTCAGTGTGACGAATGCGAATCCCAGCGGTTCGGCCAGCGTGGAACGGCGGATCATCCGGCCGTTGGGGGACTGGTCGTCGCTCCAGAGGAAATCATTGACGGTGTGGACGTTGGTGATGCCGTACTGGATGGCGGTGGTGTCGGCGTAGGCCGCGGCATGGATCCGTACCAATGGGCCATAGGCAGCGGGTTGGCCATTGCCGTCCAGCGCGAGAATGGCGGCCACCTGGACTGGATTGTTGCCGCTTTTCTCGAGGATCGGGTGGCCCGCCATGTCGAGCGCGGTATCCGGGGCGATGATGCCGCGGGAATAGATCACGTCCACGCGCTCGATGTTCTTCCGCGAGTAGTCGCCCACCCCGGCGTTGGAGAAGACGTCCAGCGTGCCGATGTTGACGATGTCGCCGGCGATGATTCGGGCCATTGGGCAGTCGTCTGCTGGCGTTGGCAGGGTCGGCTGATAGGTGTGGGCGGCGCCGGCCTGCTCGGCGTAGATGGCGCAGGGCTCACCGCTGGCGTTGGTGTTGTCGATGCGAAGGATCTGAACCCTGTCCGGCACGACCGGGTTGTAGGTCAGCGTTTCTCCGCGATAGACGAACGAGCGGATCCTCCGGTCGACGCCGAGCCCCCAGCGGTAGGTGGTGTCGTTGGCAATGTAGTTGGATGGCGTGGCCGGGACCGCCTCGGTGTCGACCGTATCGACTTCGCCGCGGGCAAGGGCGGTGGCTGTGGTCAGCATCGCGCCGAGCGCCAAGACGCCAGCGGCCAGAGGATGCCTCGATGTTGCGAGTGCTGTTATGCTTGAATCCTTCATGACTCCATGATCCTTTCGATGTTCCCTGAGTCGGCCGGATAGCCTAGCGCCTACAATATTAGAAATATCTGAACTGCTTCAAAAAACAATGGCTTGTATGTAACTTGTTGTGAAATCTATGAGATGAAGCTCGTAATTCTGGACAGGGATGGTGTGATCAACGCCGATTCCGATGCCTTCATCAAGTCGGTCGACGAGTGGGTCGCGCTGCCCGGGAGTCTGGCGGCCATCGCCCGCCTCAATCGGGCGGGTGTTGCGGTGCATGTGGCCACCAATCAGTCGGGGCTCCGGCGCGGGCTGTTCTCGTTGGACGATCTCGACGCGATGCATCGCAAACTGCGAGATGAACTGGCGGTGGTGGGTGGGGAGATCGCCTCGATCCAATACTGCCCCCATGGCCCCGACGACGGCTGTGACTGCCGCAAGCCAAGGCCGGGCCTGTATCGCCGGATCGCCGCCGAGGCGGGTGTCGATCTGGCGGGGGTGCCGGTCATCGGAGACTCGTTGCGGGATCTCGAGGCGGCCGCTGCCGTGGGTGCCCGGCCGATACTGGTGAGAACCGGCAAAGGGGCGCGTACGCTTGCCGCTGGCGGCCTGCCCGCGGGGACGATGGTCTATGATGATCTGGCAGCGGCCGTCGATGGGCTGCTGGGTCGGACGACTGAGAAAACGGCTGGCGCCTGTTAGACTCCGTTCATTCTGAAGGCTGGGATCTCTCATCATGTCCAAAGTCTGGTTGGCCATCCGTTCGGCCCTCTTCTGGGGGGTCTATGCAACCTCCACGATCGTCTACGGGCTGTTTTCGCCGCTGTTGTTCCTGTTGCCGCTCGAGCGGCGCTATCCCATCGTCATGAGCTGGACGCGCCTCAATCTTTGGGCGCTGAAGACGATCTGCGGCATCGACTACCGGGTCGAGGGGGAGGAGCGGTTGCCCGAAGGGCCGGCGATCGTCATGTCCAAACACTCCTCCACCTGGGAGACGATGGCGCTGGTGCAGGTGTTGCCGCCGATGGCCTGGGTGTTGAAGAGGGAGCTGATGTACATCCCGTTCTTCGGCTGGGGGCTGGCGGCGCTGGATCACATCGCCATCGACCGCAACGCGGGCCGGAACGCGGTGAAGCAGGTGGTGGAGCAGGGGATCGCCCGGCTCCAGGCCGGCCGTTGGGTCGTCATCTTCCCCGAGGGCACGCGGGTGCAGCCCGGCAAGAAGGGGCGCTACAAACTCGGCGGCGGGGTGCTGGCCGAGCAATCCGGCCATCCGGTGGTGCCGATCGCGCACAACGCCGGCTTCTTCTGGCCGCGCGAGCAGTTCATCAAGTATCCAGGCCTGATCACCATCCGCATCGGGCCGGTGATCGACCCCAAGGGCAAGCGCGCGGCGCAGGTCATCGAGGAGGTGGAACGCTGGATCGAGGGGGAGATGGTCGAACTGAACCGGGATGCCCGGCGCCAGCTGCTCGACCGGATGCGCAAAGGGAAGGGCTGAGCTGGCGACCGGTTCGGGCAAGGCTGGTACCTCTACCAGCTTTTTTTCTGGTTGTCATTGACCCATGAGTTGTCACGATTGCCCCCGAGGGGTATATAGTTGAGGCATGAGCATGTTAGTCGACCCGTTTCAGCGTCGCATTGAATATCTCCGGATCTCGGTGACGGACCGCTGCGATCTTCGGTGTTTCTACTGCATGCCCGAAGGCTTCCACGGCTTCGAGGAGCCGGAAGACTGGCTCACCCACGACGAGCTCGAACGCGTCGTCGGCGCATTCACCCGGATGGGCGTTCGCCGTGTCCGCCTGACCGGTGGTGAGCCGCTGGTGCGCCGCAATCTGACCGGTCTCGCGGCCCGTCTCTCGGCATTGCCGCAGCTGGACGACCTCTCCCTCTCGACCAACGCCACCCGGCTCGCCAAACACGCGGCGGCGCTGAAGGCCGCGGGCGTCTCCCGTATCAATGTCAGCCTCGACAGCCTCAAGCCCGAGGTCTTTCGCCAAATCACCAAAGGCAAGCTGGAGAAGGTCATCGAAGGCCTGATGGCAGCCAAGGCGGCGGGCCTTCGTCCGGTCAAGATCAACATGGTGGTGATGAAGGGCATCAACGACGACGAGGTGGAGTCGATGGTCGAGTTCTGTCTCGAGCACGGCTTTACGCTGCGTTTCATCGAAACCATGCCGGTAGGCGACACCGGCCGCAATGCCGCCGATCTCTATGTCGATCTGGCCGAGGTTCGCCAGCGCCTGGCAAAACGGTTCGACCTGCTGCCGGGCGCGATGCCCGGAGGCGGCCCGGCCCGCTATGTTCGGGTGGCGGGTTCCGAGATGAACATCGGCTTCATCACGCCGATCTCCCAGCACTTTTGTGACACCTGCAACCGCGTGCGGTTGTCGGTCGATGGCACGCTGTTTCTCTGTCTCGGCCAGGAGGATCGGTTCGAGTTGCGGCCATTGCTGCGCCAGGGCATTTCCGATGCCGGGCTCGAGGAGGCCATTCGTGCCGCCATCGCGCTCAAGCCGGAACGCCACGAGTTTCGTGAGAAACCGGAGCAGGTCGTCCGTTTCATGTCGATGACCGGTGGCTGACTGCCGGGGGTTTGCCCCAGTCCGCTTGATCTATGTCAATGTTTGCCGATTCATCGACGCGTTAGCATCCAGCATTCCTTTCAAGTTGACCTCCGTGGAGGAGAAGAAATGAAGAAATCGATGATGGCTTCCGTTGCAGCCTTGGCCCTGAGCGTGTCCGCTTTTACTGCATCCGCTGACGAGCTGTACAAGCCCTGCGCTGCCTGCCACGGTCCCACCGGCGAGATGAAGGCGATGAACGTATCCCCTCCCCTGAAAGGGCAGAGCAAGGAAGACATCGCCAAGAAGCTGAAAGGTTACAAGGATGGCAGTTTTGGCGGTGCAATGAAGGCGGTCATGGCGCCCCAGGCAGCCAAGCTCTCCGATGAGGACATCGACAAGCTGGCGGACATGATCTCCAAGTTCTGATCCAGAGCCGTACCAGCGGAATGAAAAAGGGCGCCATCGGCGCCCTTTTTTCGTGGTTGCGCGAAAGGCTCAGTTGAGCTTTTCGATCCCCAGCATCTTCAGGATGTACTTCTCGTACAGCGGTTCCGATGTGCCCTTCTTCATCTTGCGGATGAAGTATTTCTCGAACGCTATCTTCGCGGCGTGTACCCATTTGCCCTTCTTGAACCAGGCGACGTTGCGTGGCGGAATCTGTGGCAGGGCGACGAACGCGGCGCCGGTGTCACCCATGTCAGCCAGGCAGATGGCGTTCCACTGGGCGGTGGTGTTGGGCTCGCGGCCGTTCAGTTCGTCGTTGATGTTGTGGGTGGCCGAGGTCACCATCGACTCGATCATATAGCCGGTCTTCGGTGTTCCGGTGGGCACCGGGGTCGCCTCCACTGGTGGGATCGCGATGCAGACGCCCACCGAGTAGATGTTCTTGTAGGTGGGGTTGCGATGCAGCTCGTCCACCATGACGAAGCCACGCGGGTTACAGAGCCCTTCGACGTTGGCCACCGCATCCACGCCCTTGAACGCCGGCAGCATCATCGCAAAATCGAACTCCAGCTCGTGCGTCTTGGTAATCTCGCCGTTGGAATCCAGTTCCTCCACATGCATCTTGCCCTCTTCCACCTTG
>Ga0256914_1002834_pt1 | contig 14212 bp, 9 predicted proteins | sample HulkmetaG_FD_191571 | JGI IMG/M metagenome (GOLD analysis project Ga0256914, IMG submission 191571) | Hydrothermal chimney microbial communities from Main Endeavour vent field at the Juan de Fuca Ridge, Pacific Ocean - Hulk | ecosystem: Environmental > Aquatic > Marine > Hydrothermal vents ... | reverse complement strand
AAGATTTACGGCCTCGAAAACAGCTCCGGTGAGATCGAGTCCCGAAAGATCGAGTCCTGAGAGATCGACCCCTTCCACGGGCTCATGGTTACGCACCCTAGCCAAGATTTTCTCTCTCGTCATGTCTGGATCTTCCCAAAGAGTTTGGTCATTTTGAGATTAGCCTTCTCCCAGAGAGTGCCTTCTATGCGGGCCTTCCAGAACTCGACTTCATATAGATTGGCCCCTCTGAGATCGGTCTCGATGAGGCTTACTTCTTCGAAGCCAGCCCGGAAGAAATTGGCCGCCAAAAGTCGGGCCTGATCAAGAACAGCCTTAGTTAAGGTGGTTTCTCTGGCCGAGGCATGATAAAGGTTGGCCTTGGTAAGATCGGCCTTCGAGAAATTGGCCCCGTCGAGAATCGCACCCTCAAAGTTAGCCCCTTTGAGATCCGCTCCCTCCCAGCAGGCTCCGGTAAGGTTGGCTTTCTGGAAGTCTGTACCCGGGAGTGAGGTCTCCTCATCAGCTCGGCTCTGGGTAAGATCGGCTCCGATGAAGATCAGATTTTCACCTTTGGCGCCCTCAAAAGAGACGTTAGGGGCCTTGATATAAGAGAAATTTACCTCTTTTAACCGGGCCTCGGTAAAATCGGCGTAACTGAGAGAGGCTCCCTCAAAGTTAACGTTTGTAAATTGAGCCCCCGTAAAATCGGCTTCATCTGCTAAAGTCTCTTTTAAAGAGCATTCTTTCCAGATACTATCTGAAAAATCAGTTTCTTTAAGACTGGTACCTTCAAGGACTGCACCCAAAAATTGGGCTTTATTGAAGACCCCTCCGGAAAGATCTGTTCCCGAAAGATTAGCTTTTAGGAATTGCGCTTCCGATGCCTCACAATCTATAAGTTGAGCTCGGGAGAGATCTGTTTCGGAAAAGACTGCCTTTTCTAGGAGGGCTCCCGAAAGATCAGCTCCCTGAAGATCACTTTGAGAAAAGTTGGTCCCCTCCAGAAGGGCTTCTCTTAGATCAATATTTCTTAGATCAAGACCCGAAAGGTCAAGCCCTGAGAGATCGGCTCCTTTGAAACTTTGCCCTTCTTGGTAGGCAGCCACGAATTTTTCCCTTGTCCAAGGGACGGATTCCTCTTTCTCGACCTCCTTAAATTCTTTACTTGCGGACTCTTCTTCTCTTTCAATTTGTTCCGTTTTACTTAAAAGTTCTTCCAGCTCCTTTTGTGCCTTTTGAGTTTCTTTTTCCATCTCCAGGATTTCTTTTTCTAGTTGAGGATCGTGAACGCCTGCTTTTCTTAAAGATTCGATCATTTCTTTGACTGAAATTTCTTTTTCCTTGGTCTCTTTCAAAGATGGATGGAAAAATTCCTCTGGATCAATACCCAGCTTCTGGAGCTCCTTTTTCAGAGCCCCTTCGGCTTCTTTAGTTTCTTTTTCAAGCTTTTCGATGAGTTTTTCCGGTGGTAGATCTTCTTTTGAAGTTGAAGGTGGTGCTGGTTTCAAAAATTCGTCAGGATCAAGGCCAAGTTTTTTTAATTTCTCCCGTAGTTCTTTCTCAGCTTCTTTGGCTTCTATTTCCAACCGAGCGATGAGTTTCTGTGTTTCCTCAGGAATTTCTGGCTCTTCGGCCTCCGATTTTTTTAACTCTATTTCTCCAGGCTCTTCCATAGATTCTTCCATAACTTCTTCCTCGGCCTCTTCCATTTCCTCCAATTCTTCCTCTTCTAGCTTGGTTAAAAGAAGCTGATAATAATGTTCAAGGGATTTGGGATCTTCATCGAGTTTTTCGGAGACCACAAGCACGTGCTCGATATCCTCGGCCTCTTCACCAGCCACCGGTACGGCCCCGTGCCAAATAAGAATTCCTATCTCCTCATGAGGGATAAGCCACACAGTATCAAGGTAGAGTTGGACCTCTTTGAATGCCAGTTCTCTGTTTACCCTCTGATTTACGAAACAACGGGTCCTTATCCCTGGAAGTCTGGTCTGTATCACTGACTTTTCTGGATGCATATTTTCGATTACGATCTCCTCATCGCCCCGGAAATAGCCCTCTATCTGCTGATCCGGCGGAGTGGTGTTAAAGAAGGCTGGATCAAAGTCCTCCGGGAACCAGGGCCAACGCTCACGAAGCCACTTCTCGTCGTAGGTTCCAAGGTGTTTGGCCCGCCGAGGCCAGGTGGGTTCATAGGGAAGAAAACCCGCCGGCTCAGGTCGATCTTTAGGAGAAACAATCAATTGATCAGGATATTCAATGTTTGGAAGAGGCCAGATCTCTTCCCCGGTCTCGGTCCTTATGGGCGCAAATCCCTTACCCAGAGGATTCTTTTCATATTCCGGCCCTCCAAAGGCATTCTCCCAAGTAATTTCCATTTCGGTGAAGGGTTCAGGCTCGGTCTTGGTCCAGACTCCAAATTTCTTGACCCAGTAGCGGTTACCGAAGACCAGAAGTTCTTTTTGGATGGTACCTAATTTTATTCTTACCGGGACAACTCTTTTCCCGGCTCCCTTACAAAAACCCAAAACTAGAACTTCCCCCTTCTTTTTGGGAGCTAGGGGATCAAATTCCGTCCCGGAAGGAAAGGAGCTCAGAAACTCAGCAACTCTTTCGTCAAAGTAAACTTTCTTTTCAGAGAAGCTTACTACACCAGGAATGGAAATAAACAAAATATATCTTTTATCAAAAGACCAAGTTTTTCTAAAAATAAAAAATTCGTTAATTATTTTCATTTCAATTTAAGTGTATGGTACCTTTAACAATATATCTTTTGGTCTTTTGTTGTACTTTATTACCCTTAACTGTCATATTAGCATTTATCGTAACCTGTGACCCCTTATGAAGAACTTCTTTACCATTGATTTTTATACTTTTTTCATCCATCTCTAAAGTACTATTACCGTGTTTTAAAGTAATCTTATTATCGATCTTTATTTCTTCATTTTTTCTTTTAGAAATTAAAACTTGTTTTTTGGCTTGAATTTTTATATTTCCATCTTTATTTATTAGAATTTTATTGCCTCCTACCTCAATAATAGCTCCTTTTTCGGCTTCTACTTTTATATTATTTTGAGCCTCCTTCTGAAGGATAATTTTATTATTCGATCCAGAATATATTTTAATGGAATTATCTCCACTTATATCAATATCCCCGTTCTTTTTCATTTCTATTTTAGCTTTGGTAGCAATACCTGGTACACCAAAAAGAATTTTCTTGTTCGATTTTATTGTTAGTTCTTTTTCACTAGTAAAATTTCCTTGTTTTTTACCATGTAACCATAAATCGTTTCCCCCAATAAAACAACTTTTATCAGCTATAATAGCTATTTCCCCTTTTCCTATATTTCTCATCATCTTTAAAGAAGCATTTCCTCCTTTAGAGCTCAATAATACTGAAGGGAAAGAACTGATATCTGGCTTTCCCCCCAATACTTTTATTTCTGAAATATATGTTGTTGTAGTAATCATCCGAACGAAACTGTCTAAAATATTCGTAAATGATTGAATAATTTGTTTATAAAATTTATCTTCTACGCCTTTAACACCCGCATTAATTGTATTTTTTACTATACTTCTTATTAAACTAATGATGCTAAAACCTACGCTTAAAGATACACTTTCTTGATTCATTAAATAAGTTAGTGCACCTTCCAAACTTCCTATTCCTCCTGTTTCACCAGCAATCGTCCAATCAAATCCGCTCCCAGAGCCTAAACGAAAAACTCCTTTTCCATCTCCGCTTCCCATAACTATTCGTTGATGTCCTTCACTATCTTCCATCATAAAAATATTTCCCCCTCCGGTAACAAACCCCGCCTTGGTGGCATTCTCACTTGTCACCGGGCTCATGGTTTCGGGGTTGGGGACGGCAGCCGCGATGATGGGACGGTCTGGATCACCATCGACAAAAGACAGAAGGACTTCGGTTCCTTTATGCAGCGGAAAATGCATTCCAAAGCCTGCGCCGGCGTAAGGTTGGGCCATGCGGATCCAGCGGCTGGCTTTGCCTCCGCCCTTGTTCTTCATATCGAAGGGCAGGATCACCTTATAGCGGCCCCACTCGTCTATCTCGGCATACTTGCCCTCGCCCGAAGCATCTATCTTGGCGTTCATGGTCCCGTAGAAACGAGGCTTTGGGGTCTTGCGTTCTGGACGGAACTGTACATCTGCCGGAATGGCCACGAAACGGTTGTGATAGATCAGGTCCTGTTCCTCCTCAGTGAGTTCTTCACTCAGCCCAGCAAGCAAAAGTCCCGCCTGGCTGCCCTCGTGCTCGATCTCCACCACCAGGTATTTTTGGTTGAAACTGTCACGATAGTGGTCCTCAAGCTGGAAGTAGTAGCCAGGCCGGAGATGGGGAGCAGTGCTCTCCCCGTAGAAGACCTTTTCCCGACAAAGCATCTCCTCGGCTCGAATCTTGGCCAAATGATTTCCCTCCTCCGGGGTCTTAAAGTGTTCCCCATAGAGATAGACCTCACCCTTGCCTTCGGGGTCCACCGTGGCCTCACCCTTAATTTCGAGAGATGGCTTCCGATAGTTATAGTCCTTCAAGATAACCTTCTTTGGAAGTCGTCTCTGACGACAGACAAAGGCCTTGATCACTTCCTCCTCCGTGGGTACCAGGGCCGAGGGCGGTGAATAATAGATGGTGGGGTCATCCGGTAGATCCTTGTGGGCGAAAGAGGTGTCGGTGATGATAAGTTTTTCGCCCTCGTCTGTCTGGTCGAAGAAGAAATAGATGCCCTCCCGTTCCATCCAGCGACAGATAAAGTTGTAGTCTGTCTCCCGGTACTGACAGATGTATTCCCACTTGGGATAGTTTCCAGTAAGTTTAAATTCGTAGTCTCGAGAAGTAAGGCCAGCCTGCTTTAGAATCTCTTCGATGATCTCCGGTACGCTCTGATCCAGAAAGAGTTCGTTTTCGTGATGGATGGTCGAAACCCAGAGCCGGGGAACCAAGAGGGTCCGGTAAAACACATACTCATCTACCTCGTGAAGTTGGTCGAAATAGGCTAGAATGCCGTTGAAGACCACCTCCTTGTCATCCCGAGCGATGGTAAACCTGGCTGGATTGTTGAGGACCTTCTTGATATCTATGTCTGGATCCTCGGCCACAAGCAAAATCTCAAACTCATAGAGCTTAGAGATCCCTTCGGTGCCCTTGAACCTCACCACGGCAAAGGTGTCCTCGGGATAGGCCTGCGAGACAAAGAAAAATTTTCTTTCCTCTAGGAAGGCCATCTCTTAACCTCCGAAACTAATTTGAAAGCCTCCGTCTTCAGTCAATCCCAGATGGACCTCTGAAGGTAGCTCTCCCTCGCTCATACGGGCTAGAATCTCCCGGGACATCTGAGGAAGGATGGTGCCTTGCATGATATGGTCAATATTGCGAGCCCCGGTCTCCACCTCTGTGCACCTAGCGGCAATTTGTTCCACCACTTTGTCGTCATAGGTAAACCTGATCTTGTGACTTTCGTAGAGCCGGCGACCGAGCTTCTCTAGCTTAAGCACCACAATGTCTTTCAGGATTTCTATCGGTAGGGTGTAGTAAGGCACGATGGTCATGCGGGCCAGAAGGGCGGGTTTGAAATGATGGCTCAAGATGGGCCGAATGGCCTCGAGCACCGTCTCATAAGGTGGACGCGTTTCTCGGCACAGTTCGGTGATCACGTCCGAGGCCAGGTTACTGGTGAGGAAGATCACGGTGTTGCTGAAGTTGATCACCCGTCCTTCGCCATCCGAAAGCATCCCCTTGTCAAAAACTTGGTAGAAGAGATTCATGACCTCCAGATGGGCCTTTTCCACCTCGTCGAGCAACACCACCGAATACGGCCTTTGACGCACGGCTTCTGTAAGCACGCCCCCCTCGCCGTAACCTACGTAACCAGGAGGAGAACCGATGAGACGACTCACGGTGTGCCGTTCTTGAAATTCGCTCATATTGATGGTCACCATGAATCGTTCCCCACCGAAAAGGAGATCCGCCACGGCCAGAGCAGTCTCGGTCTTTCCTACCCCAGAGGGACCCACGAGCAGGAAGACCCCGAGAGGCTGGCGGGGGTCCGTGAGCCCGGCCTTAGCCGCTTTGATGGTCTCGCTTATGATCCGCAGGGCGTCGTCCTGACCCTTGATCCGTTCCCGGAGGTTTTCCTCAAGCCGAATGATCGTTTGCGCTTCGTCCTTCAAGACCTTACCTAGGGGGATTCCGGTCCAGTCGGAGACCACCTTGGCCACCAGATCTGGATCCACCTCCACCCGCACCAGAGGATCTTCTCCCTGAACTTCCTCAAGCTCTCGCGAGACCTGCTCCAGCTCCTCCTTAAGGGCTTGAGCATCTCCCTCTTGGATCTCTTGACAGCGGGCAAGCTCCTTGCGCAGCTCAAGCACCCGCTGCCCGAGTTCGCGCTCTTTAAGCCAGCGGTCTTTGAGACCGACTAGTTCCTCTTTGAGCCGCCGGACTTCCTCCTTCAGAGAAGAAAGGTGTTCCCGATCTACAGCGAGTCCGTGGAGTTCGTCCCTCTCAAGCCCCCGGATCTCCCGCTCTAGGGCCTGGATGCGACGCTCTATATCTTCGATTACATCCGGCTTAGAGGAAAGATTGACCTTAATCCGAGCACAGGCCGTATCCAGCAGATCTACCGCCTTGTCCGGAAGGTACCGCCCGCTGATGTAACGGTTGGAGAGCTCTGCCGCGGCCACTAGGGCGTCGTCCCGTACCACCACTCCGTGGGCCTCTTCGTACTTGGGCTTGAGACCTCGCAGGATCAAGATGGTGGAATCTACCGAAGGCTCATCGAGCTTGATGGGCTGGAAACGCCGAGCTAAAGCTGCGTCCTTTTCAAAATACTTTTTGTATTCCGACCAGGTAGTGGCGGCAATGGTCCGGAGTTCCCCACGGGCCAGAGCCGGTTTTAAAAGATTGGCTGCATCCCCTCCGCCTGTCGGGCCCCCCGCGCCGATCAAGGTGTGGGCTTCGTCAATGAAAAGGATGATGGGCTTGGGCGAGGCCTTGATCTCGTTGATCACGGCCTTAAGCCGATTTTCAAATTCTCCTTTGACCCCAGCGCCGGCCTGAAGCAATCCCATGTCAAGGGCCAGAATGGAAACGTCCCTCAAAACCTCCGGCACGTCCCCTTCCACGATCCTCAGGGCCAGGCCCTCCACCACCGCGGTCTTACCCACCCCAGGTTCACCCACCACGATGGGATTGTTCTTGCGGCGACGGGCCAGGATGTCTACCATCTGCCGGATCTCCCGGTCCCGACCGAAGACCGGGTCTATTTCCCCGGCCTGAGCCTTCTCCGTAAGGTCGATACAGAAACGAGCTAGGGCCGTTTGGTCTGCTGGAACAGTCTCCTCTGGTCTTTCCGCCGGAGCTTCCCCCTCGGCGGAGGCTCCGACCACGCTCCAGAACTCTTCCCGCAACCGCTCCGCCCCTATACCACTTAGGAGATCGGCGTAAGAATCGGAAACAAAACGTCTGGGATTCTTGAGGAGGGCAAGCAGCAGGGCCCCGGAACGAATGCGGTTTTCCCCCAAGTCTATGGAAGAAACCAGCCAGCCCTCTTGAAACCACTCTAGCAGCAAGGGCGAGAAGACCGGTTTCCCAGCGTTTCCCGTCCGGAATTCCTCGAGTACCCGATCTACTGCAGCCTTAAGTCTAGCGGGGTCTAAGTCGTGATGTCGGAGAATGACCTCCCAGTCGGTTTGGGGCTCCTCAAGGAGTTTGGAAAGAAAATGCTCTATGCTTACCTCATAATGGGTCCGGGAAACACAAAGGCCGGCCCCGTTCTCCAGAGCCCTCAAACAAACCGGATTGAGACGGTTTAAAAGAGATTTGATGTCAACAGTGATCATGGGTTCACTCCCTTTCCAGAGAATTTGACCTTCAACGGCCCTTCAGAGACAGAAGAGACCAACCAAGTGTTGATTCCCAACATCTGCCAACCCTCTCCCCCTAAAGAAGCCGGCTTAACTTGGCCACTTTTGAGCTCCACCTCTATCTCGTATTCCAAGGGAACGGAGAGGTAGAAATCCACCAGCCAAGTAAGCCTTCGAAAAAGGGAACCACCGGGGCTGACCCTTTCGAAGTCCTCATGGTCAAGAGGACCGATATGGATGAGGAATTTGCCTTGACGATCAATAACCTCTGTCCCCAAATAAAGATTCTGCCCCAAAGTGATATTTCTTAAGCCCAACAGGGCACGCTGGTCCTCTGGAATGCCCACTCTTCTGAGAACGCAGGGTTCTATCCGGAGGGGCAAATCTCCCAAAAGATCCCTCAATAAGATCTCTAGCCCCGCCTGGGAACGGGGGTATTGGGTCAGGAGGCCAAGATAGCGGCAGAGGAACTGTACCTCAGGAAGCTCGTTTCGATATAGAGGTTCCCCGAGTCCTAAAAGGCAAAAAAGTATTTGTAGATGTTCCTCACTTTCCTCTTCCACCACCTGAAAGAAGAGTCGGTAGCGGCTGATGACCTTCAGAAAGAGATCATAGATTCTTTGATTTAAAAGATTTAAAAATTCTCTTTGGGTACTCTCTTCCTGACGCTCCTCTTCAAATAGTTCTTCGGTGTAGAAATTGGGCAGAGGAGAGCTAGTCCCATATAGTCCCAGAAAGGCAGTGGTCACCTGGAAGTGTCCTTCCTCGTCTTCCTGCACGGCCACCACGTCCGTAGGTGGGAAGGAAAAAGATAAATCAGGTGAGATCTGGATTTTCGGGCCTTCTCCTCTGTCTCGGGCAAGAAGTTTCAATAAACGGATAATCTGGAAAAAGGAAAACTTAGAGGCCTCTGCGAGAAGCCTTTCCTTCAAATCAGAGGACGATCCCCCACTCTTGGTGGCCAAGTGAATACCTCCCCGGATAGACTTTCTTCGATTTCAAGGCGCGTAAAGGTATTGAGAGCCCCGTAGACTCCGAAAAAGTGATCCAATACCCGTCCGAAAAGGTAGAGATCTCCCAATGAGGCAAAATGGTCCTGGCGTAAGGCAAGGCCTATCTTCTGGCCCCTCATTACCACCCCGGAGACCAATCGATCTTCCAGCCGATAGGAGACCTTTTCAATACCATCTACCCGCTTTTGGTTGGCCAAAACGCGTTTTTTATCCCGGGTATCGGTAAAGATATAGAGTTTTAGAAGGGTTTTAAGGTGTTCTGGACCGGAAAGAGAGACGTAATTCAAGTTGAGATGCGCAATCAGACGCCAGAGTAATCCCTTACCCAGCGGGGGCAAGATGTAGGGTGTAGGGAGCGTGATGTTGCGGAAGGTTACCATCTCCGGAGTAGAACTGGTGGGCTGCGAAATGTCTCCGAGTTGAAGCCTTTCTGCCAAGGCCCCGTTGGTGCATACAAGTTCTAGAGACAATACCTCCTGGACGCCGATCTCCACCCCTGGAGGATAGGCTACGGCCAGATAAAGATCAAATCCCGGACCGGTGACCGAAGGCTCACGAAATACCTGGAAGACTGGTTTCTTCTCTTCACGGAAGAGCTCAAAGGGAACGTACTCCCTCTCTTGAACTGTACCCTGGATAAGACCGGTAACTTTCTTGATACTATATACCTCATAGCCTGAACCTCCCGAGGCCCTCACCAAATACTTCGCCCGTTGGTGATCCAGCCGGATAGGTTCTCCGGGATGGGGAAAGAGATTAATCACCGGTGTAGCAAAGAGTATAAAGTTCTCCTCAGAGACCGGAAGGCCCCGGCTCTCCCTAAGCCGAAAACGAATCAAAAATTCCTCTCTTTCTCCCCGATCTCGCCATTCATCAAGACCAGTAAGGGCCACGAAAAGAAACTTCTGAGGCAACAGGAAGTATTCCTGGAGGATACGATAACCCGGGAAGGACTGCCCTGGATAAGGCAAGAGGGCTTCCTCGCGACCAAAACCCAAGGGGACCAGTTTCTCAGGAGACATGTGGAAAACCCGATCCCCGGAGACAAGTTCTATCTCTTCTAGTTTCTCCAAGAGGAGACGATAGAGATCCGCAGCCGAAGCAAAATCTCCTCCTAAAAAAAAGACCAGTCTTTTGGTCTCCCAAGTATCTATTTTGGAACCGTGCAATCGAAATCGAAGGGAAATTTCTTCTCCCTTTCCGGGTAACTCGCGCTGTAAGACCTCCTCCAAGGTTAGCGGCTCTACTTCGACCTGGTAACAAGTACTGAAAAGACAATTTGTGCCCTCCACCGGGACAGAGCCCACCAGAGTGCCGCGGGGTACGTTTATCCGGTCTTTCAGGGCCTCTTTGGGATGAAAGGCTACCACCGAGGCCGAGGGCAGTGGCCGGAGATAGTGAGGCCAAATGAGTTCTACCAGCTCGTAAAGGATTTCCGGAAATTCGCTATCAAGTTTTTGACGCAAAAGGGCGGTTAAAAAGGCCAGCCCTTCCAGCAATCTCTCCACGTCTGGGTCTGCAGAAGGCCCGGAAAGGAAGGGAGCCAGCGCGGGATAGGCCTCAGAAAACTCCCGCGCCAACTCCCGAAGATAGTTAAGCTCTTCTTGGAAGTAACGGTTAAACATCTATTATTTGACTAACTTTATTTTGCCATCCGGTCCCATCACGGATTCAAAGTAAACGGGCGAGGAGTCTCCATCACTAGCTAGGCGGGCGACGATCTCAAAGCGCAAGGTGAGCGGGTCCTCTTCCTGGGGAACGAAACGCACCCTTACGGAACGAAGACGGGGCTCATATTTTCGAATGGCCTGTCTCAAGGCCCTCTCCATATCCCGAATGGATTCGGGATAGGTATGAAGGAGTTCCGTAAAATCCGGTACCCCGTAATCTTCCGCAATGAGTACGTTACCCTGCCTGGTATTGAGTAACTTCTCTAGATGGCGCAAGATAGACCCCTTCACCCGGTTTTCGTCCCAAGAAAACCTCTTTTCTGGATCTTCTTTGAAGATTTTTAGTCTTTCTAGAAACCGCTCCTTAAGCATTCACTTAGCTCTTCGGAGCAGCCCAAGAATCTTCGGCTTCGATGCCATCGGGTTCCCAGGTCCAGATGATCTTCTTATAGCTGAAAGAAACATCTTCCATGTGTTTGTAAGGCTCGTACTTGGCCTCAAGGGCCGTGGGCATCCAGGCTTTGATCTTCACGATGATGGCATCTTGAAGCTTGATGGTGAAGTAGTGTTCCTCAACACCGGTGGGATCTATGCGATACCATTTGATGATTACTTCGTTGAACTGCTCTCCGGTACACAGAGCCTGATAAAGCTTGGGAGAGCTCTTGTCGAACTCCTTGGTGATGGTAAGTTCTCCGTGGACCCTTTTACCAGTAGGGAGCCCGGACTGGGGATGCCGCGGGATATGAATGTCGTGGTTAAAGGCCCACACGATAATAGTACCCTCGCGGCCCTCCATGTCGCAGGAACCTTCAATCTTACCCTGATTCTTTCCTGTAAGTTCCAAATGGGCTGGCATTGGCATAGGCGTAACCTCCTTAGCTTATTTGTTACGGTATTCGCTCCTCTTACTCTTTGTCCAGTTTGCCAACTAAGGAGAGGGTGAAAAAGGCCCCCATGTATTTGAAGTGAGGCCGGACCTTGAGGGTGACCTTATACCACCCGGGTTCACCTTCCACGTCCTCCACAATGACCTGGGCCTGACGCAATGGCCGTCGAGAACGCACCCCCGGTGAGGGATTATCCATGTCCGCTACGTACTGCCTAATCCAGGTATTAAGCTCGCGTTCAAGGTCTACCCTTTCCTTCCAGCTCCCAATGTGTTCCCGCTGAATGACTTTGATGTAATGGGCCAGACGGCTGATGATGAAGATGTAAGGTAACTGTGTACCCAGCTTGTAATTCAGCTCTGCCTCTTTGGCCTCCTTGCTTATGCCAAAATATTTGGGCTTCTGAACCGAATTGGCCGAGAAGAAACAGGCGTTGTCACTACCTTTGCGCATGGTAAGGGCAATAAATCCCTCTTCCGCCAGTTCGAACTCCCGCCTTTCGGAAATAAGGACCTCAGTGGGAATCTTGGTCTGGATCTCGCCCATAGCCTCATACTGATGGAGTGGAAGATCCTCCACCGCTCCGCCTCCCCGCGGGCCAATGATGTTGGCGCACCAGCGGTACTTGGCGAAACTGTCCGTAAGCCTGGTGGCGAAAGCAAAAGCCGTATTACCCCAGAGGTAATCTTCGTGTCTTTCCACTGATTCCTGATAGTTGAAGGTTTTGGTGGGCTGAGTGTCTGGCCCATAAGGCAATCGCAGGAGGAACCTCGGCAGAGTCAACCCCACGTAACGGGCATCTTCGGATTCTCGGAAGGACTGCCACTTGATGTACTGTGGTCCCTCGAAAATAGACTTGAGATCCTTGAGCTTGGGTAGCTCGGTAAAACTCTCGATCCCGAAGAAACTAGGACTAGCCGAAGCAATGAAGGGTGCATGTGCCATCGCCGCCACACTGGCTACGTACTGGAGGAGTTTGAGATCCTGGGGTCCAGGGCCAAATTCGTAATTGGCAATCATGGCTGCGTAAGGCTGACCACCGAACTGGCCGTACTCACGAGTATAGACGATCTTATAGAGACCAGATTTCGGAACCTCTGGAGAATCCTCGAAATCGTCGAGAAGCTCCTCCTTCGTTACGTTGAGGATCTCGATCTTGATATTTTCCCGAAAATCCGTCCTATCTACCAGGAACTTGAGGGCCCGCCAGGCAGACTCTAGTTTTTGAAAATCTGGATGGTGGAGGATTTCGTCCATCTGGGCGCTGAGCTTGCGGTCTATCTCCGCGATCATTTCGTCTACCACTGCCTGGGAAACCTTAGCTACCTCTCGCCCTGGTTCGAGGAGTTGCGATATCAGGGCCTCCACACCTTTCTTTGTAATCTCATAGGCCTCATCCGTAGGCTTTATCCTGGTAGCTTGAACAATCTCGTCCAAAAGAGACAGTTCTTCCCGAGTCGCCTCTTGGGGCGCCTCGGCTGCCTTGGCCTGTTGTTCCGTCATCTCCAAATCCCCCTATAGGTTTATTTTTCGAGTAAGTCTATTTTTCCAAACCCAATTCCTTTAAGATCTTTTCCCTTGCTGCTTCATCCTTGACGAGTTCCTGAATCTTTTTGCGAAACTCCGGGATATTGCTGAGGGGCCCTTTGAGGGAGGTCAGGGCCTCTCGAAGCTCAAGTAGTTTTTTGAGCTCTGGGACCTGTTGCGCAATAGCGTCCGGGCTGAAGTCCTTCATGGATTCAAACTTGAGAGTAACCGACATCTCCCGGTCTTCTTCTCCAGAAATTTTATCTGCTACCCGGAGGTTGAGTTGGATGTTCTGCGCTCGTAGGACTTCGTTAAAGTTGTCCTTGTCGATGTTTATCGGAGTCCTTTCATCAAGGGGTGTATCATCCTCTCGAAGGGTAAAGTCTCCCATCACCAAGAGCTTGAGGGGTAATTCCACCTCTTCCTGAGCATCCCCTGTGGCCGGTCTGTAAACAATGTTCACTCTTTCCTTGGGAGCTACCGAAGCTTCCCTTGCCATCGTTTACCTCCTAACAATTATTTTTTATTTAAAGATAAAATAACAAAATAACGAACCAATAATAGCAAAAATCTTTTCGAGATTTAAACCTTTTCTTCTAACAGACCGAGAATGGCCGTTGCATCTAACTGGGCAATCTTGGCCAGGATTTCGTGTACCTTTCGCTTATGTTCCCGATCTGGAGAAAGGCGAAAGCCATGCCAAACGGTCCTCAAAGCCCGCAAAGCCAAAGGTGGGTCCCAAATTTCGAGTTGGAATCTTTCCAGGTCATTGAGTATCTCCTCAAGGAGTAGCAGAGCCAGGGGTAACTTCTTGGCCTCGATAAAGAGTTCCGCAAGCCCCAATCGGCCCAGGAATCGAGCCCGTTCCCCGTTTCCGCTCTGCGACCTTTCCTGAAGGAGGGCTACCGCCTGGCCTAACCCTTCCTTGCGAGCCACAATCTTAAGACGGGAAAGAAAGGCTTCTAGTTCTTCTTCTCCTTCCCGTTCTTTGGAGGCTTCCTCTTTACTCTTCGGTTTTTCCTCAGGGGGCTTTTCAGCCAACCACTTCTTGGTCTCCTCTCCCGCAAAGGGCGTACCATCCGAAAAGGATAACCCCAGTAGACCAGGATAGCGTTTCACCAGGGCTCGCGTCTCCTGAGCCACCGCCTCTGCCGCCTCGTTTCGACCGAGCCCTACCAGAGCTGCGTAGCTCAGACGGTTGAGATCGAGCCAAAGGGGAAACTGCCCTAATCGTCCTTCACTCATA
>Ga0256914_1002833_pt1 | contig 14220 bp, 16 predicted proteins | sample HulkmetaG_FD_191571 | JGI IMG/M metagenome (GOLD analysis project Ga0256914, IMG submission 191571) | Hydrothermal chimney microbial communities from Main Endeavour vent field at the Juan de Fuca Ridge, Pacific Ocean - Hulk | ecosystem: Environmental > Aquatic > Marine > Hydrothermal vents ... | reverse complement strand
CTCAAAAACTTTTAAGAAAAATTATTGAACATCTTATTGCTGTTAAAATTGATAATGAAATTATACCTATTAATCCATCTCATATTCAAAATTGATTTGTGTGCCTTATCGCGGAAGTCAGGAAGATATTAGTAGTCGAGAACAAGAGTATAAAATTGATCAATATATAGACAAATCTAAAAAAGGATGTTATCTAAATAGTGAAATATTAGACTATTTGTACAATTATTTTGTTAGCAAAGATAAAAGCTTTTACGATTTGGTAACTTTTTCAATTATGCCAAATCATGTGCATATACTTTTTAAACAAAATATTGAACTTCCAAAAATCATGAAACAAATCAAAGGTGCAACTGCATTTGAAATCAATAAGATATTGAAAAGAAAAGGTATATTTTGGGAATCAAATTATTATGATAAAGTAATTCGGAATGAAACTCATTTTGAACAGGTGTATGATTATATTAAATATAATGCTATTAAAGTTGATCTGAGAGATGCAAAGGAGAGATTTTATGGGATTTATGAATAGTGGAGCAGGGATTTTAGTCCCGTTAATTAGTTTATCAAACGGGACTAAAGTCCCTACTCCAAATAGTTTAGCTGTACCATTTTTAAATAATAACCTTTCTCGCTAAACATAAAGCAAAACCTTTTTCATAATATGCAGCTTCATTGATAAAAAGTCCATGCATTGGTTCATCTTCTTGATAATTTATTGTTTCTCCTTCTAGTGTTAAAAATAGGGGATCACCTTTTTTGATTAGTTCAAAATCTCTATCTTGTCTATTTGGATGAACCATTGCTATAAGTTCATTTTTTTCATCTCTTGGGTAATCTACTAATGAGGCATGATCATAGATAGTTAGGTTTTTATTATATTTTTCTTTGACTTCTTGATTATTAAATTTTTCAAAAAAATCTAAGATATGATAAACAAGTTGTTCTGTCTCTAAAAATAGATCAGCTCTCAAAACTCCTTGAGGAACTGCTCCTACTTCTATAGCAAAGCCATGAGGAGCTATAGAGTCTACAAAGGCATCTTCTTCATCACCTTTCCATCTGTAGATTTTTAGATTGGGCTCTTTATGTACCAAATAATCAATTACTCTCCATGTGATATCGCTTTGATTGCTCACTACAATAGATAGTCCCATATTTGCAGTGGTTGTATGTAGATCTACAATAAAATCCATTTTTGGATTAGATGAACCTTTGGTTCCTAATTTTTTGTTGATCTCTTTTGCAAGTCTATCTTCATAGTGTTTACTATTCTTGGATGAGAGTAGAGTAGAGCTAAAAGCACGATTTAGATCACGATCAATATATCTTCTACACTCTTTAATTGCTTCTTTGTTTGTGTGTATTACTGTTGTGTTAAAGTTAGATCTTTCTATTAATTTTGGATTTAAAAGCCATTTTTTTACTAGAAATACTCCTGTGAGTTCATTACCATGAGTACCTCCTGTAATTGCTATATTTTTCACTTTAATTACCTTTTTTTGTTATAGTCTAAAATTTAATTTATATTTGACGATCTTTCTATAGAATTAAATTTATAGTTAGGATATTATACATGTTTCAGATTAAATCAATTTCGACAAAAATTCATATACCTTTAATATTCTCTCTTTTGTTGGGGTTATCAATTGTGATTATAGTCTCTCTTCTAGGATTATCGGATATTGAAAAGAATATTTATAAAAGTGAATCTAATTCACTTAAGATATTTACAGAAAAATCAATCAGTACTAAAGAGTCTATTGCTATAACAAATGTATTAAATCTCGCTCAAAATAGAGTTTTTAAGGAGGCATTGAAGACTAATAATAGAGAGTTGGCTCTTATTGCTGCTCAAAAACTTTTAAAATCATTGAAAGATGGGAGTAGTTTTAAAAATATTAAAATTCATCTACACACAAAAGATGCAAGAAGTTTTTTGAGAGTTTGGAAACCCAAAAAAAATGGAGATGATTTAAGTAGTTTTCGTCATACAATTAATTATGTAATAGAGACAAAAAAACCACTCTCTGCTATAGAGATAGGTCGAGTTGGTTTAACATTTAGAGGATTGGCTCCTATTTTTGATGATGATCAAAGTTATCTTGGTTCTATTGAATTTATGATGGGATTTGGTAGTAATATTAAGGAGATTGAAGAAGTATTAGATGCTCATGCTCTTGTATTAATGGATCAGAAATATTTGAATATTGCAAGAGGACTTAAAGATAGTCCAAAAATTGGAAATTTTGTTATAGCACATAGTATTGATCTAAATGATAATGAATTATTTAAAGATTTAAAAAAGAGAAATAGTCTTGAGTTTGGAGATTATGCTTTATTAAATGAATATTTAATAAGTAAAGTTCCTTTACATGATTTTAAAGGAAATCTTGTTGGTTATATTGTCGTGGGAAAAGATCTCTCTATTGTTGAAGATGTTATTAACCAAACAAAAAATACAACAAAAAATCAACTCTTTTTTATGTCTTTGACTGATCTATTTATTCTTTTTATTTTAACTTTTATTGTATCTGCTGCTCTAAAAAAACCTTTGAATAAACTTATTGAAACTACAAAAGATTTAGCTTCTGGAGAGGCAGATTTAACAAAGAGATTGTCTGTAAAATCGGGGGATGAGATATCTAGAACAAATGGTTGGATTAACGCTTTTATAGAGAGGATACAAAATACTATCCATGATGTAAAGAGTACGGGAGAACAAAATAGAGTTATTGCAAATGAATTTTCAGCTATTTCTGACTCTATTATGCATCGTGTAAATGATAGTGCAAAAATTATTGAAAAACTAAATGATAGAGGAGAAGATATACACTCTACTCTAGCATCCTCTTTAGATATTTCGAAAAGTGCAAAAGTGAGTATAGAAGCTACAAAAGAGAATTTGAATCAGACTAGAGAGATACTATTTGAGCTTGTTTCAAAAGTAGAAAATAGTGCTGATAGAGAGTTTGAATTATCAGAAAAACTTACACATTTAACAACAGAAGCTAATCAAGCAAAAGATGTTTTAACTGTAATTAGTGATATTGCAGATCAGACAAATCTATTGGCTCTCAATGCTGCTATTGAAGCGGCAAGAGCTGGTGAACATGGAAGAGGATTTGCTGTTGTTGCTGATGAGGTTAGACAACTTGCAGAGAGAACGCAAAAATCACTCTCTGAGATAAATGCAACAATTAGTGTAATTGTTCAATCTATTATGGATGCAAGTGGTGAAATGACTCAAAATTCAGAAAATACAAAGGGGTTAGTATCTATCTCTAATAAAGCTCAAGAGTATATGAGTCAATCTTATGAGAAGATGGATGAGACTATCAAAGCAGTTGAAGAGACATCTACCTCCTCTCTGGATGTCTCAAAAAGAGTAGCAGATATGTTAGAGAGGGTTTCTCAAATACATAAGCATGGAGAGGAAAATGTAGTTGAAGTGAAGAAAATGAATAACTCTCTAAAAGATTTAACAGCTTCAACTGAGGTATTAAATGAGAAGTTGTCAGCGTTTAAAACCTAGTCTTTTATTCAAATAATAGTATAATTATATATTATAATTGGAGTCTATTATTTGGAAAAATATCAATATAAAAAAATATTTTTAATACTATTTTTTATTATATTTATAGTTGTTATTGCTTCTATGATTTGGGTTTCATATAAAGTGAAAGATGATGAAGTGAATAGGGCAATTGATAGTGTTTTGAGTATATTTAGGGGAGAGTTGGAGTCTCAAGAGTCTAATGCTCAACTTCTTTGTGTTGCTTTGTCTCAAAATGCAGAACTTAAAGATGCTTTGATTAGTGTTGATGAAGATCGTGGAGATGTTATTTTGTCAAATGCTTTAAGAGATTTGAAAACTTATACATTTGTACAAGATGTAAAGATGCAAATCTTGACCGATGATCTCTTTATATTTGCTAGAAGTTGGGATAACTCTTTTGTAGGGTTTCCACTCTTTAGCTTTCGAGAAGATCTTCATCGTATTAAAAAGCTAAAAAAACCAAAAGTATCTATTGACCCAGGAAGACTTCTTAGTATCAAAGCTACTACGCCTATTAAGGAAAATAACTCTATTGTTGGGTATATTGAGACAATTAAAACATTTGATGAGATTACCCGCCATCTTCGTAAATATGATATTGAACTTTTAGTTTTAATGAAAGAGAAATATCTAAATATTGCTACTCTCATGCGTGAAAATTCTACTATTGATGATTTTGTGATTGCGAACCAAAATTTTAATATTCTCCTTTTTAATGATTTAAAAGGTGTAGATTTAAAATCATTGGCACAAGACAATCATCTTTTTTCTGATAAATATCTATATATATTTGAACTTATGTATGATGATGTGGGAGATGATATAGGTTATTTTGTATTGGCAATACAAAAGAGTTCTTTATCTCACTTTGTTGGTAAAGATAACTATATTTCACCATTTTTACAACTCTCTTCACAAGATCTTTATGGCGTAATTAGTAATCAAGAGAGAGATGAGAAAGATTTTATCTTTGATCAGCAATATAAAGAGGAAAAAAGGGGAGTCATTAAATGAAAATATTGTTATTAGAAGATGAATACTCATTAGCCCAAAGTATGGTAGAGTTTTTGCGAGATATTGGCTATGAAGTAGATAGTTATGGAGATGGTGATCTTGCTATGGAAGGGGTTTTTACTAATAGATATGATCTTATGTTGTTGGATGTCAAAGTTCCCAGTATTAATGGATTTGATTTTTTGAAATTGCTTCGTGATAGTGATATACAGACTCCCGCTATTTTTATTACATCTTTGAGTGATGTTGATAATTTGGTGAAGGGGTATGATATTGGATGTTGTGATTATATTAAAAAACCTTTTGATCTCAAAGAGTTACAAATTCGTGTAGAACATGCACTAAAAAGAGAGTGTCTGCAATCACATAAAAAACTTATAAAACTTAATGATACTTATAGCTATGATACGCAAAAATTTCTTTTGCTTGAAAATGGAAAAGATATTGAATTAGCAAAAACACAAAAGCGTATTTTAGAGTGTTTGATTAAACATAGAGGTTCAGTTGTCTCAATAGAACAGTTTCATGATGAGGTTTGGGGTGAATATGTGGATCCTGCAAATGTTAGAGTTCAAATTAATAAACTAAGAAAAAACTTTAATCAAGATTTGATTATTAATGTCCGAGGATTAGGGTATAAAATTGATACTTGATAAGAAGAGATATGCTCTTAAATATAGTATTATTTATGGAACTATTATTGCCATTATTTTGATCGCACCTCTATTTGTATATATTCAAATTATGGTAAATATTAATGAGGCAAAGATTGACTTGGAACTTAAAAAAAAGGCTCATGAAGTAATAAATCAAATAGATAGATATAAACCTTTGGAAGATGAGTATTTCCATTTTCCTAGATTTAACTCTTTTGAAGCTGGATTATATACTGAAAACTTTAAACCTATATTTACACTTATTGATGATATCCCACTTGCTATGAATCATGGTTATTATAGCTATGATGATAAGAGATTTTATGTAATTGAATTTTCAGATAAAAAATATTTTGATGCAACCTATTTAGTTGTCAAAAAAGATATTAATAATTATGAGATTTATCAAGTGGCTCTTTTGATAGTTTTATCAATTTTAATTATGCTTTTTATTCTCTCCTATTTTATATTTAAAAATTTTGCACTCCCTTTTGAGAAGATTAATCAAAAATTGGATAATTTTATTAAAGACTCTATTCATGAGATAAATACTCCACTTAGTATTATAAATATAAATATTGATATGTTTGCACTCAAACATGGAGAAAATAGATATCTTACTCGTATAAAAGCAGCATCAAAAACACTTGCTACTATATATAACGATATGGATTATCTTATTAAACAAGATAGAGCTAGTTTTGAGAAGGAGTCTCTTGATATGAGCTCTTTTATTATGGAAAGAGTAGATTATTTTAGAGATATTGCTAAACTCAAAGAGTTGGAGATTCAAACAGATATCGAAGATGATATTACTCTATATTTTAATAAAACAAAATTACAAAGAATAGTAGATAATACACTCTCCAATGCCGTAAAATATAGTTATGAAAAAAATTATATTGATGTAACTCTTGAATATAAGAATAACAGTATTGTTTTTATTGTTAGAGATTATGGTGTTGGTATTGAAAAATCGGATAAAGTATTTGAGCGATATTATAGGGAAAATCTTAATAAAGGTGGTTTTGGTATTGGGTTAAATATAGTTAAGCAGATTATTGATGAAAATTCTATTGAACTAGAGATTATATCTAAACCAAAAAAAGGTAGTAGTTTCATATATATCTTTAATACTCTCTAATATAATTTTAACTTATTTTTATAAATTATACTAAAATTATAATTTCTTATATAAAAAACAAAAAATTTACACAAAATTTACACTTGACTTGATACAATTTTCACATCTAAAAAAGGAGTGGAAATGCAGTTTCAAAAAAATATTTTATTATCTACTGTCTCTATTGTACTTTTGAGTTCCTCGCTCATGTTAAATGCCACAGATATAAAAAGTGCGGTTGAAGTACCTGATGCAAACAAGATATTAAAAAAAGATAAATTGGCAAAACCTACAAAACATATGATGCCAAAAGGGTGTATTAGTAGTGATCCGAAAGTAATCGCAATAGGTGAATATATTTTTCACAATCTAAATGGTAAAAAGGCAAAAGGAAAACCACCTGAGGGGTTATCTAAAAAGCAGATGAAAGAGGGTAAAACCTATAAGCCTGGTGATAAGATTCCACCAAAACAGTATGGTAACTGTGTAGCTTGTCATAATATTGAAGGTGCTATTGGTGCTGGAAATATAGGTCCTGATCTCCATGACTATAAAAAGAATTTTATTGATACTAAAGCAAGAGATTATCAATATGTGTATCAACAAATTGCAGATTCAAGAATACATGATAAAGATTCTAGAATGACTATCAACTTAACAACAGGTCTATTTAATAAAGAAGAGATATGTGCAATAACTTCATATATTGTTCGTGAAATAAAATAAAACTTAGGAGAAAAAAATGAAAAGAAGAAATTTTTTAAAAGGCTTAGCAGCAACAGCCCCACTTGCTATGATCTCAACACCAATGTTACTAAATGCAAAGGAGGGACCAAAAGGTCCAAATGCTTTAGATATTAAATCTGCTTTGTCAGCCATTACAAGTGGTAAAAAAGTAAACAAGTCAGATAAGATTAAATTAGTAGTACCTGAAATAGCTGAAAATGGTGCAGTTGTACCTGTCAAAATAAATGTTGATCACCCTATGGATGAAAAAAATTATGTAAAAGCAATTCATGTATTGGCTACTGAAAATACAAATGTAAGATGTGCAGATGTTGTTCTTACTCCTGCAAATGGAAAAGGCTACTTTGCTACAAGAATTAAGCTAGGTAAAAGTCAAGATGTAATGGCTCTTGTTGAACTTAGTGATGGCTCATTTATAAGTACTCAAAAACCTGTAAAGGTTACTATTGGTGGATGTGGTTGATTTTTTGACCATAATAATTAATTAAAAAAATAGATAATAAAAAAGGAAGACATTATGGGAAAAGCACTAATTAAAATCAAACCAAAAAAGTATAAAGTAGGCGATATTGTAAAAGTAGATTTTATCACTATTCATCCAATGGATACAGGGCTAAAAAAAGATAAAAAGAGTGGAAAAATTATTCCTGCTAAATTTATTAATGAAGTATCATTTTTTTATAATGATAAATTGATTACAAAGATGAATATTTGGGAGACAGTATCAACGAATCCATACTTTTCAGTAAATATGAAAATAACAGAGCCCGGAGTGGTAAAAGTTACATATAAAGATAATACTGGTGAGAGTGCAGAAAAAACTAAAAAGATTAAGCCAAAAGGTTAAGGAGAGGTTATGAAAAAGGTAGTACTAATAACGGCACTCTCTATATTTACACTCTTTGGGGCTGATTCAACTCAGTTTAGCATGAGTGCCGCTGATAAAGCGATGTATGAAGAGATGCTTGAGAATAATCCCGCTGACATTTTTGTGGATGAGGGTAGTGAATTTTTTGATGATTTGATTGGTGAAAAAGATTTTGCATCATTTCTTGGAGTAGATGAAAAAGAGTTACCAAAATATATTGCTGGATTTCCTAGATATGTAAAAAAGCTTGATATGGTAGCTGGTCTTGATCAAGTTATGCAGGCTATTTTAGCTCAAAAGGGTGAAAAAGTATTGAAATTAAAGAGTCCAGAGATGTTTTCTATGTTGGCGTATGTGAAATCATTGGCAAACGATGAAAAAATTAATCTTGATGTAGATGCAGATAAACATATAAAAGCCTCTTATGAATTAGGTAAAAAAATTTACAATACACCAAGAGGTGGAAGAGGGTTAGCATGTCTTAGTTGTCACTCAAAAGCTACAGTTGGTTTGGCTCTTCGGACTCAAATTCTTCCAAATTTAGGAAATGTAAAAGCTGCTGCAACTTGGCCAGCATATAGAATGACAAAATCTTCTCTTAGAACACTTCAAAGAAGATTTCAAGGGTGTATGAATAATGCACTTCAGGCCAAAATACCAATTGGTTCTCGTGAGATGGTTGCTTTGGAAGTTTATGTAACAAGTATGGCAATAGATAAAGAGATAGCTATACCTGGTTTGAAGAGATAGGGGCAGTTTATGGAAATTAATAGACGAGATTTTATACAAATCGCTGCTGCTATGGGGCTTTTGGGGTTTGTTGGAGCAAATAATCTACTTGCAGGTGAGAAGGCAAAAGAGAAACTTTCTCAGATGACATTTAAAGATATTATGGATATAGAGCCAAAAGGTAAGGCAACTATTCTTCATATTTGCGATATGCATGCTCATATTAAACCACTATATTGGAGAGAGCCTTCTACTTTGATATCGGCTCCAAATTTAGTTGGAACCCCAGGGTTTATTTGTGGAGAGAGTTTTGAGAAGTTTTATGATATAAAATCTGGAACACTAGATCAATATTTTGATACTCATGTAGATTTTGAGACTTTGGCTAAAAAGTTTGGAAAGATGGGTGGAATCTCTCATATGAAAACTATGGTAGATCATGTCAAAAAAGAGAGAGGAGAGAAAAATGTACTTCTTCTTGACTCTGGTGATACATGGCAAGGAACAGCTGTAGCTCTCAAAACTAGAGGTGAAGCTATTGTTGATGCTCAAAATTATTTAGGTGTAGATGTCATGGTTGGACATTGGGAATTTACCTATGGTAAAGAGAGAGTTATGGAGCTTATCAAGATGTTTAAGGGAGAGTTTATCTCTCAAAATGTAATAGATGATGATCCTTTTTCTGATGATTTTGAAGAGTTAGTTTTCCCTCCATATACTATTAAAGAGATTGGTGGAGCTAAAATTGGAATTATTGGACAATCGTTCCCATTTACATCTACTGCTAACCCCAAAAAATTTACTCAGGGGTGGAGTTTCGGTCTGCGTCATGAGACTCTTCAAGATTATATACATGAGCTTAGAAAAGAGAAAAAAGTTGATGCTATTGTTGTTCTTAGTCACGATGGTTTCTCTGTAGATCAAGAGTTGGCAAAGAAAGTTAAGGGTATTGATTTTATATTAAGTGGTCACACTCATGATCCTTCACCAAAACCTATTATAGTAAATGATACAGTTATTTTGATTGCAGGAAGTCATGGTAAATTTATCTCTAGGTTAGATTTAGAGATCAAAGATAAAAAAGTAGTTGATTATAGTTTCAAACTTATGCCAGTTGCTTCAAATCTTGTACCTGCTGATAAAAAGGGTGATGAATTAATTGCTAAATGGTATAAACCTTATGATAAAGAGCTTGGAGAAGTTCTTGGTAAAACTAAAGGGATATTATATAAAAGAGATACATTTTATTCAACTTTTGATGCTCTAATTGGTCAAGCAATTCAGGCTGAAATGGGAAGTGATATTGTCTTTACACCGGGTTATAGATGGGGTACATCGCTATTAGCTGGTGATGATATCTTAAAAGATAATGTATATGAGATGACAGCTATTACTTATCCTGAAGTTTATACTTTTGAGTTAAAAGGTGGTGTAATTGCAAAGTTATTAGAAGATATTGCTGATAATGTATTTAATGAAAATCCACTATATCAACAAGGTGGAGATATGAGCCGTCTTACTGGTGCTAGTTATAGTATTAAGGTTGGTGAAAAATCTGGTAAGAGAATTACTGAATTGATGATCGGTGGAAAGCCAATTGATCTTAAGAAAACTTATAAAGTATCTTCATGGGGTGGAAACTTGCAAAATGCAGGTGAAAATTTAGATGAGAAGAAGATTCGAGCTGTTTATGAGGTAGTTAGTGACTATATTCGTAAAAAGAAGGTTGTCGATATTAGTTTGAAATCAAATGTAAAAGTGTTGGACTACAATTGTGGATGTCCTAAAAAGGGAGCGACTTGCTAAAGGTGAGTTGATTATAGAGTATCTGCTACTATAAGCAGATACTTGAAGAAGGAGAAAAGATGAAAAAGATTACAAAAATTGCGTTTGTTGCATCCGCAGCACTACTATTAGTAACAGAGGCACAGGCTGGTTATGTACTCAAGAAAAAAATTGGTGCACAAGAGACAAAACTAAGTATATATGGATTTTCACAACTAGAAGCTAGGGGTGGAGATGGAACAATCAAAGATGATCAAGACGCATCCGTAAAGTTTGGGGCTCAGCGAATTCGTCTAGGTATGAATTATACAGCAGGAAAAGTAAGAGGTAAGTTATTCTTAGATTTCAACAAAGCTCATAATGATAAGAGTGGTGTTGGACTACCTGATATGGTTAAAGATGCTTTTGTCTCTTATTTTGTAGATAAATCATTGGCTATTAAAGTTGGTCTTATTAAGATGCCTCATGGTATGGGTTTTACTATTCCTGGGTGGAATCTTGATGTGGTTGAGAGAGGTTTTGATAAACAACTAGCAATGGAAAGAAACATGGGTATTATGCTTTCAGGTCGTGGTATTGGCTATGATGGAAATAAAGCAAATGGTTTTGAAATGGGACATGAGAGACCTTGGAAAGGGTTTGGTTATGATCTAATGATCGCCAATCAAGCTGGTCGTAGTGGATCTGTAATAAAGGCAAAAGCTGGTAATGCAAACTCTTATGTTTTTAGAGGTATGTATGATTGGACAGAGCTATTTCATACAGAGGTATCTTATGCAATATCTGAAAAAGCTGGTGGTTTAGGTGAGGCTAATGATGAAGATTATAAATCACTAAACTTTGGTATTGATTCTCATCTTGGTGAAGCAAATCTAAAGTTTGAGATGTATCAGTCTGAAAATCTTAGAGGTGTAAAGGGTTGGGATGAGAATACATACTCTCTAACAGGTACATATTATGTTGATCCTACTGTTGAATTATCACTAAAACATATTCAAGGTGAGAGTGAGAAGGGTGGAGTAAGTACTGATCTTGGTAATACATACATTGGTGTAAATTACTATGTTAGTCCTTTTGATGCTAAAATGAACAGAAGTTCAAAAAGAAAAAGAAATGCTCATAGAATACAATTTAACTATGTAATATCTAGTGGAGATACAGATGGAGATACAGTGTGGAATGGTCTAAAAGGGTATAAAGATGATACTTGGTTAGCACAATATCAGTATAAATTTTAATAACTAAGGATTAGTATAAACTTTAGAGTATAGTTAATGGCATATTTGGATTAAATAAATTTGCTTTAACTTGCCTCCTCCTTTGTACTTTTTGATGTCTGAAAATGTCATTAACTATACTCTAGAGCTAGTACCAATCCCCATTAAGGAGTAAATGTGAAATTTTTAATTCTATTAACTTTTTTTTCTATATTGTTATTTTCGGACGGAGAGACAATATATAAAAAGAAGTGTGCTTCATGTCATAAAGATTATATGCCTATGGGGCTATTAAAAGAGAATTTTGTTGATTTTAATAACACTAAACTTCATCTAAAAGCTCCTACACTTAATCAACTCTCATTTAGGCTCAAGTCTCATATTGGTGATCCAAAAGGAGATGAAGAGATTCATATTATGGAAGTTGTGGAGTTTATCAAAGATTATATTTATAATCCTGATGAGGCAAAAAGTGTCTGTATGAAAGAGGTGCTTGAATCGTTTGATCTGATGCCTTCTATGAAAGGGGATATTTCACCAGAGGATATTGAAGAGGTTGGAGAGTATATTTACCATTATGATAAGAACTCTTTGGCACTGCACTCTGTAAAGTATGAGCTATTTGAGGGGGCTTTGAAAAAAGCTAAGCTAGAAAATAGAGTTATTATAATTAAAGCTACAAGCAAGTTTTGTCATTATTGTAAAAAAATGGATCGTGAAGTTTTAAGTGATGATGATGTGTTATCAAAATTGAAAAAAGATTTTGTCTTGGTATCTGTAGATGTTTATAAAAGTTCTTTGCCAATGGGATTGAAGTATAAGGTTACTCCAACATACTTTTTTGTTGATGCTGATAAAAAAGTATTAAAAGTTGTTCCGGGTGCTTTAAGTAAAGAGGATTTTTTAACTATATTAGAGGAGCTTAAAAAATGAGAAAAATAGTTTTAATTTTGGTTCTATTATTCGGTAGTTTGGTTGCAGATACAGAGTTTGCTGATCCGCCACCCTCTCTTGAAAATCCTAGAAAATTTGTGTTTCCTATTACAAAAGGGCAAAATGATGAGATTAATCATGTTCTAAATAGTGCAAATAATGTTATGAAGTTTTATGGTCCAGAGAAGTGCGAAGTCTGTATCGTTGCTTACTCAAAAGGGCTTAATGCTGTAATGAAGCGTAGACTTTTTGCAAAAAGAGTTCGTTCTTTGATGACTTATGATGTAGAGTTTATAGCATGTGGTAATACAATGAGAACATTCAAAGTAAAAGAGAAAGATCTTATTGATGGTGTTGAGGTGGTTACTGCTGGGATTGTGGAACTAATTGAGCGACAATTAAGAGGTTGGATCTATATCCGCCCATAAATTATTAGGAGAGATAATGAATATTTTAAAAATTTTAACACTGTTACTATTTGTAATGATAAGTTTAGAGGCAAATGGTGAAATCTTAGTCTTTAAGGCTGATAATACAAAAGGTCAAATTACACCAAAAACAATAGAAAATGTTATGAAAAAGGCTGGTTATAAAGTTGAGTCAAATAGAGATATGAATAAACCTTTTAAGATTCAATTTCAAAAGAGTTCATTTGATACTTATAATTTATTGATAGCTTATTATCCTGCTATTGCTCAAGAACTTACTATAAAGTATCCAGATAGTGGTGTTTTCAACCCTTTTTCTGTTGGAATTTACCAAAAAAAAGGGACAAAAGAGATATTTGTATCTGTTTTATCAGCTAAAGGTATGAGTAAAATTGTAGGTGCAGGAGATGAACTTTTTAAGAAGCTAGAGGAGATTAATAAGAAAACATTTCTTAGTGCTTTACCAAATGCCAAAATTGTAAAGCCATCTTATAACTCTAAAGAGACAAAAGAGAAGTTATTAACAAAATTTGAGTTTGAGGTAGATCCTGAAGAGGCAGATGATATTATCGAAGAGATTGAAATGGTTATTGAAAATGGACTTAAACCAATTGGCTTTATAAAAGCAAATTTTAATGATTATGGAATTGATTTGGATGATGCTAAAAATGAGGACTATATTTTTTATCATGTCTACTCTCTATGCAAGTTAAAAGTTATCTATAATGTCTCAATAAAACATCCAGAAGCTGGTTCATTTGCTCCATGTTCTATGGCTATCTATCAAAAAGAGGGTAGTGATAAGATGACTATTGTTTTCCCAAATGTACATAACTGGATATCTGTTATGGGATTAGAGGATAAGAGTATAATTGATATTTTACTAAAAGCACAAGCTGATATTGAGAAGTTGATCAAATCTGCAATCGAGTAGTTTGAATAGTCACTAATTATTTTTGCATAAACTATTATATGAGTCAAGTAAATGACGATATAATAATAGTTTTTTAAAAAAGGCATAGATAATTTATGAAAATATTTACAAATATACCACTTATAATATTTTTATTTATGAGTGGTACCCTATTTGCAAATGATAGCAACAAAATAGTAATCAAAAATAGTATGAATCTCTCCTATAACGAGACCCCTTCTAGTGTA
>Ga0256914_1002832_pt1 | contig 14225 bp, 12 predicted proteins | sample HulkmetaG_FD_191571 | JGI IMG/M metagenome (GOLD analysis project Ga0256914, IMG submission 191571) | Hydrothermal chimney microbial communities from Main Endeavour vent field at the Juan de Fuca Ridge, Pacific Ocean - Hulk | ecosystem: Environmental > Aquatic > Marine > Hydrothermal vents ... | reverse complement strand
TTCGGTATGGATGTCGCAGTGGGAATTTGTTGACCAACGGACAGACGACTCGCAGGTGGTGAAGAAATATGATTTGCAAATTGAAGATTCATCGGGCACAAATGTTACGAAAGATATAATAGAGAGCCCCGATTACCAATTTATAATTGTTTCGTATTACCTTGGCGACGGCTCGGAAAAGGGATTCGAAAAACTTCCGGCGATAGTAGATTATTTAAACACAAAAGGGGTAAATGTTGTATTGCTTACGGCATCGGAGAACAGCGATATAAAAGCCTTTTTAAAGAGGTACCGTTTAAATGTTGACACATATTTCGCCGACGACATCCAATTGAAGGCGATGATACGTTCAAATCCGGGATTAATATTGCTGAAAAACGGAGTTGTCCTCAAAAAATGGCATTACAACGATTTTCCCGGCGTAAAGCAACTCGACCAATTGTTAAAGGATGAGTAGATATATCATAAGGCGGTTGTTGTACGGCATCCTCGTGTTGTGGGGAGTTGTAACGGTAGTCTTTTTGCTTTTCAATATTCTGCCCGGCGATGCATCGCGCATGTTAATGGGACAACGAACCGATATTTCGTCGATAAATGCGGTGAAAAAAGAGTTGGGGCTCGACAAACCACCCATAATACAATATTTAGGTTTTTTAAATGATATTTCGCCGGTATCGGTTCACGACTACAGTAACAAAAATAGCTATTGGTATTTCGACAGGAAAAAATACCCCGGTGCGAAAATCATATTTCGTGCCGGAAAAAGAGTTGTGGTATTGAAACCGCCCTATTTAAGACGTTCGTATCAAAGCCGTCGCGAGGTGTCGGCAATACTTGCCGAAGCTTTTCCTAAAACCTTGTTGCTTGCTTCGGCATCAATACTGTTGGCGATGATAGCAGGAATAGTATTGGGCATAGCTGCGGCACTGAAGAAAGATACTCTGCTTGACAAAACACTGTTGGTCTTTTCGTCGCTCGGCATGTCGGTACCATCGTTTTTTGCAGCCATATTGGTGGCATGGGTATTTGCCTGGTTGCTCGGTAAATACACAGGACTTCCCATGATAGGGAGTTTGTATTCAGTTGACGATTACACGGGCGAAGTATATATAAATTTAAAAAACCTGATACTTCCCGCCCTCACGCTCGGCATACGTCCTCTTGCCATAGTTATAAGCCTGATGCGCAGCGCCTTGCTCGATGTGCTTTCGAAAGATTACATACGTACGGCATATGCCAAAGGTTTGAAACCGGTGCGTGTAATCGTATTTCACGCATTGAGAAATGCCCTTAATCCGGTAATAACAGCGATAACGGGCTGGTTTGCCTCGCTAATGGCCGGTGCCGTATTCGTTGAGTATGTTTTCGACTGGAAGGGAATAGGTGTGGTTATAGTGGATGCCTTGGAAAAGTACGATTTGCCCGTCCTAATGGGTTCTGTACTGTTTATTGCCGTAATCCTTATCATTACAAATATTTTTGTAGATATTGTTTATGCAATGCTTGACCCGAGAGTCAGATTGTCATAATTTGTTATTTTTGTAATTTACAACTCAAAAACAGATAACGGCAATTGGGGACAGCGTATTTCGGGATTAAATGCCCGGGAGTGATTACATCAACGTGCCGTTTAAGCGGTTGAAACCTAAATTGAATGATGAATAATAAAACAAATATAATAAAAGAGCCTGTAGAAACTTATAACCAAACCTTTTTGGCTATTACAAATTACACGTCGGAAAAAAAACTCCATCCTATTTTAAAGTGGGCAGGGGGAAAGGAGAAAGAATTAAAGTTTATTATTCCGAACCTCCCAAATGTTTTTGAAAACCTGCATGAACAGTTAAAAAAAAGTTAATAAACAAAACATTTAGAGTAACCAGTAAAATACAAAACCATTAAAAGATGAAAAAGATAATTTTATTATTCACGGGATTAATTTTTGTATATGCCTGTACCACAGTTCCTATCACCGGTCGTAAACAATTGAATATGATACCGGCACAAGAGATGTTGTCATTAAGCAGCCAGCAATACGGTGAGTTTTTAAAAGAACACAAATTGAGTGATGACAAAGAGTCGGCCGAAATGGTAAAGCGGGTGGGGAAGAGGATTCAATCGGCGGTTACACATTTTTTGGTTCAACAAAACCGGGCGGATTTGCTCGAGGGTTACAATTGGGAGTTTAACCTTGTGGAAGATAAACAGGCAAATGCCTGGTGTATGCCCGGAGGCAAAGTAGTGGTTTACACGGGAATTTTACCGATTACCAAAGATGAAACGGGTTTGGCGGTGGTTATGGGACACGAGATAGCACACGCCATAGCCGAACACGGAAGCGAACGTATGAGTCAGGAACTGGTACGCCAGCTTGGCGGTGTGGCATTGGATGTTGCCTTGAATGACAAGCCCGAAGAAACCAGGGCGTTGTGGCTTACGGCATACGGTTTGGGGTCGGAAGTGGGTGTTATGCTCCCGTACAGCAGGATGCACGAGTCGGAAGCCGACCACCTGGGACTTATTTTTATGGCTATGGCGGGATATGACCCTTCGTATGCCCCGGAATTTTGGGAAAGGATGAAAAGTCTTAACAATACTCCCAAACCTCCCGAGTTTTTAAGCACACACCCCTCCGATGAAACAAGGATAGCCAATCTGAAAAAATGGCTCCCGGAAGCAATGAGGTATTACAATAAAGCTGAAAAAGATGGTAACGGGGGAAACAATTCAACCGGTAGTACGGGCAAAACAATAGGCTTGTAAATATAATGTTCGCACAGCACTGTTTCGTGCCCTAAACGGAACATATTAAACAATGGTAATCCTTGTGCCGCCGTTATCCACTCCCAGCAAGGTGGTTTCGGTAATAATTGTATCTTTACCGGTACGCTCCACAAAATGTATTGCCGCCTTTATTTTGGGTGCCATACTGCCTTCACCGAACTGTCCCTCCTCAAGGTAACGTTTAGCCTCTTCGAGCGACATTCTGTCAATGGCTTTTTCTTGCGGAGTGTTAAAGTTGATGAAAACTTTTGGAATATCCGTCAGAATAAAAAACTTGTCGGCTCTGATTTGTGCCGCCAGCCGCGACGAAGCCAAATCTTTATCTATTACGGCATCTATGCCCTGAAGTTTGTTCTCTTCAACGTAATAACAAGGTATTCCGCCGCCACCCACGGCTATAACAATATGTCCTTCGCGCGCAATCTTTTCAATGGTCTTTTGATTGAAAATGGCAAGAGGCTCGGGTGACGCCACAACTTTACGCCAACCCCTTCCCCGTGCATCTTCTTTGAAAACGGAACCCGTCTCTTTCATTATTTTTTCTGCTTCCTCTTTTGTGTAGTATGGTCCTACTGGTTTGGTCGGGTTCTTGAAAGCCTCATCGGTTTTGTTTACGAGAACCTGGGTGATAATTGTTATTATATCCCTGTCTTTGTCGCGCGACATCAGAACGTTTCTTAACTGTTGTTCCAGAATGTATCCGATAAATCCTTGTGAATATGCCCCGCATACATCCAATGGCATCTCGGGAATGCCGTACATTTTGTGACCGGCATCGTTGGCAAGCATGATGTTTCCCACCTGGGGACCGTTGCCATGAGTTATAACCAAATTGTATTTGCGTTTCATCAATTTGAGCAATTTTTTACTTGCTCTGTATGCATTCTCTTCTTGTTCTTCAATGGTGCCTTTTTGTCCGGCTCTCAATAGTGCGTTTCCTCCAAATGCTACAACGGCTAACTTTTTCATAATTAACGGTTTAAAATTTATGAAAATGAAAGATGCAAAGGTAATAAAAAAGTATTTGCTGAGTGATTAAGCCGGCTAATTAATTTTAAATTGAAAAAAACCTATTTTTGAAAATTAATTTTTATAAAAAAAGCATGCAAGAAATCGCGTTACAATTTTTTCTTAACGATAAATACAAGGAAATACGTATTCCGGCAAATACTACGGTACTCGAATATATACGGAATTTTGCCGGTTTGACGGGTACAAAACTCGGCTGCGGCGAAGGCGATTGCGGCTCGTGTACAATAGTAATGGGTGAACTGAAAGGCGGTAAGATGGTTTACAAAGCCGTTAATTCGTGTATTGTGCCGGTTGCAAAAATGCATCATAAACACATAGTTACCGTTGAAGGTTTGTCGGACGGTAAAACATTGCATCCCGTTCAGAAGGCAATTTTGGATAATCATGCCACGCAGTGCGGATTTTGTACCCCGGGGATTACAATGTCGTTGTTCGGTTATTTGTCGGCCGGCGGTGACCACGACGAAGAGGGTGTCCGTTTAGCCCTTGAGGGGAATTTATGCCGTTGCACGGGATATAGATCCGTAAAATCGGCCTCGGCAGTTACTCTGGATTATTTTAATGAAAATGATTTTGTGTTTCCCCCCTATTTCGAAGAGGTTAAAAATAGATTGAAAGAACTCAAACGGAATGATGCCCACGGTTTCAACGATGACTATTTTATTCCGGAAAACCGCCGCCGGTTGATTGATTACATAAAGCAAAAAGACGGATATAAAATTATCTCGGGAGGTACCGACCTGTTTGTGTTGAGAAACCTGAAAGATGTTGAATACGGAAAATTGCTGGATATCTCTGACGTTGACGAGTATAAAACCATTGATGTTAAAGAGGATGAAGTTGCAATAGGGGGTAGTGTTACCTTGTCGGAAATACTCGAAAACGGATACTTGAAAGAGAAAATACCGGTTCTTTCGCAAACCGTAAAGTTGATGGCGTCGAAACAGATAAGGAACATTGCCACATTGTCGGGAAACATTGCTAATGCTTCCCCTGTTGCCGATTCGGTACCGGTTTTGTTGTCGGCAGGTGCCGTTTTACACCTTTTGTCGCCACATGGCGAAAGAGAGCTCTCTTTAAACGATTTTTACATCTCATATAAAAAGACCGCCTTAAAAGAGGGCGAGATAATAGAAAAAATAGTTATTCCCGTAAAAGATAAATACCTCTTTTCCTTTGAAAAAAGTTCGAAACGCAAGGCTGTGGATATATCAACGGTTAACTCTGCCGTAGCGGTAAATGTTAAAGACGGCATTGTAAACGACATTAAAATTTCGTACGGCGGAATAGCTCCCGTGCCGTGCCGTATCGAGAGCGCCGAACGCTACCTGTCCGGAAAAACATTAAACGTAAAAAATGTATTGAAAGCGGCGGAAATTGCAGCCGGCAGCGTAAAACCCATAACCGATGTGCGCGGCAGTGAAGTGTACAGAAAAACCCTGGTAAAAAACCATCTTGTTAAACATTTTCACAACCTTTTTCCCGAAACTATTTGATTATGAAAAAACAACCGCACCATATTAACGGAAAACTGCATGTAACAGGACAAACCCGTTTTATTCTCGACGAAATAAAACCGTCGGGATTGTTATACATGAAAATTCTTTATTCGGTACATGCCAGAGCAAAGATAGTATCGGTAAATACCTTCGATGCCCTAAAAACAGAAGGAGTTGTAGGTATATATACGGCTAAGGATGTTCCTGGTAAAAATCAAATAGGAGTGGTAATGCATGACGAACCTTTGCTTCCTTCAAACGAGGTTTCGTATGTGGGACAGCCGGTTGCAATAGTGGTCGGCGAAAGTCCCCGGGCTTGCAAGAGAGCCGTTGATGCCATAAACGTAACATACGAGCCCCTGACTCCGGTACTTACCATCGAAGATGCATTGGAAAAAGGCATGGTAATAGGGGAAGAAAACCTATTGAAAAAGGGTAATCCTGAAGCGGTTTGGGAAAAGTGCCCCAATATTATCGAAGGAGAAGTCAGGGGAGGCGGTCAGGAACACCTGTATTTGGAAACCCAACGCACAAGGGTTGTGCCCGACGAAGACAACCACTATTATGTATATGCCGGAACCCAATCGCCGTCCGAAACACAGGAAATTTGTGCCCGGGTGTTAAATCTAAACGCCAAAGACATTACCGTTGAGGTAAAACGCCTCGGCGGAGCTTTTGGCGGCAAAGAGAGAAGTTCGGTGATATTTTCCGCACTTGCTGCATTAGCATCGTATAAAACCGGCAAACCCGTTGAGTTTGAGATGAGCCGCCACGACGATATTGCTTATACAGGCAAAAGACACCCTTTTGTAACCAAATACAAAGTGGGATTTGACGATAACGGAAAACTTATTGCCGGAGATTTTAAAATATATTTGAACGGCGGAGCTTTTACCGATTTGTCGCTTGCAATATTGGAACGTGCCGTGTGGCATATCGACAACGCATACAATTTTCCCCACATAAAGGTTTGCGGTAAAGCATTGCGTACAAATTTGCCTCCCAATACCGCCTTCAGGGGTTTCGGTGCTCCTCAGGGAATTTTTTCGATAGAATACATAATGCAAAGGATTGCCCGTAAAACAGCTATTGACATTTTTGATATACGTTTGACAAATACATACAAGGAAAACGGATTGACTCCATACGGACAAGAGGTGAAGGAGGTCTGTTTCGACGAGATTTTTTCAGTGCTGAAGAAAAACTCGAATTACCGCCAATTGAGAAAAGAGTGTGACGATTTCAACCGTAGCAATAAATTTCTGAAAAAGGGCATAGGTTTGGTCCCCGTTAAATTCGGAATATCTTTTACGGCAACATTTTTAAATCAAGCCTCGGCGCTGGTATGGGTATATACCGACGGAACAGTGTCGGTATCGCACGGAGGAATAGAGATGGGACAGGAACTTAATACCAAAATAGCACAGATTGTTGCACGTACTCTCGGTGTTGAGTTCGATAAAATAAAAATTGAGAGTACAAATGTAAAGCGTGTGGGAAACTCCTCTTCCACGGCGGCATCGAGCGGTACCGATTTGAACGGAAATGCAGCAAAACTTGCAGCCGCCGAAATAAAATCAAGACTCGTTTCCGTGGCGGCACAAATGCTGGGAACGGACATAGAGGATAATATTGTTTTTGAAAACGGATTGGTGTTCGATAAAAGCGGTACCGGTGCAAAGCTGAAATTTGCCGATGTTGTGAAAAAAGCATACATGGACAGAATTAACCTCGGTGCCCAGGCGTTTTATAAAACACCGGGTATCCATTTCGATACAAAAAAGAGAAACGGCAAACCCTTTTACTATTTTGTTTTCGGAGCGGCGTTGTCGCAAGTGGAGATAGATACTTTGACCGGTGCCACAAAGGTTGAAAAGGTCTTTATAGTTCACGAAAACGGACAATCGGTAAATTTGGAAGTGGATTTGGGACAAATAGAAGGGGCATATATCCAGAGTATGGGATGGGTAACCATGGAAGAGGTTGTTGTTAACGGAAAAGGTGAAAACCTGTCAAATACCACCTCCACATATAAAATTCCCACATACGACGACATACCCGGTACCTTCGAAGTGGAAATTTTGAGCCGCGACAGAAAATTCTCTTCCGTTTTCGGAAGCAAAGGTATAGGCGAACCCCCGTTTATATATGGAATATCGGCATTTTTGGCAATAAAAGATGCCGTTGAGAGTGTGGGAAATCATAAATTTGAAGTGGAACTGCAATCGCCGGCAACACCCGAAAGGGTTTTGAATGCCGTGGAAAAAATAAAGCATTATGCCGATGACGGAGATATATGACAAAATACGAAATGCCGTGGAAACAGGTAAAACGGCATATGTTATTACGGTAATAAAAATTTTCGGCAGTACACCCAGCCGCTTGGGTGCCAAAATGTTAATTGATGAGGACGGATATTCGGACGGGACAATAGGGGGGGGCAATCTCGAACAAATGGTTATTAAAAAAGTGCTCAAACTGAAACCCGACACGTTGCAGGTATGGGAAATAGACCTCGACAGCGAAGCGAAAATGGCATGCGGTGGCAGGGTGGTTCTGATTGTCGAGCCGCTTTTTTCAAAAGATAAACTTTACATAATTGGTGGAGGGCATTGCGCAGTTCAACTGTCGGAATTGGCGGCAAAAGGAGGTTTTAACGTAACGGTTATCGACAACAGGGAAGAGTGGGCTAATAACAAAAAGCACCCCTTTGCCAAAAATATTGTAGCTCCGTACGACTCGGTTGAAAATCATATTACCTTCGGGAAAGATACATATATCGTTATTATGACACACCGGCACAGATACGATATGGATGTTGTTGAAAAGTTGTTGGATAAAGAGTATGCATATCTCGGGATGATAGGCAGCAAAAGCAAAGTGGCGAAGACAGCGGAAAATTTAAGAAGGAAAAATTTCCCCGAAGCGTTAATAAAAAAGATATATGCCCCCATAGGTTTACAAATAAATTCCGATACTCCGTTCGAAATAGCCGTCTCCATTATGGCACAATTAATTGCCGTAAAAAACAAATAGCGTTATTGTAATTTTTCATGTGGAAATCAGAGGCTGATAAATATGGTAAGCATTGATAACGCCTGATGTTAGTCGCTCTTGTTGAGTATCTCTTTGCTTTTTTGTTCGCCGAACATATAGACCAGTCTCAGTGAAATGAGATTATTATACTGTTGGCGGGTAAACTTGGTATTTGTGTCGCAGTTTGTAAATTCGCGTTCACGCAAAGGCATCAGACTGTACGAATACCGTACGTTGAACTTTAAAGGGCCTTTTATTTTAATCCGTACTTCTCCTATTATGTTGAAATCGTTAATTTTATACACGCCGTTTTTAACGGTTGTCGGGGTTTTAATGCCGTTTTCCCATTCCGATGCTCCCACTAACCTGCCCCACGAGAAACCCGCTCCGGCTGTAATAAAATCCTTGTCGGTATAATGTATTAACACGGGCACCTCGGCATAATTGAGCCGCAGTTTGTATTTGTAAGTGCAAATAGTGTCGTAAACTTTTGAATTTTGTCTTGCCCCCTTTTGGTTATAAAGTATTTCAATTGAGACATCCCAATTTTTTCCGAAAGGTATCATGGCGCCTGTTCCTATGTTGAGGCCGAATTTTTTAAAACCGTAAAACATATCGCCGTCCACTTGCGACAGGTTGAAACCGGCTATTGCTTCGCCTTTAATAATTTGCGCCGGTAATCTTTGCGATAATGATATGAAAATTAAAACCGGTATTAAAAATGCTGCTTTTTTTATCATAACCTCCGTTTGAAATGCAACGCAAATATCCGAAAATAATTGTTGATACGGAATTTGAGAATGGAAAAATAGGTATTAATTTTTTTGATTTTCGCCCGACAGTCCCAGCTCCAAAACCAATTTTTGTTGCAGAGTGGCGGGTTGGATGCCGTAACGAATTTCTCCTCTTACACTGAACGATATTTTTCCTGTTTCTTCCGAAACCACTATTGCAATGGCATCGGATATTTCGGTAATACCTATTGCAGCCCTGTGGCGCAAACCTGCGTGGTGACTAACTTTCTTTTTTGTAATGGGAAGAATGCACCCTGCCGCCTTGATTTTGTTTCCTGTAATTATCATCGCGCCGTCGTGCAGCGGACTGTTTTTGAAGAATATGTTTTCTATCAATGTTGCATTTATATCGCTGTTTATCAGCTCGCCTGTCTGTACATATTGCAAAAGTTCGTTTTCGCGTGTTATTACTATCAGTGCACCCTGTTTTATCTCGCTCATACGCTGGCAGGCTTTTACTATGGGGTCTATATCAAGGTCTATTTTATAACGGAAAAATTTATTTAAACTTTTAAACTTTACATTGTATTTTGCCAAAAAACCGGGGTTTCCCAATTCCAAAAGAAATTGGCGTATCTCGGGTTGAAATATTACTATCAATGCAATAATCCCTACGCTGAAAAATGCACCGAGAATATCCGAAAGCATCTCCATTTTCAGCGCAAAAGTTATTTTCCATAAAACGAAAACCGCTATAACACCCAACAAAATATTTACGGCGGCAGTGCCTTTTAGTAGTTTGTAAAAAGTAAAAAGCAACACTCCCACCAAAAAAATATCCACCAGGTCGAGAATACGTATGTGTATAAACAGTAAATCCAATTTATTCAAAATTTTTTCAAAGATAATAAAACATTTCCATGTATAATACCAACAATTCATAACCTGTTTTTTTCAATGGTTGGAGTAATGACTCTTGCAGAATTTATTTGCCGGATATTCGGGAATCCCAAACCGCTGACGGACATAAATGTCATAGTATGTCGAAAACTGATTTATATGTTTGCGGAGGTATCGACAAAACCCGGTATGGTGGGAGTGCTTTGATAATTTCGCCGAATCCCGCCCACGGTATTATCAACGTCGAACTCAAAAACGAAATTTTTATTTCGCCCGTGTACAGCATGTATAACAGCAGCGGGCAGCAATTGTTTAGCGGAAAAGCACCCTTGCAAAAAGAGTTTTCCGTTGACATAAAAGGGCTGAAGAGATATGTTACTAATGGTTGTCGGTTCTGCCGACAATAAAAAATACAATGCGAAATTCTTGGTTAAATATGGCTAATTGTTCTATTTTTGTAAAATGAAAAAGAGGTTACTCGTTATATTTTTTATTCAAAATTTTTTTTGGCAACCTTTATTTCCCCAGACAATAACAAAAATCGACAGTTTAAAGTTGATTCTTGAAATTTCGGACAACACCGGAGAAAAAATATCCGTTTTGTTGGAACTTGCTTCCGAATTGAAAAATTCGAAACCGCAAAAGGCATTGTTATATGCAGGTAAAGCACGTGAGTTAGCAATGAAAAACGGCGATGACGCAAAAATCGTACAGTCGTATATTGCTTTGGCACAGATATTTTGGAATATATCCGATTTTAAAAAAGCAATGAAATACGCCGAAAAAGCCAAAACAAAAGCCTCGGACTTGGATATGGATAAAGAGTTGGCACTATCGCTGCGTATTATGGGAATGATATATGCCGAATTGAGCAACTACGACAAGAGTTCGGAGTGCTTTTTTGAGGCTTTGAAAATTTTCGAAACTCTGGAAGACAAAGAGGGAATCTCCCAATTGCTCGGCGACATAGGCTCTGTAAACTATTCGCAAGAGAATTTCGATAAAGCTTTGAAATACTATTTTGAGTCGCTCAATATGGCAAAAAACATAAACTTTAAAGAGGGCATTGCGCGTGGTCTGAACAATATTGCAGCAGTTTTCGAAACCATGAAAAGGTACCGCAAAGCTGCCGAATATTTCAAAAAAGCCGTACAAATAAATCACAACCTCGGCAACAAAAGAAACGAAGGAATAAACCTGATGAATCTCGGTAATATTAATTACAAACTGGGAAAAAACGACTCTGCCCTGCTCTTTTTTAATAAAGCCTTGGAACTTTTCAATAGAATAGACAATAAATTCATGTCGGCAAACTGCAAAATAAATCTGGCAAAATATTTTCTTAACATTAACGATTACTCCAAAAGTCTCGACTATGCATTTAAGGCTTTAAACGAAGGTGAAAAATACGGTTTTAAGAAAATAATACGTGATGCCGCCCAAATTATACAAATGATATATGTTGAAGAGGGGGATAAAGAAAAAGCCTACGATTACCTTGCTCTGCAATACAAAATGAACGATACCCTTATGCTTATGGATAACAAGGCAAAACTTGCCAAACTCGAATTGCAATACAATTTCGAAAAAGAGGAGGAGGCTAACCGCATGTTGCAACGTAAACACAACCGTTTGGTATTTACTCTTATTTCGGGGCTGCTTGTTTTTTTGGTTATCATCATACTCGTATTGGTAAAAATTAAACAACGTGCCAAAAAAGCTTTGAGCGAACAGCAAAGATTGAAAAATGAACTTGAGTTGAAAAACAAAGAACTTACAACCGACGTCATGGCAATGATGAAAAAGAACGATATGCTAATCTCGGTTTCCGATAAATTGTCGAACATAAAAAACAGCATTAACGACGAACATATTAAAAACGAACTGGACAAAATATCGAAAAATATTTTGAAAACCGTAGATAAAGAGGTTTTCAAAGAGTTTGAATTCCGTTTCAAACAGGTTCATAACGATTTTTTTGAAAAACTACTGAAAAAATATCCCGGACTCACTCCCAACGAATTAAGATTGTGCGCTTTCTTAAAATTGAATATGTCGTCGAAACAAATTTCGGAAATAACACGCCAACGCATTAGCACCATCGAAACGGCAAGATACCGGCTGAGAAAAAAATTGGGAATAAATAACTCGCAAACCAACCTGGTAGTCTTTCTTTCTCAATTATAATATAGTTACTTTTTGTAAAAAATACCGTTTTTACCCCACTGCTCCCTGAAATGTACAGGTATTGTACAGGTGTATTTCAATATTTTACTGTTTTTGTCTATGTGATAAAATTGCTTTGGGGAGTCCTATCGATTAGTTTTGCGTAAAATATTTTTATTAACGGTTAAAAAAATTAAGGCTATGAAAAGAATTGTTACCACAATTGTATTATTAACGGGAATTGTTGCAATTATCCATTCTCAAAACACTTTTAAAGTGGATTATGACGGAGGCTACCTCGACAGCGACGAAGCCCATTGTATTACTGCAACGGCCGACGGCGGTTATTTGCTTGGCGGGGCATTTTATATTGACGATTTTTCATGGTTTGATGCGGGAATAATGAAAATTAGCGGTCAGGGAGAACTTGAATGGACAAAGACGTACGGCGCCGGGACATTTAACATAGAGGTGGCATACGATATTTTTCCTGCTGCCGATAATGGTTATATGGTTGTTACCGGTACCGACGGTATATCGGGCAACGATGATATGTGGGTGATAAAGATTGATGAAAACGGCGACTCGTTATGGTCGAAAGTGTATGGAGGTGAAGGACAGGAATACGGAAGCTGTGGATTGCAAGCCGCTGACGGAGGATATCTTTTCCTGGGCACAACAAATTCGTATGGAGCCGGTTTCGACGACATATACCTTGTTAAGACCGATGCCAACGGTAACGAACAGTGGCACAAGACATACGGAACTGCAAACCTCGAAACGGCCGGCGATATTGAGCCCACGTCCGACGGAGGTTACATCATTGCAGGCTCAACAAACGGATATACCGACGGATATGTGGTAAAAACCGATGCGAACGGCGATACGCTTTGGACCAAAGTTATAGGAGGGGTGTTTAACGATATGTTTGCTTCGGTAAAACAGACTGATGACGGCGGTTATATTCTAACGGGTCATACAATACCGCAAGGGGCGGGTGAATATGACGTGTGGCTCGTAAAACTTGATGCCGACGGCAATATCGAATGGGAGAAGACAATCGGAGGCGACAAAAAGGACGAAGGTTTTGCCGTGGTTCAGACCCTTGACGGCGGTTTCTTCATTACGGGACTTTCGGAATCGTATCACCACAGCGACGACGATTCCGACCTCTATATGATAAAAACCGATGCAAACGGCGATACTTTGTGGACGGCTCATTTCGGCGGTTTTTACGACGACGGCGGATATGCGGGTTTTCAGAGCGACGACGGAGGTTTTGTCGCCGCAGGATATTACTATCACCCCGGTGCGGCTCTCAATTTTTATGCGGTAAAGGTAAATGCGGAAGGCACTTTGCAGGTTCCCGGAAATGTTTTGTTTGCCGGTGACAAAGTTTCCCTGTTCCCAAATCCTGCAGCAAACTATGCCACAATCAAATTCTCAAATCCCGGCAACTCTCTTTTTACACTTTCGTTAATATCTATTGACGGTAAAATTGTTAAAAAGATTACTGATATCAGCGAAAACAGTTATAAATTGGATGTGAAAGATTTGGAACAAGGCATATATTTTATACACCTTACTGACAAAAAAGAAGATTATTGGAAAAAGATAGTGGTTGAATAGTTAGTTTTATACGGTAATGAATGGAAGAGCGGGTTTAAATTCCCGCTCTTTTTTTATAATATTCAGCCTTTGATTTGTCGTCGAGACGGTTATAAATATTGGCAAGATAACGCGCATATTTTGGCGAAGGGTTTGCCGAGTACAACCGTTTAAAGTATTTTAGTGAAGTTTTAAAATCGGCGGTAACTACCTTTAGTGCTTTCAGTAAATGTGCGTACTGGCGGCGGGTTTTGTGGCGGTTGTAAGCTTTCATCTCTTTTTGATACAAATTTTCTGCTTTGTTGTAATATCTTTTTGCTTCCCATTCAAGAGCCAAGATGTTGTTTTTATCATTTTTGAGCATAACTTCTGCCAGCGAGTCGCATATTTTGTTTTTGTCAAGAGCCTTGTTAACTATAAAATATCCTGCAACCAATGCGGTATCTTCCGAGGCGTCCATTTTTAT
>Ga0256914_1002831_pt1 | contig 14226 bp, 12 predicted proteins | sample HulkmetaG_FD_191571 | JGI IMG/M metagenome (GOLD analysis project Ga0256914, IMG submission 191571) | Hydrothermal chimney microbial communities from Main Endeavour vent field at the Juan de Fuca Ridge, Pacific Ocean - Hulk | ecosystem: Environmental > Aquatic > Marine > Hydrothermal vents ... | reverse complement strand
GTCACCAGACCGCCCAAGAGGGAAAGATCCAGATGATCTTTTAGCTTTTCTCCAAAGCCCCAGGTGCCGGAGGCCAAAAGAAGGGGATTTTTGAGGGAGAGAGACCCGATGTTAGTGGAAAGATCGATCATGATCTTTTTCTTATGCGCCACTCAAGATAGAGCCACAATATGCCTACGGCAATCACAATGGCCAGCAATTCTATCGCTAAATCATACATTTTTACCCCCTTTCCATTAAACCAAAACATTTCCTCCTCGGAAACCTGGTGTGTCTTTTCAAGGAAATTTTGGCCAGAGCCAAACAAAATTTTTGGGTAAGCTCGATTTGTTTCGTAAAATAGGAAAAAACCGAGGTGATAAATAGGCGGAGGTCATTTCATGGAAGAAAAAGGCTCATTGATCAAGGCCCTCAAAGAGCTCTTTCAGAAGTCTCCAGAGGAAGAAGTAGCGGAATTTACCGAGGAGATTACCGAACTGGTAGATGAGGGAGAGGAGAAGGGCCTTCTCTCCCCGGAAGAAGGGGAGATGATCGTCAATATCGTCCAATTCCGCAATGTCCCGGTGCGAGAGGTCATGATTCCGCGCCAAGAAGTAGTGGCCTTGGAAGTGAACACCCCTTTCAAGAAGGTAGTAGAAATCATCAATCAAGAACCTCATACCCGTTATCCGGTTTACGAAAAGGACCTTGATCACCTCTTGGGGATAGTGCATGTCAAAGACTTGATGCGTTTTTGTCAGAGCACCTTTGAGCCTGAATCACTTAGAGAGCTCTGCCGAGAGGCCTATATCGTGCCAGAGACCAAGAAAGTCCGGGACCTTCTGCGGGAATTTCGACAACGTCGGGAACAAATGGCCATCGTCATTGATGAGATGGGGGTGGTCTCTGGCCTGGTCACCTTACAGGACATCCTGCAAGACATCCTAGGAGAAGAGATACCCAGTTTCCCCCAGGATAAGGAGGGCTGGTATGTAGTGCGGGGCACCGTAAGGCTCGATGATCTGAAACGTTTTTTAGGGTTTGAATTTCCCCGCGGGAATTATGAAACCCTCAGCGGTTTTATTATTGCCCAGGTGGGACATCTACCCCGACCAGGGGAGAGGTTTTGTCTAAATGGTCTCGAAATAGAGATCCTTTCCGCGGATAATCGGCGAATCAAAAAGATTCGCTTTCGCCAAATAGACTGATGATCTCTTATCTTGGCGCCATCTCCTCTGGCCTGCTCTTGGCCTTGGCCTATCCCAAATTCGACCTCTTCCCTTTGGCCTTTGTGGCCTTAGGCCTTCTCCTGGTGCTAGTAAAAACTTACCCCGGGCGAGGTTTTCGACTGGGTTTTTTGGCCGGGCTTTCCTTCTTTTTCCTCCTTCTTTACTGGCTTACCGGGGTAATGACTCATTTCGGAGGGCTCCCTCTCCCTGCGGCGGTAGGGATCTTAGCCCTACTTTCCGCCTATCTGGCCCTTTACCTAGGGGTCCCGGTCTATCTCTTTGAACAACTTGAGCTCTATGAGACCTCGATCCTCAACGCCCTTATCTTTGCTGGTTTGGTCGTCCTCTTTGAATATCTCCGCGGCTTTATTTTTGGGGGGTTCCCATGGGGGCTCTTGGGGGCCAGTCAATACCGTTTTTTGAATTTGATCCAGGCGGCAGACCTCGGCGGAGTCTACCTGATTTCCTTTCTGGTGGTCTTGATCAACTACGCCTTCTTTGCCTTGCTTACGGATTATCGACGGGCGTGGCGGGTAGAAGCCTTTGTCATGGTTATATTTTTGCTCTTTCTGATCTACGGGCACTTTGAACGTCAAAAAGATTGGTCTGGAAAACCCTTTGAGGTAGGTCTTATCCAGGGTAATATCCCCCAAGATATAAAGTGGGACAAGGCCTTTAAGGAGACTTCTCTTAAACGGTATTTTGAACTTTCCGAGGAGGCCCTTGGACACGGAGCCCAGGTCCTCATCTGGCCAGAAACCGCCGTTCCCTTTTATTTCTTTCCGGATCAAGGATTGGGACGCAAGATCATCGCCTGGTCCCAAGCCCATGAAGAACCCCTGCTCTTCGGGGCCCCTCGCTTGCGTTTCTACCAAGATCGAGTCGAGGTCTACAATTCTCTCTTTTTGGTGGCTAAAGGCCGGGTTCAAGGCATCTATGACAAACAACATCTGGTTCCCTTTGGAGAATATGTACCTTTGGAAAACGTGTTTCCCTTCTTGCGCACCTTTGCCGTGGCCTCGGGAGATTATCAACCAGGGCCAATGGGTGGACCTTTGAGGCTTTCCCGTCATAAGGTCTTTGGCCCCTTGATCTGCTTTGAAAGCGTCTTTCCTTGGTTGGCCCGCAAACAGGTGCAAAAGGGGGCCACGGTCTTGGTAATAGTGACCAACGACGCTTGGTTTGGTCGTAGTGCCGGGCCTTATCAACACTTTGCCCAAGCCGTCTTTCGAGCCATTGAGAACCGGCGCTATATCTTACGAGCCGCCAATACCGGGATCTCCGGGGTAATCAGCCCTACCGGTGAGATCCTCTTGGCCACCAAATTGGAAGAGACCACGGCCCCTTGTGCAAAGGCGGGTTTTCTATCATATTTAACGGTGTATACCAAATACGGCACCTTCTTCCCCTTGTTTTATCTCTTTTGGGCCGTACTGGCGATCCCGAAATTAATCCGAAGCAGGAGGCGATAAAATGACCATAGAAAAGAAGGCGGCTTTGAATCCAGCGGAGCTTCGTTCTCGGTTGGAAAGGCTTGAAGGGCGCATCTCCACCTTAAGGAGGTGTCTTTGATCCCGAGGTCCAAAGGGCTCGTTTGGCCGAACTCGAAAAGAAAATGGTCAAAGATGGTTTCTGGGAGAGCCCAGAAGCCAAAGAGATAATGCGGGAGCGGGCCAGGATCATTGATCTCCTGGAATCCTGGAAAAATTTAGAACAGGAATTTGAAGACACCAAAGTCCTTTTTGAACTGGCCCTGGACGAAGAAGACGAGCACACCCTAAGAGAGGTGGAGGCCCGTCTTGATGAACTCTTTAAAAAGGTCGAAGAAGAAGAGATCAAGCTCTTCCTCTCCGGTAAACACGATACCTCCAATGCCATCGTTACCATTCACGCTGGAGCAGGGGGTACCGAAGCCCAGGATTGGGTAGAGATGCTCCTGCGCATGTATCTCCGTTGGGCGGAGAAACACAACTATCGCACAAAGATCATCGATATCCTGGCTGGGGAAGAGGCTGGGATCAAGTCGGTGACCTTCACCGTGGAAGGTCCCTATGCCTATGGACATCTCAAAGCCGAGTCCGGGATTCATCGCCTGGTGAGAATCTCTCCCTTTGATGCCAGTGGCCGGCGTCATACCTCCTTTGCCTCGGTTTCGGTCATTCCGGAGATCGAAGACGACATCCAGATCGAGATCCGGCCTGAAGACCTAAAGATCGAGACTATGCGGGCCAGTGGTCATGGCGGTCAGCACGTGAACAAGACCGAAAGCGCCGTGCGTATCACCCATCTACCCACCGGGATCGTGGTGCAGTGTCAAAACGAACGTTCGCAACACCGCAATAAGGCCACGGCCTTAAAGATCTTAAAGGCCCGGCTCTATGAGCTTGAACGGCGCAAAAAAGAAGAAGAAAAACAAAAACTTTACGGAGAAAAGAAAGAGATCGCCTGGGGAAGCCAGATTCGTTCCTATGTCCTTCACCCTTACCGTTTAATCAAAGACCACCGTACCGGGGTAGAAATCGGAAACGTGGAGGCGGTCCTTGATGGCGCCCTTGATGAATTTATCCGTGCCTATCACTTGAAGAAGGCCCGTGGAGAACTTAAGGAACCAAGCGTGGAAGAAAAAGCAGCCTAAATATCTTAATAGAGGCCAAAATTCCAAAACTTGACAGATTTTGGAGGATGACTAGGCTAGGTGAGTAAATTTGGTTTAAAATAAAAATATGCTCCCGGGCTACGAATTATCGGAACGCTATCGAAAAGTCCTGGCCTTGGTGGTGGAAAGATATATCCGCTCGGCAGAGCCGGTGGGGTCCCGTGTCATTTCTAAACAACTCAGGCCCCCTCTCTCCCCGGCTACGGTCCGCAACATCATGGCTGATCTCGAAGAACTCGGTCTTCTTAAGCAACCTTATATCTCTGCTGGTCGGATACCTACGGAAGAAGGCTTTCGTTATTACGTCGAAAATCTCCTCGATCATACCGATCTCCCAGAAAGCACCAAGGAAAAGATCCAAGAAGGCTTTGAAAGGGAAGACATAGAAGATCTTTCCGAGTTACTTCGTGTCGCCTCTAAACTCCTTTCTCAGGTAACAGGCTTTCCCACGGTGATCACCGCCCCTAAGCTGGGTAACGAACGGCTTTGGCGAATTGATTTTATCTCCTTAGGGCAAGGTCTCCTCTTGGTCGTAGCCGTCACCCAAGCTGGCACCGTGGTCAATCGCCTGATCAAGATCCCGGAGGATATCTCTCTTGAGGCCCTTTCGCGGCTCTCGGAATATCTAAATGAACGTCTCCCCAGGATGACCTTGGAACAGGCCCGCGAAGAACTCTTGAAAGAGATCGAGGCTGAACAAAAATTCCTTGAAAAGGTATTTAATGAGCTTGAAGAAGGTACCGAACTCCCGGAGCCCATCGTCGAAGGCCTGACCAAATTACTTGATTTCCCCGAGTTTAAAGACACCGAACGCCTCAAAGAGATCCTCAGGGCCTTTGAGGAAAAAAACCTCCTCCTCAAGATCATCGATCGCTGTCTTACCACCCAAGGGGTCCAAATCTTTATCGGTGAAGAGACCGGGCTTTGTCGTTTTCGAGAATGTAGCGCCGTGGCCTCGTCCTATCGCCGGAAACAGTATCCCCTCGGAGGGTTGGCGGTCATTGGTCCTATTAGAATGGATTACTCCCGCGTGGTCCCGGCGGTAGATTACACGGCTCGAATCTTATCCCACCTCCTGGACAAGCTCAGTCCTCGCACTTAACTTTTTTTCCGCCGAGAAATAATCGATAGGGGTGAGAAAATGGGGGAAGTTTATCACCTCTATCGTGGTGGTGTCCCGCAAGAAATAAAAAAAGAGGAGGGAAAGGCGGTGATGGAAGTAAAAGAGTCTGCTGAAAAAGCCCAGCAGGCCACCGAGGCTTCAGAATACCCAGAATCCCGCGAAGAACTGATCGAGCTTCTTAAACAGAAAGAGACAGAAGCCAAAGAATATCGCGACCGAATGCTGCGTTATGCTGCAGAGGTAGAAAACCTAAAAAAGGCCTTTAAACGGGAAAAAGAAGAATATTTCAAATTTGCCTTAGAAACTTTTATGAAAGAACTCTTGCCTTTTGTCGATAATTTAGAACGGGCCCTGGAAGCCGCCAAACAATCCCAAGATGTAAAAAGCCTCATCGAGGGGATTGAGTTAACCTTAAAAGGTCTGCTCAAGACCTTGGAAAAATTCGGCCTCAAACAGTTTGAGGCCGCTTTGGGAGATCACTTCCACCCCGAGGTCCATGAGGCCTTGGCTGTGGAAGAAACCCATGAACACCCAGAAGGTACCATCGTTCGTACCTTTCAAAAGGGTTATACCTTGCATGACCGGGTCATCAGACCGGCCCTGGTCTCCGTAGCCAAAAAGCCAGCGGAGAAAAAGACATCGGAAGGCGAAGCTCCTTCCGATGAGAAACAAAATTGAAGAAAGGGAGGGAGAAAAGATGAGTGAGAGAAACGTCAAACCCCTAGGAATAGACCTTGGCACCACCAATTCTTGCATGGCGGTCTTTGAAGGTGGTGAGCCTAAAGTTATTCCTAATCGTGAAGGGGCACGGACTACACCTTCCGTGGTGGCCTTTCAAGAAAACGGCGAGATCTTGGTAGGGCAGCTTGCCAAGCGCCAGGCCATCACCAACGCCGAAAATACCATCTTTGGTATCAAGCGCTTGATGGGGCGAAAGTTTGACGACCCAGTGGTCCAGGAATGGGCCAAACGGGTACCTTATAAGATCGTCAAGGCCCCAAATGGCGATGCGCATGTAGAGGTACGAGGTAAGAGATATAGCCCGCCTGAAATCTCGGCCATGATCCTGCGCAAGATCAAGGAAGATGCCCAGGAATATCTAGGCCAAGAAATAAAAGAGGCGGTAATCACGGTACCGGCCTATTTTGACGATACCCAGCGCCAGGCCACCAAAGACGCCGGGCGGATCGCCGGCCTAAATGTGCTTCGAATTATTAACGAACCTACCGCTGCCTGTTTGGCCTACGGGCTTGACAAGAAGAAAGAGGGTACGGTGGCTGTCTTTGACCTTGGTGGTGGCACCTTTGACATCTCCATCCTTGAAATCGGTGAGGGTGTCTTTGAAGTAAAGGCCACTTCAGGTGACACCTTCCTTGGCGGTGAAGACTTCGACATGCGCATCGTGGATTACGTGGCTGAAGAGTTCAAGAAGGAACACGGTATTGATCTTCGCCAGGATCGGATGGCCCTCCAGCGTCTGAAAGAGGCGGCGGAAAAGGCCAAAATAGAACTCTCTACCGTGACGGAAACCGAAATAAATCTCCCGTTTATCACCGCTGATGCCAGCGGTCCGAAGCACCTGGTGATGAAGCTCACCCGGGCCAAGCTTGAAAGCCTGGTGGAAGACCTAATCGATCGGCTGGAGGAACCCTGCCGTATCGCCATGAAGGACGCCGGGGTCACCCCACAGGACATCGACGAGGTACTACTTGTCGGCGGTATGACCCGTATGCCAAGGGTGCAACAGAAGGTAAAGGAGATCTTCGGTAAGGAACCGGTCAAGGGGGTGAACCCCGACGAAGTGGTGGCCATGGGAGCGGCCATTCAGGCCGGTGTGCTTAAGGGAGAAGTAAAAGATGTCCTTCTCCTTGACGTCACCCCGCTCTCCTTAGGTATCGAGACCCTGGGTGGTGTGTTCACGGTGATCATCCCCCGAGGGACCACTATTCCTACCCGAAAGAGCCAGATCTTTACCACCGCGGCGGACAACCAGACCTCGGTGACCATTCATGTGCTTCAGGGCGAACGCCCCATGGCCAAGGACAACAAGAGTATCGCCCGGTTTGAACTGGTTGGTATCCCTCCGGCACCGCGTGGGGTACCACAGATTGAGGTCACCTTTGACATCGACGCCGACGGTATCTTGCACGTCACCGCCAAAGACCTGGCTACGGGTAAAGAACAATCCATCGTGGTCCAGCCCTCTTCTGGTCTCTCTGAGGAAGAGATCCAGAGGATGATCAAAGAGGCGGAGATGCATGCTGAAGAGGACCGTCGGCGCAAAGAGTTGACCGAGGCCCGGAACCAGGCCGACAGCTTGATCTACTCGGTGGAGAAGTCGCTTTCTGATCTAGCCGACAAGGTCCCAGCGGATCTTAAGAGCGAGATCGAACAGAAGATTCAGGCCCTGCGTAAGGCCATGGAGGGTGACGATATCAACGCCATCCGTAAGGCCTCAGAGGAACTCACCCAGGCCTCTTACCGCTTGGCAGAGATGGCCTACAAACAGGCCGGAGCCCAGGCTGGTGGAGCCAGTGGAACCGGAGCGGCTGGTGGTTCCACCGGTGGCGGTAGCGGAAAAAAGGGTGGTGAAGATGAAGTAATCGATGCCGACTTTGAAGAGATGAAATAATCTCTTCAATTCCTACAAAAATCCGGGCCCGGGATTTTCCCGGGCCTTTTATTTTGGCCTAAGCCCTGGCCATTTTTTATTTTTTAGTTTAAATATCGAGCCACAAATCATCTGCCGGAGAAGGAAAATGGTCCACCCTGACTTTGAAAAGATGGGCGGTCTTATCCCGGTCATCGCCCAGGATTGGAAAAGTGGTGAGGTCTTGATGTTGGCCTTTATGAACGAAGAGGCCTGGCAGAAGACCCTTGAGACCGGAAAAGTCCATTATTTCAGCCGCAGCCGGAACAAAATCTGGCTTAAGGGCGAGTCTTCCGGCCACGTCCAGTTGGTGAAGGAAATCTATCTTGATTGTGACCTGGATACCGTCCTGATCAAGGTGGAACAACTCGGCGGGGCCGCCTGTCATAAGGGCTATAGAAGTTGTTTTTATCGCCGTCTGGAGGATGGGGAACTTAAAGTGATTGGAGAAAAAATCTTCGATCCAGAGGTGGTCTATGGGCGAAAATAAGCTAAAACTCGGCATTCCTAAGGGTAGCTTGGAGAAGGCAACCATCGAGCTCTTTGAAAAATCCGGTTGGCGAATCAATGTTCACCATCGAAGCTATTTTCCGGATATCGACGACCCGGAGATCGAGTGTGCCATCTGTCGCGCCCAAGAGATGAGTCGCTACGTAGAACAAGGCATCCTTGATTGCGGGATCACTGGAAAAGACTGGATCTTGGAAAACAATTCCAAGGTGGTCACCATCACGGATCTGGTCTATTCCAAGGTAAGTAAGCGCCCGGCCAGATGGGTGCTTGCCGTACCGGCCAATTCGGAGATCAAAAGACTTGAAGATCTCGAAGGAAAAAAGATTGCTACGGAATTGGTCAATTTTACCAAGCGCTATTTTAAGGAGCGGGGAATTAACGTCCAGGTCGAATTTTCCTGGGGGGCGACAGAGGCCAAAGTAGTTCAAGGCCTGGCTGATGCTATTGTCGAGGTAACTGAGACCGGAAGTACCATCAGGGCCCATGGTCTGGTCATTATTCATGAATTGATGGAGACCTATCCCCAACTCATCGCCAACGAAAAGGCCTGGGAAGACCCGTGGAAACGCGGCAAGATCGAACAACTCTCGGTCATGCTAAACGGGGCCTTGAGGGCCCATCATTTGGTTGGTCTCAAGATGAACGTCTCTAAAGAGAATCTGGATAAGGTGGTGAAATTACTACCCAGTCTACATGCCCCTACCATTTCACCCCTTTATCAGACAGACTGGTTTGCGGTGGAGACCGTTGTTTCCGAAAATAAAGTAAGGGAATTAATCCCCAAACTAATGGCCGCTGGGGCCCAAGGAATTATCGAATATTCTCTTAACAAAGTCATCTAATGAGAGGCCTTTATCTCCTGTTTTTGTTGTTTTGCGTAGTTTCGTGTGCTAACAACCCTCCGCCCCAATATCTGCAAGAAAAGGCCAGAATCTGTAAAGAAAGGGCCCTGGCCTATTATAAGGCCGGAGAATTCCCGGAGGCCTTAAGGGAGGCCCTTTTGGCCAAAGAGGCTGACCCCAATGATCCAGAAATCTATAACCTTTTAGGGCTTATTTACCTAGGACGCAAAGACGAAGAAAAGGCCTTACAATACTTCACCAAGGCCCTTGAGCTTGACCCTAAATATTCCGAGGCCCTTAATAACGTAGGCTCAGTCTATCTCCTCAAAAATCAATTTGATCAGGCCATTTCCTACTTTAAAAAGGCCCTTGAAAATCCACTTTACGAAAAACCTTATATCGCCCTTACCAACCTGGCTTATGCCTATTATCGCAAGGGAGATCGTCAAAAAGCCATCGATTACTTAGACCAAGCCCTTCATTACAATCCTCGTTATTCTCTGGCTTATTTCTATCGGGGCTTAATGGCCCTTGAGGACGGCCAACTAGAAGAGGCTAGGCTCAATTTTCATCGCGCCGTCCGTTTTAATCGCCAAGATATGGCCTCCCGTTATTACTTAGGCCTGGTTTATTTCCGCCTAGGTGATCAGGAAAAGGCAGTCAAAATCTGGCGTTCCATCGTTGAATTGGCCCCGGAAAGCGAATGGGCCCTCAAGGCCGAAGATCTGCTCCTTACCATTGAAGAAAACCGATAATCAGCGACGAAAAAGGGAAAAGATCAAAGTAAGCAAAACACTAAGAAGAATACAGGTAACAATTGGGAAATAAAAGGTAAAATTTCCTCTTTTTATCACTATATCTCCTGGAAGCCTTCCTAAATATGGTATCTTACCGCCTAAGGTCAGAAGGAGACCGATAACGAGGATAAAGATACCGAGGATGATCAACATCTTACCGAACTCTTCAAAAGGGTTCATCAAACTCACCCCTTTTCCACCTTTTGCGAAATTTTTTATCGTAGCGCTCTTGTTCGCTGTAGATACAACCACAATAGGGTTGACGGTAAATATCTAAGGCCTTGGCCTCAGCCTGGCCCTCTTCCCAACCCTCTCGAAAATCATGGTAGAGAAAGGGTACTTTAAAGCGATAAGAAAGATCTTCGGCAATCTCTTTTATAAGATTATGGGCTTGATAGCGACTGTAAAGGAGGGTGGTGGTAAAGGCCTCGGCCTTTATCTCCAAGGCCTTTTTAACCGTCTCGTTCAGACGCAGATAATAACATTGTTCACAGCGACGATTCTCGTTAAAGACCACCCTTCGAAGAAAGGGCCTTAGACCATATTCCTTGTCCCAGATGATCTCCAGGTCTTTTATCTTAGAGACCTCTTCCAAGGCCCTGATTCGTCGGCGAAATTCACGATAAGGATGGATGTTTGGGTTGTAAAAAAAACCCACCACCTCCACGCCTTGCTCGCGCAAGACCTTGAGAGGATACAAGGTACACGGACCACAACAAATATGGAGTAAAACCCGGTCTTTCTTGGACATTTCGGAAGTTTACTTGTAAAAAAATGGGTTTTTCGCTATATTGAAACCCATCTTTGGGGGTACTTCAAGTTTTTAGGCTTCATCATAGAGAAGTCAAAAGAGTTAAACTCGGATAGATAAATCTAACCAGTTTTTGTTAAAAGATATGTTGAAAATCAAATCTGAATCTTTATCACAAATTTTTAACAAAATTTTAAACAGTATTTTCTTTGTTATCACAAGATCTTGACCATTTTTAACAAATTGAATTTCTAAATAAAAATAATCTTTTAAAAGTTACAGGAGATAGATAATGAAACTAGTCGTTGAAAAAGAAAAGCTCCTAAAGATACTTTCTCGTGTTCAAGGTATAGCTGATCGAAAATCCAGTATGGCCATCCTTTCCACCATCCTTTTTGAAGCCGAAGAGGGGGGAATAAATGTCTCGGCCACGGATCTTGAGATCGGTTTTCAAGCTCATCTTGAGGCTGAGATAGAAAAATCCGGGGCCTTGGCCATCCCGGCACGAAAATTCTATGAGATCGTCAAAGACTTTCCCTTAGAGAGGATCATCCTTGAAGAAAGAGAACCTCAATGGTTGACCATCTTTGGTGAAAACGAAGAGGTGGTCTTTCGTCTTGCGGCTCTACCTGCCGAAGATTTCCCCACCCTTCCTGAGGTAGAAGGAACGACTTTGGTCGAGATCCCTGGAGGAACCATCGCAGAGATGATCAGCAAGACCATTTTTTGTGTAGCCACCGAGGAGAGTCGCTTTATTCTCTCGGGCATCTTTGTCGAAAAAGTAGAAGAAACCGCACCCTCCCTCCGTTTTGTGGCCACTGATGGGCACCGTTTGGCCATGATCGATCGCGAAATAGAAAAGATCGGAGAGCTCGATCTTTCTCCTGGGGTGATCATCCCTCGTAAGGCTGCTCAGGAGATGAAAAAGATCGCCCAGGACCATGTCTTGGTCCAATTCGGACTTAAGGAAAATCATGTCATCCTTACTACGCCTCACGAAGTCCTTACCGCCCGCCTGATAGATGGCCAGTATCCAGACTATAGGGCTGTCATCCCCAAGACCAAGGAAAGGGTGGTCTTGGTGCCTCGAAAACGTTTTACCGAGGCCTTGAAGCGGGTCTCGATTATCTCTGCCGAGCGCTATCGTCCGGTCAAGTTGGAGGTGGCTCCTGAGGGTGTTACTGTTGTCTCTCAGCATCCGGATCTCGGTGAGGGACGTGAAAGGGTCGAAGCCACTTATAGCGGTGAATCCTTCAGTCTCAATTTCAACGCCAAGTATCTGATCGATGTCTTGGAAGTGATGGACTCCGAAGAGGTTGAGCTCTGTATGAACAATGAAAATACTCCGTGTATCGTCACCGGCGCCAGTGATCCCGGTTTTCTTGGATTGGTGATGCCAATGACCACGGTATGAGAGTGAAACTATGGCGGAAAAATACAAGGCCTTGCACATCAAAGTATTGGACGGGCTTGAAGGTGTTCGTGTTCGCCCGGCCATGTATATTGGCTCCACCAGTACCGAGGGGCTCCATCACCTCCTCTGGGAAGTGGTGGACAATTCGGTAGACGAGGCCCTGGCTGGGCATTGCACAGAGATAAAGGTCATCATCCATCAAGACAATTCCATCACCGTGGAAGATGACGGTCGAGGGATTCCCATCGATCTTCACCCCACCGAAGGGATACCGGCCCTTGAAGTGGTCATGACCAAGCTTCATGCCGGGGGTAAGTTTGATCACAATGTCTATAAGGTTTCTGGTGGGCTTCACGGAGTTGGGGTCTCAGTGGTGAATGCCCTCTCCGAGTGGTTGGTGGCGGAAATCCATCGTGACGGAAAGATCTATCGTCAGCGATACGAACGCGGCCAGGCGGTGACTGGAGTGGAAGAGATCGGAGAGACCAAAAAGAGGGGGACCAAAATCACCTTTAAACCCGATGCCAAGATCTTCAAAGAGGGAATCGAGTTTCAATACGAGATTATCCAGCAACGCCTAAGGGAGCTGGCCTTTCTGAATCCAAGGGTCAAATTTATCCTTATCGACGAGCGTACCGGGACGCAGGAAAAATTTCATTTTAAAGGCGGCATCCTTGAGTTCGTAAAGTATTTGAACCGCCGACGCCAGGTCATTCACGAGCAACCCATCTATATTTCTGGTGAAAAAGAAAGGGTCCAGGTCGAAGTGGCCATCCAATATCATACCGGATACAGCGAGATCTGTTATGCCTATGTGAATAACATCCATACCAAAGAGGGTGGCACCCATGTCATTGGTTTTCGTACGGCCTTGACCAAGGCCATCAATCGCTATATCGCCACCCATGATAATTTACCCAAGGCCTTGAAGATTAAGGTTGAAGGAGAAGATGTACGGGAGGGACTGACGGCGGTTATTTCCGTCCGTATTCCCAATCCTCAGTTTGAAGGCCAGACAAAGACCAAGCTTGGTAACAGCGAGGTAAAACCCATTGTAGAATCCATTGTCTTCGATGGTCTGGCAACCTGGTTCGAGGAACACCCCCGGGAGATCAGGGCCATTTTGGCCAAGATCGTTGAGGCGGCAAGGGCGAGAGAGGCGGCCCGCCGGGCCCGGGAACTGATCCGTAAGAAGGGTCAGGCCTTAGACGTGATGATGGCCGGAAAACTTGCCGAGTGCCAGTCTAAGGACCCAAAAGAACGCGAACTTTTTATCGTTGAGGGTGATTCCGCCGGGGGAAGTGCCAAACAAGGGCGGGATCGCCGCTTTCAGGCCATCTTGCCTCTGCGGGGTAAGATTCTCAATGTGGAAAAGGCCCGTTTTGATAAGATGATCTCCTCTGAAGAGATCCGTCAGCTCGTCGCTTCCTTGGGCACCGGGATCGGGCCAAAGGATTTTGACCCTGAAAAATGTCGGTTTTCGAAGATCATCATCATGACCGATGCCGACGTCGATGGGGCCCATATTCGTACCCTCCTTCTCACCTTTTTCTACCGGCAAATGGCCCCCTTAATCGAAAAGGGCTATCTTTATATTGCCCAACCGCCTCTCTATCGAGTGGTCGAAGGTAAGAAAGAAACCTATCTCAAAGACGACCGTGCCCTGGATAAATATCTGTTTGATCGGGTGATCAAGAATGTAGCCTTAAAGGTAGATGAAAGGCCGTTTGCCGCCAAGGAGGCCACTGGTTTTTTGCAGGAAATATCCGATTTTGAAAAGGCCTTAGAAGAACTTTCTCGAAAGGGCGTCTGGTCTGAGGCGGCTCTTATCCTCCTGATGAGCGGCCTTAAGCGGGCTGATCAGTTTGTAGATCTAAACTTTGTCGAAAATTTAGCTTCCTTTTTTAAAGACAAAGGCTTTAAGGTGGGGCGTATCCGGGCCAGTCGTCTTCGGGGAGATGCCTATGAATTTGATGTGAGTTCCAAGGAATATTCGTATTTATTTTTTACCGTAGGTCCGGAAATCCCAGTCTATCGAGAGTATCGTCAGGCCCTAAAGATCTACGAAAACATCAAAGACTATATCGGAAAAAAGATCACCGTTTTGGTTCGAGGGGAAGAAAAGACCTTTGAGACCTTGCGGGAGCTTCTACAATTCATTCGGGAAGAAGGCCGTCGAGGCCTTCATATTCAACGATATAAAGGTCTAGGAGAGATGAATCCGGATCAACTGTGGGAGACCACTATGAATCCGGAGACGAGGAGGCTCTTA
>Ga0256914_1002830_pt1 | contig 14226 bp, 13 predicted proteins | sample HulkmetaG_FD_191571 | JGI IMG/M metagenome (GOLD analysis project Ga0256914, IMG submission 191571) | Hydrothermal chimney microbial communities from Main Endeavour vent field at the Juan de Fuca Ridge, Pacific Ocean - Hulk | ecosystem: Environmental > Aquatic > Marine > Hydrothermal vents ... | reverse complement strand
CTCCGGCTCTATCACCTCGAAGGCCGGCTCGCTGACCTCGTCGATCCTGACCACCGGCCGCTCGCCGGTGGCGCGGGTCGGCGCGGGCCCGGTTTCTTCGCTTGCGAGCCCGCCCGGCTCTGCGGCGGGCGGCGCGGGGGTGGCTTCTTCGCTGCTCTTTGCCGCGCGTCCGGCCGCCGGTTCGGGGTCAAGCCGGTAGGGTCGGGGCGGTTCGGGGAGCAGAGGCTCCGCGTCTCCGGCCTCGCTGGCGGGTTCCTCGACGGCGGGTGGCGGTTCGGGCCCTGTTTCCGGCTTTCCGGCCGCTTCCTCCGGTTCCCCGGCTTGCGGCCTGGGGCGTGCCGACCCCCTGCCCACGACCCGCACCGTTCCCGTGGAGGGAGGCTCCAGGGGCGGGGCCGGTTCGGCCGGTTCCGCCGGCGCGGGCTCGAGCTCGTCGAGCGACATCGGCTCCGCCAGCCGCTCGGCCGCCTCGCGCAGGTTCAGCTCGCCGTCGGCCAGCCTCTCCAGCACCCGGTGGAAGGGCCAGCCGCGCCAGCTGTCGCCGGCGGCCTCCTTGAGGGTCGCGACCAGCGCCGCCTCGTCGGGCTCGCGCGCCGGCACCGGCAGGCCCAGCCCCTCCAGCCAGACCTCCTCGCCCTTGACCCAGAGGTGCTCTGGGGAGATGCGGCCGTGGCTCAGCTCGAGGGCGCGCATCTCCAGCAGGGTGGCCAGCAGCCGCCGCGCCCAGGCGGTCAGCTCGCCGGCCGTCGCCTTTTCCTCCCGTTCGCTCAGGGGCCGCGCCCCGAAGGGCAGCTCGGCCACCCAGGCGTCGGCGACGCGGCTGCTCCAGGTGAGGACCCCCTCGAGCCGCCAGCGGGGCAGCTCGGCGATGACCGGCTTGTAGACGAGCGCCGGCACGCCGGTTACCGCGTCCTGGGCGTTCCAAATTTCGATGGCGCCCTCGGTGGCGCGCAGTGAGTCGAGCAAATACGGCCCAATATAGTCCACGACTTGATTATACGGAGCTTGCTGGAGGAGACCTGTAAATTTTTATGACATTTCGTTGACACTCCTTTTTCGCGGGGCCTATAATCAAGTAGATGAGCGAGTATCGCCCCAGCGCAAGGTCCGCCCGCAGGTCGAGGGCGGATTTTTGATCTGCGAAAGGAGCCGGGATGCAGTATAAAGTTACCCTATCTACCGAGGAGATCGTTCGCGGGCTGAAACACTATCGGCGGATAGCCAAGCAGGACGTCTTGCGGGCGGCGGAGACGCCCAGCCCCGAGGTCTTCCGCACCCACGCCGAGGCGCGGCGCGAGGTTTATACCCAGCTGGCCGAGGTCGCCGAGAGCAAGGGGCCCGACGCGGTGGTCGAGTACGCTCTCGAGCTCTACCAGTCGCTCCCCTTCGTCACCGGCACCGCCGAGGACGCCTACCCGGAGATAAAGGGCAAGGAAAACGCCCTCGAAAACTTCTTCCTGATGATCGGCCTCGACCCCAAGGTGCGCCGCGAAGCCCGCAAGCAGCGCAAGCCGATGGAGTAACGGCCGCGATGACCCTGGAGGAGCTGGCCGCCAGGGCGGCCCACTGCAACGCCTGCCGTTTGCACGAGGGGCGTCAGCACGTTGTCTTCGGCGAGGGCGACCCCGACGCCAAGCTGATGATTGTCGGCGAGGGGCCCGGCGCCGACGAGGACCGGCTGGGCCGGCCCTTCGTCGGCCGCGCCGGCCAGTTGCTCGACCGCATTCTCGAGGCGGCCGGCATTCCCAGGTCGAGCGTCTACATCACCAACATCGTCAAGTGCCGCCCGCCCGGCAACCGCAACCCGCTCCCCGACGAGGCCAAGATTTGCAGCTCGCTGTGGCTGCTCAAGCAGATAGAGATCATCCGCCCGCAGATAATCACCCCGCTCGGCTCCGTGGCTACCCAGTTTTTCCTCGGCGAGAAGGCGCCCATCACCAAGGTCCGCGGCAAGTGGTTCGAGTGGAACGGTATCAAGGTCTTCCCGATGTTCCACCCCGCCTACCTGCTGCGCAACCCGACCCGCGCCCCCGGCGGCCCCAAGGCGCTCACCTGGGAAGACATCAAGACCGTCAAGAAAGAGCTGGACCGCCTCGGCCCCAAGCCCGACCGCGAAATCAAGACCGCCAGCCAGGAACCGCTCTTCTGATGAGCCGGCCCGCCCGCCTGCTCCTGCTATTGGCGGCCAACGCCGCCGTCGCCTGGGCGCTGGTGGCCAACCGTGGCGGCCATGGCTTCGCCTGGCTGCCCAACCTGACGGCGCTGGCGGCCCTGCTGCTGGTGGGGCTGGCCTACCTGCGCCGCTAGTGGCGGAAGACGCGCAGGCCGGTGAAGACCATGGCGATTCCCGCCTCGTCGGCGGCGGCGATTGAATCGGCGTCGCGCTTGGAGCCGCCCGGCTGGATGATGGCCCGCACGCCGCGCTCGGCGGCCAGCCTGACCACGTCGTCGAACGGAAAGAAGGCGTCGGAGGCCAGCACCGCCCCGCGGGCGGCCTCGCCGGCGTGGTCGAGGGCGTGGCGGGCGGCGTCTATGCGGCTGGTCTGGCCCATCCCCGAGCCCAGCGTCTGGCCGTTCCTGGCGACGGTGATGGCGTTCGAGCGCAGCGCCCGGACCACCTTCCAGGCGAAGCGCAGGTCGGCCCATTCGCTCTCCGTGGGCTTGCTCTTGGTGACCACCCGTAGCTTCGCCTCGTCGAGCGGGGCGACGTCGGCGTCCTGCGCCAGCAGGCCGCCGCGCAGCCGGCGCAGGTCCAGGTAGTCGCCGCGGGCGAAGGCCGGCACCTTGAGGACGCGCAGGTTCTTCTTGCGGGCCAGCAGCTTCAGGGCTTCCTCCTGGTAATCGGGGGCCAGCAGCACCTCCAGGAAGAGCGGCGCCAGCAGGGAGGCGGTTTCCCCGTCCAGGGGGCGGTTGAGCGCCACGATGCCGCCGAAAATGCTCACCGGGTCGGCGTCGTGGGCCTTCTGGAAGGCCGCGGCCAGGCTGCCGGCCACGCCGACGCCGCAGGGGTTCTGGTGCTTCATGGCCACCGCCGCTGGCTCGTCGAAGGCGCTGACCAGGTTCCAGGCCGCCTCGGCGTCGCCGTAGTTGTTGAAGCTCATCGGCTTGCCCTGGAGCTGCCCGGCCGCCAGCAGCGGGCCCTCTTCGCCGCGCACCCGGTAGAGCGCCGCCTGCTGGTGGGGGTTTTCGCCGTAGCGGAGATCCGCTTCCTTCTCCAGCACCAAAAACTTCTTTTCCGGCAGGCGTCCCTCGAGGCGCCCGGAAAACCAGCCGGCGATGGCGGCGTCGTAGGCGGCGGTGTGGGCGAAGGCGCGGGCGGCCAGCCGCTCGCGCAACTCCCCGTTATCACCGCGGGCCAGGGCCTCGAGGACCGCCGGGTAGTCGGCCGGGTCGGCCACCGCCCAGACGCGGCGGAAGTTCTTGGCGGCCGCCCGCAGCAGCGTCGGGCCGCCGATGTCTATCTGCTCCAGCGCCTCGTCCACGGCGGCGCCGCCGGCCACCGTCTGTTCGAACGGGTAGAGATTGACGGCCACCAGGTCGATCGGGGCCAGGCCCAGCCGCGCCAGCTCGTCGAGCTGGTCTTCGCGGGCCAGGACGGCGGCGTGGACGTGCGGGTGCAGTGTCTTGACCCGTCCCCCCAGCACCTCGGGAAAGCCGGTTACCGCGGCGACCGGCGTTACCGGCAGCCCGGCTTCTTCCAGGACGCGGGCGGTGCCGCCGGTAGATACCAGCTCGAAGCCCAGCTCGATGAGTCCGCGGGCGAACTCCGGCAGTCCGGTCTTGTCGGATACGGAAAGGAGAGCGCGCATAGCGGCATTCTAACGCCGGCCGGCCGGGAATGCAGCATATTTATTCAATTGCCGGCGAACCAGGTGCGCCGCCGGCGGCCGAAGGCCGCCAGGCCGAGCGCCAGCAGGAAGACCGGCCAGTCGCCCCAGAGAACGTAAGGGGTTCGCGCGTCGGCGAACGAATAGGGGGCGGCCAGCCAGCCGCGCTCGCCGCGGGGGAGCTCGGCCGTCACCCGGCCGTAGGGGTCTATCGAGGCGGTGATGCCGTCGTTGCCGGCGCGCAGCAGCCAGCGACCGGTTTCCACGGCTCGCAGCCGTCCCATCTCGAAGTGCTGGCGGACGCCGAAGGTGGGTCCGAACCAGGCGTCGTTGCTGACGTTGACCAGCACCCGGGCGCCGTTGCGCACCAGCGCGCGGGTCACCCGCCCGAAGGCCGATTCGTAGCAGACGTAGGCCCCGTAGGGGCCCAGCGGCTCGAGCGCCGTTCCCGGGGTGGTGTCGGCCAGGTTGCCAAGGCCGAAGGCGTCGAAGAACAGGCCGTAGAGCCAGCCCAGCTCCCGCCGCCAGGGGAAGCGCTCGCCAAAGGGAACCAGAACCACCTTGTCGTAGCTGGCCACCACCTCGCCGGCGTGGTAGAGCACGATGCGGTTGCGGTACCCGCCGTCGTAGGCCGAGACGCCGCTGAGCAGCCAGCGGCCGCCGAGCCAGCTTTGCAGGTCGGCCGGCAGCCTGCTGACCGCGGTTTCCGGCCAGACCACCAGGTCGGCCTCGGGGTGAGCGGCTAGCGCCTCGCGGCTTAGCTTTTCGTACACGGCTTGCGGGTCGGCCCCCTGCACCTTGGCCAGCGGGTCTATCGCCCCCTGGACCAGAATCGCCGTATGCCCGGCCGGCCGGCTGGCGGGCAGGGGCACGAGCCAGAGGAGGGCCCAGAGCGCCAGCGGCCAGTAGACGCCGCGCTTGAGCTGCCAGGCGACCGCCAGCACCACCAGCGTCAGGAGCGGCACCCCGCCGACGGCGGCCAGCATCCGCCCCGGCGCGGCGGTCAGGGCGTAGCCGAGGTCGCCCCAGGGGAAGGCCAGCGGGCCCAGGCGGGCCAGCAGCAGGTCGAGCAGCAACCAGCCGCCGAGCAGGGCCACGCCGCGCCCGCCGAGGAGGCGGACCAGCAGCGCCCAGAGCGCCGCCTCGACGGCGATCAGGGGGACAAAGGGCACCATCCCCACGGGGCCGAACATCAGCGCGAAGCTGCCGGGCAGCCAGGCCAGGTGCAACCCCCAGTAGCCCACCCCGGCCCAGAAGGCGGCGGAGGTTCGCCGCGGCCCGGAAAACCGCGCCAGCAGGAGCGCCAGCGGCAGCGGCGCCAGCCAGCCGAAGTGGAAGGGGGGCTGGGTCAGCGCGAGCAGGGCCCCCAGCAGGAAGGCGGTCATGCCTTAAGCTACCCAGGCCGTGTGAGAAATATCCAATGCCCCCTTCATTTTTTTCGTAAACTGGGCACATGCGCCTGGGGCTCTTCTCCGACGTTCACGCCAACCTGCCGGCTCTGGAGGCGGTTCTCGAGGTCTTCGCCGAGCGGGAGATCGAGTTTGTCCTCTGCACCGGCGACGTGGTTGGCTACGGCCCTCACCCGCACGAGGTAATCTCGCTGCTGCGCGAGAAAAGGGTCAATTGCACGCTGGGAGCCGCCGACGCCAACCTGGCCTTTCCCTTCGCCAAGGCCGAGCGCGAGGGGGTGGCCGAGGAGATTCTCGAGTGGACCCGCCAGCAGGTCACCAGCGAAGACCTTGCCTGGTTGCGCCGCCTGCCGGTGACCTACCGGATGCGCACCCCGTACGGCCGGCTGCGCGGTTTTCACGGCTACCCGTACCAGCCGGAGAAGAAGTTCCCGCTAGGCAAGCCGACCGCCGAGCTGCTTCCCATTTTCGAGCGGCTGGGCAGCCAGATACTGGTGAGCGGCGGCAACCACATACCCTTCCACCGGATGGTTGGCGATTACTGGCTGATCGACCCCGGCTCGGTCGGGATGACCCTGGGCGGCGAACCGGGGGCCGACGCGATGATTCTCGAGATTACCAGCGACGGGGTGGCGGTCGAGGTTCTCAAGCTCCCCTACGACTTCGGTCAGACCCTCTTCGACGTCCAGGCCTGGGGGTTGCCGGAGATAGTCGCCGAGGTCCTGCGCAACGGCGGTTTACCCGAAGAACGCTAGGGCCTGCTCGAGGTAGGCACTGCCCGCCTCGTCGAGGTTATTGGCGGCGGCGAGCGCCATGCCGGTTGCGCCGGCGCGGACGGCGGCGGCCGCCGCGGTAGCGCGGACCTTGGGGCTCGGGTCGGCCAGCGCCGCCGGCAGCAGCCGCAGCAGGGCGTGACGGTCGCGGTTGCTCAAGACCACCAGGGCGTTACGGGCCAGCACCGGCCGCCCGCCGCGCAAAAAGGCGGTGCCGGCGTAGCGGCGGGCGAAGGCGCGGTTGGAGACGCCAAAAAAGCTTTCCAGGTCGGGCCAGGCCAGCTCGGGGTCGGGGGGAGGCGGCGGCTGGAGTCGCCGCCGCCGGTTCCAGGGGCAGACGGTCTGGCAGTCGTCACAGCCGAAGAGCCGGTCGTCCAGCGGCTCCCAGAGCTCCAGCGGCAGCAGGCCGCGGTGTTCGATGGTCCAGTAGCTGAGGCAGAGGCGGGAGTCGACCACCCCGCCGGCGAGTATCGCGCCGGTCGGGCAGGCCCGCTGGCAGGCGCGGCAGCTCCCGCAGCGGTCCGGGTGGGGCGGCTGCTCTTCGACCTCCCAGGAGGTCAGCAGGACCGCCAGGTACTGGTAGCTGCCGGCTTCTTGCGTCAGCCACAGGCCGTTGCGTCCCAGCCAGCCGCCGCCGCTGGCCGCGGCGAAGGCCCGCTCGGGCACCGGCCCGTAGTCTACGTAGCCCCGGCAGCGCCCACCCAGGCGACGACACTCTTCTTCCAGCTCGGCCAGCAAAGGGGCGATCCAGAGGTGGTAATCGCGAACCCAGGCGTAGCGGGCCACCCGCCCGATCCGCAACCCGCCGGCGGGCCGGGGCGGCGGCTCGGCGGCGTAGGGGCGAGCCAGCACCAGCGCGCCACGGAACCAGGGGAAGCGCCGCCAGAGCTCGAAGCGCTCCCGCGGGTCGCGGGCCAGGTAGTCCATGCCGGCGTGCCGGCCGGCGGCCAGCCACGCCTCGAAACCAGCCCGCGCCGCCTCCGGCAGCCGCGCCGGCGCCGGGTAGACCAAAAACCCACGCCGGCGGGCGGCGTGGGCCAGTTCTGCGAGGGGCTCCATGGCTTACTGCACGCGGTCGGGATAGATTTCCACGTCGGCGTGCTTGACCAGGTTCTTTATATAAAGTTCCAGCGCGCGGTTCTCGATTTCGTCGTGAATCTGGCCCCAGGCCTCCGGGTAGCCAATTTCGCGGGCGGGAACGTGCTTGGTAAGCAGAATTACGTGCCAGCCGTACTGGGTGTGGACCGGCGTCTTGGTGTACTCGCCGGGTTTGAGCTTGAGCATGGCCGCTTCGTACTCGGGCACCAGCTTGCCCCGGGGCAGGCAGCCCACCTCGCCGCCGCGGGCGCCGGAGATCTTGTCTTCAGAAAGGCTCATCGCCAGGCGGGCAAAGTCGGCGCCCTCGTCGAGCTGGCGGATTACGTCTTCGGCCTCTTCGCGCGTCTTGAGCATGATGTGCGATGAGCAGTAGAGCTCGGGCTCGACGAACCGGTCGCGGCTGAGCAGGTAGATCATCTTGATAGCCGGGCTGGAGATCTGCATGCGCTTGCGGACGTCGCTAATGAGGGCCTTGTAGGCCATTGAATCGTAGGTCATCTGCCAGAAGGTGGCCTCGTCGGGGATGCCGTAGCTCTTGAGCGCCGCCTGGAAGGCAGCTTCGCTGGCGAGGCTTTCCTTGGACTGCTGGACGCGGCGGTCCACCAGCTCCCGGCTGGGGGCCAGGCCGCGGCGTTCGGCCTCCTGGACGAGCACCAGGTCCTGGACCATCCGTTCGAGGTACTGCTTCTTCAGGCCCATCAGCTCGGCCTTGGTTTCGTCGGAGAGCTGAATGCCCCCCGCGCTCTGGCGCAGGAAGAGCTCGAACTGGAGGTCGAGGTCGGCCTGGGTGATGACCCGGTCGCCGACGCGGGCGACCACCGTGTCCGGCGCGGCCAGCACCGGCGCCAGCAGTATCAGCAATGCGGGAATGACGCTTCGCAGAAATCGCATGGGACTATGCTACCGCAGAAGAGATTGTTTTCATGAAGAACCGGTTTGAGACTGGAGGTCGTACTGAGCCCACTTCTGCGCCGGCAGGCCCTGCAGGACCAGCCGCCGGGCCAGGAGCTGCTTCAGCCCGGCGAGCCCGCTGCCGCTGACTGCCGAAACCGCGGGCGCGCCCAGCTGCTCGCTAAGCGCTTCCAGGTCGTAGGGGTCGGCCCGGTCGGCCTTGTTGAGCACCAGCAAGCGCGGCGCCGGCGGCCGCATCTCGTCGAGCTGGGCCTCGACGCCGCGGTAGCGTTCCAGCGCTCCGGGGGCGGCGGCGTCGAGGACGTGGAGAATCAGGTCGGCGTCGCTCAGCTCCTCGAGGGTGGCCCTGAAGGCGGTCAGCAACCCGGCGGGCATTTCGCGGATGAAGCCGACGGTATCGGTGAAGAGGACCTCGCCGTATCCGGGCAGGTAGCCGCGCCGGGTCAGCGGTCGCAGGGTGGCGAAGAGCCTGTCCTCGCCCTCGTCGCCCTTGCGGGTCAGCGCCCGCAGCAGGGTGGTCTTGCCGGCGTTCGTGTAGCCGACTATCGCCACCACCGGCGTCCGGTTGCGGCGGCGCGACTTGCGGGCGGTACGGCGCTGTTTGGCTATCTTTTCCAGTTCCCGCTCCAGGCGGCGGATGCGTTCGTTGATGCGGCGGCGGTCGACCTCGAGCTTGGTCTCGCCCGGGCCGCGGGTGCCGATGCCGCCGCCCAGGCGGCTGAGCTGCCTGCCCTTGCCCACCAGCCGCGGCAGCAGGTAACGCAGCTGCGCCAGCTCGACCTGGGTCTCGGCCTGCGGGGTACGGGCGTGCTGGGCGAAGATGTCGAGGATCAGCTGGGTGCGGTCGAGCACCTTCAGCTGGGTCACCCGCTCGATCTCGCCCGCCTGCGCCGGCGTCAGGTCGACGCCGAAGATAAGGGTGCCGGCGTTTTCGTGGTAGGCCTTCTGGGTCAGCTCCTCGAGCTTGCCCCGGCCGACCGCGTAGCGGGGGTCGAGAGCCTCGCGGTAGACCAGCTCGCGGTGAACCACCACCCCGCCGGCGGTCGCCGCCAGCTCGGCCAGCTCTTCCAGGTGCAGCTCGGCGTCGGCCTGGTGCCCGGCGGCGACGCCCACCAGTATCACCCGCTCGCCGGAGCCGTCGGCCAGCTCCCTGACCTTCGCCTGACGGGCCAGCTCTTCTTCCAGGGCAGCCAGGACGGCCTGGTAGTCCCACTCCAGATACTCGGCGTAGGGGCGGGGCGGGTAGACGCGCCAGTCCTCCTCGTCGGCCCGGGGCGGCACCAGGTGGGCCAGGTGGGCCTGGCCGGGTTTGCCGCCGGCGACCTCGAGGGCGACTATCGAGTCGTAACGGTGAAGGAAGAGAACCGACAGGTCGGCGGGGGAGAGGCCGCCGCCGGCCAGGTGGGTATGGACTATCCGGTAGCCGGAGAGGCGGGTCTCGAGGTAGGCGTGCTCGGGCACCGGCAGGGCGCTGGCGTCGCCAACGGCGACCGCGCGCACCTGGCCGTTGCGGGCCAGGAGCAGGCTTACCGCCCTGCCCGCCTCGGCGGAGAGCTCGGCCATGGTGCGGGCCAGCTCGGCGGTGTACAGGCGGCCCGCCGGCACCCGGCGGCGGTAGAGGTTGCCGAGGCGCTTCTTGAGAGAGGGTTTAAGACCCTGAACGTTTCCGTAAAGCTTGTTCATGCTGGTGCGGGGTCTGGCCCCGCTCTCATTTTAGCACGGGCTTAAGCCGGCTCACGAAAGCGCTATATAGTGGCGGCGTGCGGCGTTTGATCTGGGTGATTCTGGCATTGCTGGCCTCGCTGGCGCTGGCGGCGGAGCCGCGGCAGGCGCTGGTCCTGGGAGCCGCCCAGTACGACGGCCGGCCCTCGCCGGTTTTTACGGCCCGCCTCGAGGCCGCCCTGGAACTCTACAAAAGCGGCCGGGCGAGCCGGATCATCGTTTCCGGCGGGCGGCGGCCGGGCGACCGCTACAGCGAGGGCGAGGCTGGCTGCCGCTACCTGCGCGAGCGCGGCGTCCCCGATTCGGCGCTCGTCTGCGAGACGAAGAGCCGCAGCACCTGGGAGAACCTGCTCTTCAGTAAGCCGCTGCTCGGCGGCCGGCCCGTCTGGCTGGTGACCGACGAACCCCACCTGCCGCGGGCTTTGCTGCTGGCCCGGCGGCTGGGAATCGAGGCGCGCGGCTGGCCGGTAGAGGGAGAGTTTTCCGGGGAGTACCGGCTGCGCGAAAGGCTGCTCTACGGGCTGGCGCGGCTGGGGCTGACCCACGCCCCCTAGTCGCCGCTCTGGTCCAGCGACTTGAGGTAGCCCTCGAGCATCGCCCTGAACTGCTCGCGAAAGAGGTCGCGCTGCTGGCGCAGCGTCTCGATGTCGCGTTGCATCCGCTTGACGTGATCAACCGCCTCGCGGAGGGTCTGCTCCTTGAGGCTCTGCGCCTCCTTGATAATCAGCTCCGCCTCGCGGTTGGCCTGCTCGCGGACGTCGCGGGCGATACGCTCGGCGGCGACCACCGCCCGCTTCAGCTCCTCCTCGCTCTGGCGGTGACGGGCCAGTTCTTCTTCCATCTCGGCGAGGCGCTTTTCCAGCTCCTGATTCTTCTCCTGTAGCTCGGAGACGTAGTCGGCCAGCTGGCCCAGGTAGGCCCGCACCTCCTCGACGGCGTAGCCGCGCAGCCCCTTCTTGAACTCCTGATAACGAATGTCGAGCGAGTTGAACTCCATCTCCGCCAGTCTACTCCGTAAAGAGCGCCCGGCCCACCCTGACCAGGGTGGCCCCTTCCTCGACCGCCACCTCGAAGTCGTCGGACATGCCCATCGAGAGCTCGGGCAGGCCCAGGTGGGCGGCCATCCGCGCCAGCTCGCGGAAGACCCAGCGCACCTCTTCGGGGTCGTCGGCGATGGGAGCCATCGTCATCAGCCCCCGCAACTCCAGCGTCTCCAGCCGGCGCACCCGGGAAACGGCGCCGTCCACCTGCTCCGGAGAAAGGCCGTGCTTCTGCGGCTCGCGGGCGACGTTGACCTCCAGCAGGATTCGCGGCCGGTAACCCTCGCGCTCCGCCCGGGCGGCCAGCGCCTCGGCCAGGGGCACGCTCTCGATCGAGTGGATCAGGGAGAAGGGGCGCATGTAGCGCACCTTGTTGCGTTGCAGGGGCCCGATAAAGTGCCACTCCCGCTCCGGCCAGGCGGCTATCTTGCCGCGCGCCTCCTGCACCCGGTTCTCGCCCAGCGGAAAATCGCCGTAGCGCAGAACGTAGCGTTCTATCTCCTCCAGGCTGTGGCCCTTGGTGACCGCCACCAGCCGCACCTCTTGCGGGTCGCGGCCGGCCCGCCGGGCGGCGGCGGCCATCCGCTGGAGAACCTGCGGCAGCGCCATGGCTAGGGCAGCTCGGCGACGATACCGGCCACCAGGCGGCGGAAGACCGGGCCGCGTTCCTCGGCCATCCTGATGACCTCCTGCTCGTTGGCGTGGTGGCTGCTGTCGGCCAGGGCCATGTCGGTAATCGTCGAGAGGCCCAGCACCCGCGCTCCCAGGTGGCGCAGGGCGATGACCTCGGGCACGGTCGACATGCCGATGGCGTCGGCGTACATCCCGTACCGGTAGACCCGCAGCTCGCTGCGACTGGCGTAGCTGGGACCGCTGATGGCCAGGTAGACCCCCTCGCGCAGGCGCACGTCCTGGGCGCGGGCCACCCGCCGCGCCACCTCCAGGTACTCGGGGTCGTAGGCGTCAAAGGTGACCGGGAAGCGCGGGCCCAGCCGCTCGTCGTTGGGGCCGATTAGCGGATTGGTTCCCATGGCGTTGATGAAGTCGAGGTGGAGCATGAAGTCGCCGGCCGCGAAGTTGGGGTTGAGGCCGCCGGCTGCCGAGGTGACCACGAAGCGCTTTGCGCCCAGAAAATAACCGACGCGCACCGGAAAGATGACCTCGCTCATCGGGTAGCCCTCGTAGTAGTGGACCCGGCCCTTGTAGGCCAGCACCGGCCGTCCGGCCAGCCTGCCGAAGATGAGCTTCCCCTCGTGGCCCGGCGCGGTGGAGACCGGGAAACCAGGGATATCGGCGTAGGGGATTTCGGCGACCACCTCGATCTCCCCGGCCAGAGGCCCCAGTCCGGAGCCGAGGACGATGCCCACTTCCGGGCTGAAGTCGGTTATCCGCCTGACCGCCGCGACTGCTTTTTCAATGGCTGCGATGCTCACGTGAATACGTTACCACACGGCTCTCACTACCACTTCACCGCCTCCGGTAGCATCGAAGTATGCGAAGACTCGCCGTCGCCCTGGTTATATTGCTGGGTCTGGTTCTGGCCGCGCCGCTTTCCGAGATAGTAATCGAAGGCGGCGACCCGGTGCTGAACGCCCTGGCCCGGGTCAACCTGCCGGTGGAGCCGGGGCAGGACACGGATAGCATCGACCTCAAAGCCGTCGAGAAGGCCCTGCTCGACAGCGGCTATTTCGCCAAGGTCAGCGCCCGGCTCGAGGGCGACGTGCTGAAGATACAGGTGGTTCCCAACCCGCGCATCAAGGCGGTCAAAGTGGAGTCCGAGTCCATCCCCGAGTCGGCGCTGATCGAGCTGCTCGATAAAGAACTGGCAATCGGCTCCGGCGCGGTCTACAACCCGGTTCGCGCCGCCGAGGGGGCCGATCGCATCGGCCGTTTTTACCGCGAGCAGGGCTTTCCCTTCGTTCCCCAGGTCAGCTACGAAACCGAAGAAGAAGACGGCGGCGTGGTCCTGACCTACAAGGTCGACGAGACGGCGCCCGTCAAGGAGCTGGTAATCAAGGGGGCGACGGTCTTCCCGGTCTCCGAGCTGCGCGAGTACTTCAAGCCGCTGATGGAGGCGGGGGAGTTCAAGTGGGAGCTCTACCGCAGCGCCATTCAGCAGATTAACCAGAAGTACTACGACGCCGGCTACCGATTCTCCGGCGTCGACACCCGCCGCAGCGTGCTCGAGAACGGCCGCCTGACCGTCTACGTCCGCGAGCTGGTGGTCGGCCAGGTCGACACCTCCGCCCTGGGGCCGGTCGAGCTCGAAGGCGTCGAGGTGGGCAAGCCGCTCAACTACGACCACCTGCTCGACGAGCTGGCCCGGCTCTCGCGGGAGCTGGGGGTCGAGGTCAACCTGCAGCTGAACGATCTCGGCGACGGCAAGGTGGGCATCGTCCTGACCCCGGGCGAGGTTCGCTACGGCCCCATCGAGAAGGTGCAAGTGCTCGGGGCGACCGCGGTCCCGCCCGAGGAGGTCGAGAGGGTTCTGCGCCTCAAGCCGGGCGACCTCTTCTCGCCGGAGCTGGCCCAGGAAGACTTCGTCAACATCCAGAAGCTCTACCGGGAGCGCGGCTACGAGATATCTCCACGCCCCGACTTCGACTTCAAGGACGGCGTCTACACGCAGCGGGTCCACGAGCTCAAAATAGAGGGCTACCGGCTCGAGTGGGACGGCGGGCACACCACCCAGGACTTCGTGATACTCCGCGAGCTGCCCAGGCCCGGCAGCCTGATGTCGGTTCCGGAAATCCGCCGCGGCATCAGCAACCTGCTGCGAGCCGGCCTGCTGGCCGAGCCGCCGCGGGTGACGACCGAGCCGGGGAGCGCCCCCGACCGGGTGGTGCTGGTGCTGGGGCTCAAGGAGGCCCACACCACGGTGCTGGCGCCGGCGATCGCCTGGTCGAGCCTCGAGGGCTGGAGCGGCCAGGCCAGCCTCTCCACCAAGAACCTCTGGGGGCGCGCCCACCAGGCCAGCCTGAGCGTGGCTTTCGGTCAGAACGACGCCGGCGACAACCTTTCCCTGAACGCCAGCTACTCGATCCCCTGGCTCTGGCTCGACTACGCCGACTTCAAGGAGGTTCCCACCAGCCTCAGCCTCAGCGTCTACAGCCGCCCGATCGGCAACCTGCCGCTAAACGACGCCAGCGGCAACCCGACCGGCTGGGAGTACACCGAGCGCCGCAGCGGCGGCAAGTTCTCAATCGGCCGCCCCTGGTCGCACCAGCTGGATAACCTCAAGGTCTACCTGAACCTGGAGGCCGAGTGGGTCTACCCGAAGCTCGAGGTCAACGACCCCAACAAACCCAGCACCCCCGACGAGGCGACCGCCCGCTCACTCCTGCCCTCTCCGTACCAGAGCTACTCGATCGGCACCTCGGCCACCTACACGACGGTCGAGAACCCCGACTTCCCGACCCAGGGCTTCGTGATCACCGGTTCGCTG
>Ga0256914_1002829_pt1 | contig 14227 bp, 12 predicted proteins | sample HulkmetaG_FD_191571 | JGI IMG/M metagenome (GOLD analysis project Ga0256914, IMG submission 191571) | Hydrothermal chimney microbial communities from Main Endeavour vent field at the Juan de Fuca Ridge, Pacific Ocean - Hulk | ecosystem: Environmental > Aquatic > Marine > Hydrothermal vents ... | reverse complement strand
GATAAAAACCATAACTGCCATAAGGGAAAAGATAACTAATTTAAATGAAATGCTTTTAATTTTAATTCCTTTAATCATATTGGTTTCTCTCCTTTCTTAGTCCATTTTATTTTGTTTTTATATCTTTGCAAACATACGCTTTGCAAATTTAAATTGGCTTTTGCAAAGTTTGATTTTTCAGCTGGAAGTGGAGAATTAGAAGGAGATTGTTTTTAGGGGGAAGCATAGGTTCTGGTTCTGGAACTTACGGAAAATAGTTTTTCCGTTCACTTATTTAGTTTTTTGTTTGGTACATTCATATTACATCATCTCCTTTTTGAAAGACACTTTTCATATCTTTAGTTATGTTATATTACTGCGACTACCAAAAGCAAAGTTTAATACTTATCAATAGTGGTCTTCTTATTACAGGAGGAAAAATAACGCTCATCGTGGGAGATAACTATTAATATTTTTCCTCTGGACCAAACATCTTCTATTATTTGTTTATATATTATCTGTGCAGTTCTCTTATCCACTCCGGAGAAAGGCTCATCAAGAATCAACGCAGAAAAATCTCTGTAAAGTAATCTTGCAATTCCTATTCTCTTTCTTTCGCCTCCAGAAATAGTTTTCTCGGAAATTACCGTTTGAACCCCATCAGGTAGTTTTTCAAGAAGACTCATCAGACCAGCACCTATTATTGCAAAATCTAATTTTTCTTTGTCATATTCATCCGAAAAAGTAATGTTGAACTGAAAACTATCCGTTAGCACAGGAACAAATTGGGGCAAATAACCTATAAATTTTGAAATATTTGAAATTTCCTTTATAGGAATCCCGTCGATTAAAATACTGCCTGTGAAGTTTTCATGCAAGCCAATTAAAGTTTTTGCCAGAGTGGTTTTACCCGCTCCGCTTTTTCCGGTAATAATAAGACATTCTCCTTTACTTATTGAAAAGTTTATGTTGTTTGCAATAATATTGCCCTTGTGAAGCAGTGAAACATCTTTACATTCAATTTTTGTGAGTCTTTTCAAAGAAAAGCGCTTTTTGTTTATTGAAGTATTTTTAAGAATTAAGTTGGTTATTCTATTCACACTTGCATAAGCGGTTTGGACTTCATCATTTATTTCCCCTATAAGTACAAGAGGTTGCCATATTCTTGAAAGGTATACAACTCCTGCCATTATGCCCGCACCTGTCAATTTTGAGGAAGCTGCAAAGAGTAATGCCAGAGCAACAGAAACAACTTGAACAATATTTTGAACAAACTCTGAAATGACCTGTATCAAGTATTCATAAGAATTTTTCTGCACCGAAGTATTTTGTAGTTCCGTAAAAAATCGCTCTTTTCGTAATAAAACCGGGTTTAGTGCGTCGAAAACTTTTATCATAACAGATGCGTTTATAAGTTCGTTGACTTTTTCACCTAATTTTGCATATGCTTCTTGCCTTTCTTCCGAGAGTTTCCGTATACGTTTTCCGCTGATATATACCAAAATTGTGAGAATTAAAAAGCCAATTGCTCCTGAAATGACAAACACCGGAGAAATCAAAGAGGCAAAAAATATTGCAGCAGGAAATCCTATTGCAGCAGGAAGCACCATATAAACAAATGAAACAATTACGCCGCATGATTTTTCAACATCGTTCATAAGAATCTGAGTGTAGTACCCACTTTGTTTTTCTGCAATCAGCGCCTTGTTTGAAGAGATTATTTCTCTTAATAAATTTTTTCTCATTGAAAGCCTGAGTTTTTCTCTGAGAAGTATTAAAATCCATGCACCTATATAATCCAGAATAACTACAATTACTACGGCAAGCGCAAATAGGATTCCAAATTTCAGTGTAAGTATACGATTCCCAGGTTCAACGGAAGTATTTACCCACTTTTGTATTAGATACGGAACAGCAGAATTAAAAATAATATAAGCTGACGAGAAAATCGTTCCGAATAGAAAATACACCTTTGCGCCGCGAAATCCTAATTTAAAGATAATTTTTATAAACCTAAGCATTCTTTTCTCCAGATATTTTTTCGAGATAAAAATCAATTGAATATTTTTGGAAAGGACAAACAGGCAATTCATCGTTAATTTTGTACAGAGGACATCCTCCCGGGCATGCAGCAAAGAAAGGACACGCATTGCATTTCGAGTTATTTGTTAAGATGGCAATTTCCTTCCATCTTTTTAATAAATCTTTATCCAATCCCTTCACAGTATCTCCCACACAAAAATCATTTTCGCCTATATTTTCCCAACATTTGTATATTTTACCAAACGGACCTACCACAATGTTGTTAGCAGAACGCAGAGTACACATTGGTTTATGGAAAAGAATAAAATCCTCAATATTAATATTCCTTTATAACATTCACCATTTTCTCTTTTTTAGTTTTACCTTGTTTTTATATCTTTGCAAACATACGCTTTGCAAATTTAAATTGGCTTTTGCAAAGTTTGATTTCTCAGCTGGAATTTGAGAATTAGAAGGAGATTATTTTTAGGGGGAAGTGGGGGTTCTGATTCTGGAACTTACGGAAAATAGTTTTTTTCTTCACCTATTTAGTTTTTTGTTTGATACATTCATATTACATCATCTCCTTTTTTGAAAGGAAGATTTTGAGAGAAAGTTTTTTCTTTGTTTGCACGTTTAATCTTCTTTCAATTAATAACCTCACACTAATGAGTTCTCTAAACTTTTTTATTTGCATATTTATTCCTTAAAATACAACTTCCATTTTGAGTTATATAATTAAATTTTTCCCTGTCAAGTATTTCTAAAAGTTTTTATGGAATGTTTTTATTTAAAGGTTAATGCCAATGTTTATTTAGTTTTCATATGGGTTTTTAATAATGTGTAAAATCTTTTTACACTGTTTTTTATACAATTTCCATTTGTATGTTATTATAACAAATACATAAAAAGTTGGATTATATTGGTGATAAAATTTATTTTAAATGGAATCTGGTTTCTAATATGTCCACCTGGTACCAGGTGGACAGGTGGTAAATAAAAATGCAATAACGGATCCATCAAAAATTACATCGGCATTTGCTTAACTATTATATTACCTGTTACTCCAAGCAAAAAATGTTTCTCCCCATTTTGTGTTTGCATCAAATCCATAAAGTTTCTTTCCAGCATTATTTCCGGTAACTACAGCATGCACAAGTACTTTTTGAGCATAATGTCTTTGTGCAGATAGAGAAATATTCATTCCTATTGTGCCACCTGATTCTCCATAATTTACACCAAACGAAATCACAACTGCGGGAGTGAAATAATATTGTGGTTCACCAAGAAGAGGGAAATCTGTATATGCTCCAGGTACTGCTCCAATATAGGTAGATAATCCAGATATTGTGTTTTTATTGGGCGTCCCGGGATTCTGGAGTGCGCTTCCTCGAACACATTCAGGAAAAATATGCTCCCAATAGTATACATATCCATTCACCACATACTTATATCTCTCATATGCATACCTAACATCACCTATTACCATCATATTAGCCCCATTTGTTATATATCCTGTGCCAAATCCGGTTCCTGCATAGTTCAATGCCGGAGTTGCAACAGCACCGTTATCTTGCCATTCGGAAGTTAGTGGTTCACCTGTATCGAAACGTGCTTTACTCTGAATGTAAACAATTGAATTAGGCTGGAAGATCATACTGGTTCTCTCTTTATACGTAGAATGTAAATAAGCAATTTTAGTATCACCACGTATATCATCTTTATATTGTTCTAATATCGAATATCCACCTCCGCCATCCATCATAATACCGTTTTTCGGTGTTTTTCCATTTATATGTCTCATCACTACATCAACAGTTTTATCGAGCACTGGTTTATTTGGCAATACAGATACTACTGTGCTACCAACAGTTTGGTGTGAAACATCCAATACAACAACAGCAAACCGTACAGGACTGATGTGGTAAAAATACTTTGGGGCGCCGTTTTTATCAGTTCCTTCAAAATCAACTTTTACCCAGTGTGCAGAAACAATTTCCGTTATTTTATTTTTATATGCTTTAAGTGCGTATCTTTTATGTAAGGAACGAGGTTTTCCATTAAGAGGAATAATGTCAATATATTGAGGTTTAATATCTACTCCTTTGTATGTTGTATTGATATTCATATTAACAATTGATATCGCTTTATTAAATGCAAGAGCTTCTTTAAATGTTTTATTTGCAATATAATCTCTTCCAGGTATAAAAGCGAGAATGAGCAGCACAAAGATTAATAACAGTGTTGTCAATAACTTTTTAGTATTTTTTGCCATCATTTTCTCCTTTCTTAATTCATTTTATTTTGTTTGCGTATCTTTGCAAACATACGCTTTGCAAATTAAAATTGGCTTTTGCAAAGTTTGATTTTTCAGCTGGAAGTGAAGAATTAGAAGGAATTTGTTTTTAGGGGGAAGTGAGGGTTCTGGTTCTGAGACTTACGGAAAATAGTTTTTCCATTCACTTATTTAGTTTTTTGTTTGATACATTCATATTACATCACTTCCTTATTGCACAACTTTATATTTTCTGGTAAATCAAATTCTTTATTCAGATCATTCAGGTAAATAATTCAGATCCGCAATTTACAAAATCCTATAATAGTTATTGCTCTCCAATTTCTTTTATTACAAAGTTATAAATATCTTCCATTGATGGCATTTTTCCACCATTCATCTTTTTTAATTCATCAAACAGCGAGCCTTTAATGGCAGATTCTTTGAACGAATCCGCTTTAACATCGTTGCTAAAGAAAAATGCTTTGACGTTTGGGTTATTATTCACCATGGGGCATACAATAATCCAATGTTTATCCGCTATCTGTGAATAGAAAAAAGATCTGCTTCCTGCTCCCATTACAAATGATGCAGAGGATAAATCTGGTGAAAGATAAAAAGAATATCCAGGTATAGGTTTTTTGTTTCTGTCATAGCAAAATCCCATAAAGATTGATTTTAAATCCGGGATAGGTTTTTCCAATGTTGGATGAAACGGCAATTTTTTAGAAACTACTTCATAAGAGGGGCCATTTCCTTTAAAGAAAAAGGATATTTCTTGACCATTAGCTGGCTTTATAATTACATTGCATTCTATTTGAGCTTCTTGAATGGATACATTCTTGCCATTAATATTATTACTTGCATTATAGGATGAAATTTTTACATCTTTCAGAATACATTCAGCATCCTGTACATAAGCAAAACCTTTCCCATACTGGAATCCCTTTATCTTAATCTCTTTTGTAGTGTTTACATTTCCACCGCCAGAATAACCTTTACGCATAAGAGGAATGATAAGAATAATTAAAGCTAATACGACGATTGTAATAATAATTGTTTTTTTGTTTTTCATATCCATCTCCTTTCATCATTACCAGGAATAAGGATAAACCTCCTGGTAAATCGTATAATTTGTACAAACAGATGCTACAACTTTTTTGATAAGAGACTGCGTTGGATGTGTCTGGTCTTTTACATATATGTTCTGCATCTCTGATGTAAGCAATTTTACTTCAGGGTTGTTATAATCCAATCCTCTTATCTCTGTCTGCAAGTTCTCTGAAAGCCATTCAGGAAGCCGTGCCCTGGCAGAATTTCTTCTGAAAGTCACAAATACTGCTGCAATAATAACCGTAGCAAAGATTATAGCAATAATTAACTTCTTTTTATTCATAATAATTTATCTCCTTTTAAGGATTGTAGAATGGAATATTCTAAGTTTTTTCTCTGTTTTCTGAGGTACGTGAGAACAGAAGAAACTAAATACATCACAGACGCAAATTCCATAACTCTAATCCTTCCGCTGTGCTTCTTAAATCCCCTTTCATATTGGAGAAAGGAGCAAAGGTAAAGCCACCGCTATGCAATATGGTAAATGATAGGAATTTTTTGATAGTTTTCCTTCCATAATGAGTATTCAAAATGGAGAATGTATGTACTGCAAAATAAGTATCATCCATATCAGGAAGCCATATTTTATTCGTACACCTGTATCCTCCGAATATTATTGATCTAAAGGACACAAGCCTTTTTAAATAAATATCTATTCCTCCATGTTTCTTCAACCTCTCCATTGTAGCTATATATCCTGGATGAAACTCTATAATACCGTTAGTCTTCTCATTGTTATATGTATCTTGGCATTGTTTCAAAATGCTAACTATATAATATATATCCGGCGTTTCAAGCCTATCAGGTGGAAGTATATCCAAAATGTTGTAACTTGACTCATATTTACCCCAATATTTTTGATAAAACTCATATCTATTGAATAAACCATATTGACTCCCCAAACTTTGAAATTTATCCATTACCAAAAGGCATTCTTCGTTGGTTAATTTAAACATACAGAAAAATTCATGGAGGATTAATCTATCTGGTGGAAGAAAGGAAACTCCTATGCCGAAAAGTTTCGAATCCGCCAGTTTAGAAATGACTGTTTTTATTTTACTGTCCAAACTATGGTCTTCTAACAGATCCATTGATCGCTTTGTATAGTATAATCCTTTTACATCATTCAATGCATTACCTGTCAGATCTTTTGATTCTTTTTCTAATTCTTTTGAATATTTTTCGCTTCCCAAACTATGCAGTTGGTCAATAATACCACTAATATCTCTGATATAGAAGAGAGCAGTATTACTAAGATAGTTTAAAACCTTTTCTCTATTAATAGGAAAAGGTATCTTTTTCCATATCTTTAAACCATAATATGTAGATTCTGGATCGATAATTAATCCATATGGTTTAGAAAAGCCGTTATCCCTTTCAAGTTTTTTTATACTTTTAAGCAAATTTTCTGCCTTTTTATTGTTCCTTTTATCTAAATTTCCTGTTTCTTTAAGAAGGCAAATAATGCTGTATGTTGCTATAGGAGAACATACGGTGAAACTTGGTACAGTAGCCCAGCCTCCTTTATAGAGTTCGTTATTGCAGATTCTCTTAACGAAATTATCTTCAAGAACAATCTTCTCATCAAGAAATGGTGCAATCTTACTCATTTCAAATATTGTTATACCTGCAAAAGTCGGATTTTTTATATTATGTTCCATATAATCCAATTGCTCATTGAACCATTTCCTACGTGAATTCAAAGTGTGATTAGAAACAGCGTTTCGAGATACGGAAAGTTCCTCCAAACATTGGATAATTACGAGACCTGTTGTGTCTGAGCCTCCTCCTGAAAACAGGGAAGAGAAAAATTTATTATCACTGAAAAGCCTGAGAAAATATAACTTATCTTTATTCATATTGTTAGGAAATTGGCCAAGAAGACGGAATATTTTGTATGCATATAAAATAGGCACTATATCATTAGAAGTTACTTCTTTTTTATCTGTTGCTGCAAGAATTTGTTTTCTCTTTTTATACAGACGATTTACTCTCCAGTAAATTTGGTTTTTTATTAGATTAATGTCCTTCTTGTTCATCAAAGAAAGATTTATATAAATCCATTCCTCTTCGCAACACAATCCATCTTTATTTAGCGGGAAACTTTCCGAAGATTCTTCTATATAATTCTTTATGTTATTCAAACAAAAAGATGAAATTCTGTCTTTCTTGAGTTTACTAATTTCTTCTCCAATGCAATGGAGCAATTTGGAAAAGGCATATGTAGAAATTAAGTCTATCTTAAATACCTTCTCTGTATCTATATAACCACTAAACCCAGCATAATCTTCCTCTTCATCATATGCAGCAGAGGCTATCTTCTCTGTATTTGCAATCCAACAATGGTCGTTAAACAGATCCCGGGCTCTATTTTCTTTTGCAATTATCACGCCTTGAAGAGTACTAATGACTACAAGCAGGATAATAACTACAATAGCAATAACTTTATATAAATGTTTCTTCATAACAAAAACTAAGGAAGATTGCACCCTCTATAGATATGTACAGAATCAGTAGTTTGTGCTCCACCAAAACTGTAAGTTATATAACCATCCTGGTCCTGCCCTGCCCTAATAAAGGAAAAAGCATACCTCGTCCAAATAGGAAAATTCAAAATATCTCTTGTATAAGGGGCATAACAAGTGTCAGAACAAGTTTTGGTATCTTCTGAAATAGAGCCTGAAGGAGGATATCCAGCACTAACAGATATTCCCCACAAGTGTAATTTAACGTCAATTTTTAACCTTTGATAACTCTGCATAGGATCTGAGATCCATACTTCAGAAGTTCCTTGCATCGTTGCCTTCTTACACGCATCGTAATTGTACAAATTAACATCTGTATCTATTGAAGTTCCTAATGCCGTTTGATAATAGTAATAGTGATATTCTGTACCACTTAAATGCCGATATGTATGAAAAAAGCCTTTTATAACATTACGTCTTTGTTCTATGATCTTTTTACTTTCTTCTTTCCATGCACTGTCAAGTTTATCGTCTATCTTATTTTGCAGAGAATCCAGATACATCATATCCTTTACCGTGTAATTCTTAGGTGTAATCATATGAATAGCCACTCCTTCACCATCAGTGCTGCGAACAACCTCAAACTTTACATCTTTTGGTAAATAATCAGGAAGTTCCTTTTTATAGAAATTAATCGTGAAATTTATCCAGCGTTCGCCACAAGCAGGCAATACCTGATCATCATCAAATGAACTATGCTGATCCGCAGAGACAACTCGAGGAATAATGACTACAGAAAAAATAAGAAAAACCGCAATTAATAATGCAATCAACTTTTTATTTCTCATATTTGCCTCCTATAAATTTTTCAATGGTTAAAAGTTTTAAACAACAAAGATAAACTTTGAAGTTCTGGTTCTGTAAACTTCCTAAAACTGCTTCTGCCTTTTCTTTCATCACTCTGATTTTTATACCAACCTTTTGCTGTGTACATTCATATTGCATCATCTCCTTTTTTGAAAGAAGATTTTGAGAGAAAGTTTTTTTCTTTGTTTGCACGTTTAATCTTCTTTCAATTAATAACCTCACACTAATGAGTTCTCTAAACTTTTTTATTTGCATATTTATTCCTTAAAATACAACTTCCATTTTGAGTTATATAATTAAATTTTTCTCTGTCAAGCATTTCTAAAAGTTTTTATGGAATGTTTTTATTTAAAGGTTAATGCCAATGTTTATGTAGTTTTCATATGGTTTTTAATAATGTGTAAAATCTTTTTACACTGTTTTTTATACAATTTCCATTTGTATGTTATTATAACAAATACATAAAAAGTTGGATTATATTGGTGATAAAATTTATTTTAAATGGAATCTGGTTTCTAATATGGATATTTTGTAATCAATAAATTAAAAACCTCCGTTCTCACCAAGTGGAAAAATCAAAGTATCGGAACAGTTTTTGTCAAATGTGTCCACAACTTTAAAACTACCATCGCTATACTCAACCAAATACTTTTTTGTTGCAATATAGAGTTTTCCATTTGTATAAATTCCTACATCAAAAGCAAGATCATCATTTCCAGAGCGCAGCAAATTATTCGGAAATTCAATAAATTTATTTTTCAATGTATCAAAAAGAAAGTATCGAAAATTCTTTGCAAGAGTAGAATTGCTTCCTAATAATACAAACTCTTTGTTTTCAGGGTCCACAGGGATGAAAGATTCAAATCCGAAACTAACATAAGGATCTTCAGAATACAAAGTCTTTTTGTCACATTGAGTTATGGAATTACACATTTTAACTTTTCTCGGGTATACATAAATAGGTTTGATTGTATCCGTTAATTCATAAATCACCTTATGTACGTAAATTCCTTTCTTCCCAATTTTCAGAGGTTTATCATACCCTGATGCATAGACCTTTCCATTATATCTAACAATAGTTTGATGGTTGCCATCAGTAGCAATAGGAAAATTAAATTTTACGATCTTTTCAATAGTCATTCTATCAGGATCAATTTCAGCAAGAAATGTATCAAGTAAGGAAGTTTCCAGCGCATATACTTTTCCATTGTATTTATAAATATGAAAAAATGAACGTCCAGTGGGGTCCTCAATAGTTTTTAGTTTATTAAACCTTGAGTCGAAAACTAAGATTTTACCATTCATGTTTATAAAAATTCGATGACTGGCTGCTACAATAAATTCTCCAGTTGGTTCATTCGTCATTTTTCGGTAGACTCTATTTTCTTTAAGAATAGTAATGTAATAATTGTAATCTGCTGACCCGAAAGGAATTTCAAATTCCGGGAAATAAAGAGCATCTCCAACACTCGTTGCCCTGCCAATTTCAGAAGGAGCATTCAGGATAGAAGCAATTCGCTTGACTGAACCTTTTTCTTCTTTATAAAAAAGTACTTTACTTGAAGGTATAACTCCTGACAAACACAATATCACACCAAAATCTGCGTCATGGTAAGTTTCTGTACCTACGATACGCGGGCCTCTTAGAAATTTTGAAAATATCTTCGGTGCCTTCCACCACAGATAGGTGCATACTGAAGGCAAAGTGAAGAAAATAGTAATTGCAACTAAGACAACAATAAATGTTTTACTCACCGAATACCATTTCCGCTTTTTCATTTATACCACCTCCTATCGATGCTAAGAGTTATCTAATTTCAGCACTTTATACAATAACGCTAATTTAGTATGGAAAAACCTCTGTCTTCCTGATGCAAACCCACAATAACATCATCTGATGCAAATGCAGGCCTTACCGGAAGTGAGTCTCCTTTGAGCAATAAAAGGTAATGTTTTTTCCTGTCATAAACAAACCATCCTTTTTCATAATCATTCAGTAAAACAAATCTTCCATTTAAAGAAACTGCAACTTGATCGGATTTCGAACTCTTTGTTATGATTTTCGCCGCACCGGGATCGTTAGCAGGCGCAATAAGTAAATACTCCGTGTCCTCATATCCTTTCGGTGGCATTTCCATTGATTCTTGCAATCTTAAAACAAATACAACGTAATTGTCTGGAGTAAGCAAAGGACTGCACGAAAGGTTGTTGTCAGTAAATTTTTCTACTTTCTTTTTCGTAAAAGAATAAATGTAAATATCGGAGAACATTTTGTGTCCATCATTGCCGAAAATGGAGAAGACTATGTAATCTTTATTCACCGAGAAATGAGATAAGCCAGCATTCTGCGTGTTGCTTATATTTACTAAAAGTGACTTATCTAAATTAGTAAGATCTATGCTTACAATTCTGCTGCTTAATACGGAAACGGGTTTTTCTTTTCCAAGGTTGTAACCTATATAAATTTTATTACCTTGTAGAATCATTTCGTTTAAATTAAAGGTTATGTTTTTAATCTTTGCAGGATCTTTCGTTCCGAACCAGAAACTGCTTGCATTATCTTCTTTATTTACGGAGAATATCAATTTTATATCTCCCGTGTTTCTATTCATAGCATAACCCTTAACTGTTTGATCAAACTCTCTGTCTACTTCATCCCACACAATCCAGTTTTTATTTATGCCTGTATCCCAGAATTGTACAAATCCAGGGTCGGCATTAATTTTACAATACTATTCTTGTAAGAATCGTATATGACAAGATGATCTATGTAAACAAGGCCTGTAGGAGGATGAACCACTTTCCCGCTTCCTATTGCATACACAATGGTGTTTTCAAAAGCACTAATTACCTGAGTATCGTATTTCCAGTCACTGTGAACAGATTTAATATAGCAATTCAAATTTTGAAATGGAATAAATTTTTTAATATCCACATCTGAGAAGTTTTTTATGTTTCCGGATCTCAATGCAATATGATTTTCAACAGGACTGCTGATTTTTCCGCATCCAGTAAAAGAAAACGATCCTGCTACCAGTAAAAACACTATTAACAGCAACAAGTATTTATTTTTTCCGTTCATTATGAATATCTATCTCCTTTCTTATACAGGTTATTTTGTTTTTATATCTTCGCAAATACACGCTTTGCAAATTTAAATTGGTTTTTGCAAAGTTTAACTTCTCAGCTGGAAGTGGAGAATTAGAAGGAGATTGTTTTTAGGGGGAAGCATAGGTTCTGGTTCTGGAACTTACGGAAAATAGTTTTTCCGTTCATTTATTTAGTTTTTTGTTTGATACATTCATATTACATCATCTCCTTTTTTGAAAGGAGATTTTGAGAGAAAGTTTTTTCTTTGTTTGCATGTTTAATCTTCTTTCAATTAATAACCTCACACTGATAAGTTCTTTAGACTTTTTTATTTGCATATTTATTCCTTAAAATACAACTTACACATTAAAGTGTATAATTAAATTTGTCTCCGTCAAGTATATGTGATTTGGTGTCCACCTGGTACCAGGTACCAGGTGGACAGGTAAAACTAATTTTTCACATTTCTGAAAAAAAATTATAATATATAAAAACGAATTAAAGGAGGAATCAATGCAATGAGAAAGAAGGTTATTGCTTCACTTCTTGCCTTATTTATTGCATTTTTATTTGCATTTTCTCCAGTAAAAGGAGTACAAATGCAAAATCCGGCTGAAAAAGTTGGGAGTGTAAACCTTGGGGAAAAATCGGCCGGGTTTTCACTACTTATTTCTGGTGGCTATCTTTACGTATTTGGCGGAAAAACAGAAAAAACAGACGTAGGTGAAGACATGTTCCATGCCTTATGGGTATTTTCAATTGAAAATCCTGCGAAACCAAAACTTGTTGGCGGGTGGTTCCCTGAGAGTATGGGACAACTCGTTGGGGAAAGAATCGGGTGGACACCGATCATAAAATACAAAAACTTTATCTTTGCACCGTGTACCTCTGAACTTACCGTAATCGACGTTAGCAATCCTGAATCACCAAAAGCCGTTAAATCGCTGATGGAAGGAAATCCTCCACTCGGTATGACTGTGTATTCACACTACCTCCTGGCCTACGATATAGAAGGAGTTATGCACTGCTTTGACATATCAAATAATTTTAAAAGTGTGAAAGTTCAACTAAAATACAATGGAAATGAAGAAGATTTATCAGATACAATGCCATTGGAATTCTTTATAAAAGGAAATAAACTTTTCGGAATTGGTTCAGGTTCAGTAGTTTACGATATTTCTGAATTCCCAACAATTACCGTGGAAAAATTATTAAAAGATGAAAATGATGATCCTGTGGACATGACGAGTGCAAAATTATTTGGAAACTTTATAGTAGGAAGCACAGGATTCAGTGGATACGGGTTGATTGATACAGAAAGCAAATCTTACCATTCTGTAAAAGTAAGTGGAGCTGGAAAAACTACTTTAGACAAATTTGCAAAAGAAGGAAGAACTCTGTACGCAATCAGTAATACTAACAAAGAACTGTGTGCAATTGATGCGCTGGATTTACTCCATCCCAGATTTGTTTGGAAAACAAAAATATCTGAAAAGGCAAACGATATAGGCGTTCATATGGGATACATTTATATACTTTCAGGTAATCTTATTATGGTGTACAACAGTGCGCCCTTCAAAGATGTACCCACAAATTATTGGGCAATAAATGCAATAAAATACATGGTAAGCAAAAACATCATATCAGGTTATCCAGACGGCTCTTTCAAGCCAGAGAAAATCGTAACACGTGCAGAATATGCAAAGATGTTGGCACTTTCATTAAACCTCGATGTAAGCAAAGGACGTGATATTTACGTTGATGTACCTTCAACCCATTGGGCATATAAGTACATCACTGCAGTAACAGATGCAAAATTGATGAAAGGATACGGACATGGGAAATTTGGCCCGAACGATACAGTAAAAAAAGAGGAGATTATAACAACAATTGTGAGATTAAAAAAATGGAAAATTATCACACCTGAAAAAGGCACCTTCCCGGACGTTCCTAAAAAATATTGGGCATATCCTTACATAGAAACGGCAGTCAGGAATGGACTGATCAAAAAAGTAGACAGAGGACTGACTGATGGAAACTTCCATATAAAAGTCGGAGCAACACGAGCGCAAACTGCAGAACTTTTATACCGCGCAATAAACAAAAAATAAAAAGGCTAAATAATAAAAACTGCTCTGTCATACGGCAGAGCAGTTTTATCACTCAAAGCGTTAAGTAAAAATTAAGCAGAAACAATTATTTTGTTTCAAAACAAACGGAATTTGTTAAGATAAGCCGTTTCAGGACAGTTATATTAGAAATATAAGATAAAACCTATCTTTCTACGAACTTATGCCGTTTGTTTGATGTTTTTTTAATGTTTAATTTGAGTGTGGAAAAGTTGAAAATTAAGAATGGGATAAATAGAGGATTTGTTGATTTATGATGTTAAAGGTTATAATTCAATAAACCCGCA
>Ga0256914_1002828_pt1 | contig 14227 bp, 10 predicted proteins | sample HulkmetaG_FD_191571 | JGI IMG/M metagenome (GOLD analysis project Ga0256914, IMG submission 191571) | Hydrothermal chimney microbial communities from Main Endeavour vent field at the Juan de Fuca Ridge, Pacific Ocean - Hulk | ecosystem: Environmental > Aquatic > Marine > Hydrothermal vents ... | reverse complement strand
CACCGGCCGGGGAGCGCCCGCGGGCGATGGCAGCAACAGATTGCCGCCATCCTCCGCCCGGTGATAGACCAGTCCCAACGACGCAGCCAGCTCGGCAAAGGCGTTCAGGCTCTGGCGCAGAGCGTCGGCATCCATCAGGGTGTAGGGATGGCCGGGCCGGGCCTGCGCCAGCGCGTCCAGCGCCTCCAGCGGCGCCTTGACCGGGTCCTTTTCGCCGGGAAGATAGCCCAACACGCCAATGGTTCCGGGCGTCCAGTGCATGGCCCCCATACCGGTGGCGACGATGCGGGTGTGCATCCCCTGCCGGGCGGCGGTGATAGCGGCCATCAGGCCCGACAGACCGGCGCCGATAACCAGTAAATCAGTCATGAGACTCCTCCAAATGGTCGTTGGGCGTCACATCCATATGATAAAAATCGGTCAGAGGACTCTTCAACCCGGCATCGGGCAGATGATCGGCGTTCATAATGTCCAGATAAATCAGCTGATCCAGTTGCTCCTGTTTGAGCTGCTGTCCCCACACGATGGGCACCACGCCCTTCCAGCGTTCTTGCAGGAAGTCGCGCAGCAGCAGGTTGGGATTGTAGAGATCGTCGCCATTTTCGCTGCCGCCGTTGCCGGGGGCGTTGCCATTCGCCCGGGGATTGGCCTTGGGAGAATGAAGATCAGCCACTTCCCAGTCCGACACCTCGCTATCGGACGTGACCGCATGTCCCTGTTTCAGCTCATGGATGACGCCCACGGCCCGATAGGTGCAGAATCCGCCCTGACAGGGCCCCATGCCCAGCCGCACATCCCGCCGCAGGTCGTCCAGGCCGATGGTGGGATTATGTCGGGCCGCGTTTTCCAGCATACCGCGGGTCACCAGCTCGCATTCGCAAATGAGCTGATTTTGCAGGCGATTGCCCTCCACCTCTTTCAGGCGATGTCCCAGCCAGTAGAGGCCGTGACTGGCTCCGGGCACGGGCGTCTCGGCCGTGGCGCAGGGCTTGCGCTCGCCCAGATAGGCCGCAGCCCGATCCACCGTCTTCTCCGCCATCATGCGGAAGGTGGTGAGCTTGCCGCCGGTGATGGTAATGAAGCCGGAAACGCCGTCCCGTTCCTTGTGGTCCAGCAGGGTGAACTTGCGGCTGATATCCCGGTCATCCACCACTGCGGTTTCCTTGTAGAGGGGCCGCACGCCCGCCCACACGCGCATAATGCGCGTCTTCTTGAAGCCAGGCACCAGTTTTTCTCCCTCTTCCAGCATCTTTCGGATTTCCCACTCCTCGATGCGCAGGTCTTCGGGATCGGCCACGGGTACGTCGGTGGTGCCGATGATAGAAACGGTGTGCGCGGGCACGATGATGTCGCCGTCGGAGGGCCACTTGCAGCGGTTGACCACGGTGTGCACGACGCGATGGGCGGTGGCCACCATGATGCCCTTGCCAGGCACGATATCGACGCGGGCGCCGGCCATCGCAGCGATCTTGCCGGCCCAGGCCCCTGCCGCGTTGATGACCATATCCGCGTGGATTTCGACATCCTCACCCCTGACGGCATCGTGCACCTTCACGCCTGTCACCTGCCGTTCGCCCTCACCTCCGGTGATGAGCAGGTCGGTGACCTCGTGATAGGTGTAGATGCGGGCGCCAGCCTCCCGGGCCGCCTGCACCGTGGCGTGCACCATCTGGAAGCCGTCGATACTGGCATCGGGCACGCGGAACACCCGGCTGATGCGAGGATTCAGACGTGGTTCCTCTTTCAGCGCCTGCGAAATGTTGATCTCCTCGTAGGGGACGCCGGTATCGATACATCCCTGCACGAATTTGTCGGGATAATCGCTGTTCTCATCCTCGGGCGTGACCACGAAAAAGCCCCCGGTATCCTCGATGCAATGCGTGTGGGTCTTGCGCAGCACCCGGTTCTCATGGATGCATTCCTCGGCGCTGACGGCATCCTTGACCACATAACGCCCGCCGCTGTGCAGCAACCCGTGAAATCTACCCGACGTGCCATGGCACAGGTCCCGGCGCTCCACCAGAATGGCGTCGAACCCGCGCAGAGCAGCATCCCAGACTACGCCAGCGCCTGTGGCCCCGCCGCCAATGACCAGGATTTCAGTAGAGAGTTTTTTCATTGCATTATCCAGTTGAGCGCGTCAGATGCGCATCAGATCGATACGCGTTGGACGCCAAATGACTTTCGATACCCGAATAGTATCGCCAAAAAATATTTCCGACAAACAAACGCCCAGCGGGCGGGATAAGGAAAGATCAGGGCTCCAGACAGACTGTCCGGAGCCCCGGGACCATGCAACGCATCGGCGCTGAGAGGTGCAGAAGCGTCGTATGGTGTGTAGTCAATTACTCGTCCAGCCAGTGCATGCTGCGCTGTACGGCCTTGAGCCAGCCCTTGTAGAGCTTATCGCGGGTTGCCTCGTCCATGGCAGGCTCCCAGGTCTTGGCCATCTGCCAGTTGATGCGTAGATCGTCCAGGTTGTTCCAGTAGCCCACAGCCAGGCCAGCGGCGTAGGCAGCACCCAGTGCGGTGGTCTCCGCCACCTTGGGGCGAACCACAGGCACATTGAGAATATCGGACTGGAACTGCATCAGCAGGTTGTTGTACACCATGCCGCCATCCACTTTCAGGGCCTTCAGGTTCACACCCGAGTCCTTCTCCATGGCCTCCAACACCTCGCGAGTCTGGTAGGCAGTAGCTTCCAGCGCAGCGCGGGAGATATGGTTCTTTGTGATGTAGCGGGTCAGACCTACAATGACGCCGCGAGCATCAGACTGCCAGTAGGGGGCAAACAGGCCCGAGAAAGCAGGCACGATGTAAATACCACCACTGTCAGGCACGGCCTTGGCATAGTCCTCGATATGATGCGAGAAATCAAAGAACTTGAGGTTGTCGCGCAGCCACTGCACCAAAGCGCCGGTGATGGCAATGGAGCCTTCCAGCGCGTACACTGCGGGCTCATCACCGAATTTGTAACACAGGGTAGTGAGCAGGCCGCTCTTGCTGGGTACGATCTCGGTGCCCGTGTTCATGATCATGAAGCAGCCGGTGCCATAGGTGTTCTTGGCCTCGCCAGGATCGAAGCAAGTCTGACCTACGGTAGCCGCCTGCTGATCGCCCAGGTCGCCGCTCACGGGCACGCCATTCCAGGCGCCGTACACAGCCGGATCGCTGGAAGGACGGATTTCAGGCAGCATAGAGCGAGGTACGCCCAAGGCCTTCATCATATCCTCGTCCCAATCCAGGGTCTCTAGATTCATCAGCATAGTACGGCTGGCGTTGGTTACATCGGTGACATGGGCGCCGCCGTTAGGTCCGCCGGTGAGATTCCAGATAACCCAGGTGTCCATGTTGCCAAACAGGGCGTCGCCCCTCTCGGCCGCTGCACGTACACCCTCGACATTATCCAGGATCCACTTGATCTTGGGGCCGGAGAAGTAGGTGGCCAGAGGCAGACCGACTTTGGCCCGGAAGCGATCCTGCCCACCGTCCGCGGCCAACTCGTTGCATATCTTATCAGTGCGGGTGTCCTGCCACACAATGGCGTTGTAGTAGGGCTTGCCGGTGTTCTTGTCCCACACCAACGTGGTTTCGCGCTGGTTGGTAACGCCGATAGCCGCCAGATTCTCGGGCGTGAGGCCGGCCTTCTTCAATGCCTCGCTCATCACGTCCTGCGTGCGTGCCCAGATCTCCATGGCATCATGCTCGACCCAGCCTGGCTTGGGATAGATCTGTTCATGTTCCATCTGGTGAATGGACACGACATTGCCCTCATGGTCGAAGACCATAAAGCGAGTGCTGGTCGTCCCCTGATCAACAGCGCCTACATATTTGTTCATGATACTCACTCCTTTGTAAAGAGATTTGAGGATGAATTTGTAAATTGTCCAAGCGATACCAGAAGTATCCCGGCGGAAGCGTCAGGACGTTGGCACGTTCAGGAGATACCGATGGTTTCGGCTGCGGTTTTTAGCATCAGCCAGGAGGAGGTGGCGCCGGGGTCCTGATGCCCGATGCTGCGCTCACCCAGATAGCTGGCGCGCCCTTTGGTGGCCAGCATGGGAATGGTGGCTTTCATGCCCTCCTCGGCTGCTGCAGTAGCCGCCTCCAGGGCCGCATGGATATCGCCGCCATTGGCTACGGTCTGCTTCATGGCTTCCAGCGCCGGCACCAGGGCATCAAGCATGGTCTTTTCGCCAGTGGTGGCCTTGCCGCGCATCTTCACGCCCTCCACGGCCGCCTCAAAGGCTGCAACCATCTCATCAGCTGCGATCTTGTTCTTGCCGTTGAGGGCCATTCCCGCCTTCATGAAGAATGTTCCATAGAGTGGGCCGCCAGCGCCTCCCACAGTTGAGACCAGCGCCATGCCCGCAGTTTTGAGGATGGCGCCTATATCCTTGTCCTCAATCGAAGGCAGTTTCTTTTCCACGGCTGCGAAACCACGATCCATGTTGATGCCGTGATCCGCGTCACCGATGGCAGAGTCCAGCTCGGTGAGGTACTCCTTGTTCTCCCCCAGGACTTCACGATAGCGATGAAGCCAGGCCAAGATTTCTTCTTTGGTAATCACAGGTTCACCTCGTTGCAATGCAGGCCGATTGAAAGCTATCACACGCCCCAGCGCAGGCCGACGGTCTTGACAGGGGCATCCCACAATTTAATTAGTTCATCGTCGGCTTTCATCAAGGTGATGGACACGCCAGCCATTTCCAGCGAAGTGATGTAGTTGCCGACCAGATTGCGGGCGACCGAAATGCCGTGGCCTTCAAGGATCTTGTGCAGCTTGCGATAGACGATGTAGAGTTCGATGAGGGGCGTGCCGCCCATGCCATTAACCATGGCGATGACGGTGTCACCGTTTTTGAAGGGCAGATCCTCAAGGATGGGCAAGGTCAGCATCTCAGTGATCTCGTCGGCTGGAGCAATCTTCATGCGGGTGCGGCCTGGCTCGCCATGGATGCCAATACCGATCTCCATCTCGTCCTCGCCCAGTTCGAAGGTGGGCTTGCCAGCTTGCGGTACGGTGCAAGATGTTAGCGCCATGCCCATGCTACGGCCCAGATCGTTCACCTTGGCGGCCACTGCAGCAACATCGGCCAGCGGGCGACCTTCTTCTGCAGCAGCGCCAGCGATCTTCTCAACGAAGACAGTGATACCCACACCGCGGCGACCTGCCGTATAGAGACTGTCCTGCACTGCTACATCATCATTGGTGACCACGCTGACCACCTCGATGCCTTCCATCTGGGCCATCTCGGCGGCCATTTCGAAGTTCATCACGTCGCCGGTGTAATTTTTGACGATGTGAAGCACGCCGGCGCCGCCATCTACCGCCTTGGTGGCTTCCAGCATCTGGTCGGGTGTGGGAGAGGTGAAGACCTCGCCCGGGCAGGCCGCATCCAGCATACCCATACCCACAAAGCCGCCATGCAGCGGTTCATGGCCGCTACCGCCACCAGAAACCAGTCCGACCTTGCCTTTGACGGGAGCATCGGCCCGCACAATGTAGTACGGATCAAAATAGACCTTGACGAGATCAGGGTGCGCCAGAGCAATGCCTTCCAGTTCTTCCCGGACGACATTTTCAGGATTGTTAATCAGTTTTTTCATGCTTGCCTCCTGTTGGGTTGCCAGGTGACCGATGTCACGGTCAACGTGGCAGGATGGAAGAGGCCGCCCGCATTCCCGCCGGGCATACAGGCGACCATAATTGCTTCAGGGATGACTACAGTGACGATTAGGCCTCTTTGACGGGCAGGAAAGGCACAACCAGCAAGTCGTAAACGAATACGCCAATTGCGCCTGATATGGCCGGTATGATGACTGGCACGATCAGCCAGTAAAGGCCATCGAACAACCCTTGAGTACCAACCAGAAGTCCGAAAATGCGGGGGCCCAGGTCACGGGCGGGATTGATGGCGTAACCGCTGGGACCACCCAGAGAAAGACCAATGGCGAGCACGGTCATACCAACCATGAAGAAGCCCCAATTGCCGGAGAGCCCGACATTGCGCTCATCGAACATGGCCAGCACACCCCACAGCAGCACCATGGTGCCAAAGAACTCGGCGAATCCTGCGGATACCATGCTGTAGACGCCCATAGCGTTAGCCGATCCGCCGCCCCAGAAGGCCTGTCCAAAAACAGAACCGGGACCGGTGCACCAGACATTGGGCATACCGGCAGCCTTCAGGCCATCCAGGTAGATGAGGTAGACTGCTGCCGCCCCCAGGAAGGCGCCGATCAGCTGAGCAACAATGTAGGGAAGTACTTTGCCCCAGGGGAAACCACGTTTGGCTGCCATGGCAATAGTCACAGCGGGATTGATGTGAGCGCCGGTGACACCGCCAACCACGTACACGGCAATCACCACGGCGAAACCCCAGCCCAGAGCAATGGTGACCCAGTCATATCCTGCCGGAGCCAGACGAGGCGCCAAACCAACATTGGCGACCACACCATCACCCAAGAGAATCAGAATAAAAGTGCCAAACAATTCGGCGATTAGCTCGCCGCCCAAGCCTTTCGATTTCATGTTCTTTCCTCCGAATTTGAACAAGACAGGTAACAGGAAGGTTCGGTGGTTTGAGAGGAGGTGGGTAGTTGATGTGACAGACGAAATCAGAGTAGGCAAATCATTGGATCGCTTTCTTCAAATAGACATCCTCCTTGCTTTGGATAAAATAAAAAAGGCGGCTCCGTCATCGATAATGAAACCGCCCGATCAAAAATGATATGGGTAATTCAGAGAAACATCCCCGCACACACCACACGCTTCGTAGTGCATTCGAAACCCTCTCCATCGACCTGCGACCATTCCAGACGCGCTAGAACCGACCAACCTCCGCCCAACACGCGACCATACTCTTTTCTGCCCGCCTCGGTGCGGACATCGAACAGGATTCTTCATGCTTTCTATTGGCGAGAGGAGCTTGCGCGGCGATGAGTAACACCAGAAAGCACGACTGGAGTCGCACATTCACGACTGTAGTTTAGCACACATTTCAAAATTGTCAATAGGGGATCGGTTGATTTCCCGTATTTTTAACAGTTGTACACACGGTTTTCTGGACAAATTCGTCAAAGTGTTGGAAGATAATGCCTATCATGATTGCTGATCAACGAACGCATCACACCTTGCATCGTATGGGAAGCCTCACTAGTGCTGCGCGGCGCAGCGCCTGGAGGCATACACCCGACGCCGAGGACCTGAGACAGGAGGCTGTCGCCGCACGGGATCGCGTCCTGACTGATCTGCCCGGCCATCTCGCCCGCCTGGAGGAGACGGCGCGGGCACATGGCGTGGCAGTGTATCGCGCTGGCAGCGCACAAGAGGCCAATCGCCACATCATCCGCGTCATGCGGGAGCTGGGCGTCACCGATGCGCTACGCAATCATCATCCCCTGCTTTACGAGATTCAGGTGGATCGGGCGGCCAGGGCCAACGCCATCCAACTCACCCCTCTACATCCCGGCGATCATCTGACGCAACTGGCGGGAGAAGAACCGGGCCATCCCATCTGGCCCGCGGGTCACCTGACGGTGGAGTCCATCAGCGCCACCCTGCAGGAGAAGTGGCGCGTTCCCGAGACTTACAACCCCGACCATCTGGCCAGCACCGTGCGGATGCCCCTGCGTCGGGCCCTGCTGCGCGCCCACACCGCCATCCTGGGCGTCGATTTCGCATCGGTGCAGGAAGGCGTTTTTTTGCTGCTGGATAACGACGGTCACAATGCCAGCCTAGCGGGCCTGGCCCGGCACGTCATCCTCCTGCTCAGCATCGAGCAGATAGCGGCCACTCTGGACGATCTGGACGCGCTGATCCAGGTCTTTTCGCTCAGCGCCTGGGCGCGTCCCCTCCCCGCCTACGTCACACACCTGCAATCTCCGGCCCGGGCGGATGTGGATGGACCCCGCACCATCCATCTGATTCTGGTGGACAACCGGCGCACGGAGATCATCGAAGAAGGCTTTGGCCAGGCGCTGCGCTGCATCCAATGCGGCGCTTGCCACACCGTTTGCCCTGTTTATCAGCAGATCGGCGGAGCGGGTTACGCCCATTCTCCCTACACCGGTCCCATCGGAGCCGTTGTCAACCCCCTCCTGCTGCGTCCCGATCTGGGCGAACCACAGGCGTATCTATGCGCCGGCTGCGGACACTGCCAGGCGGCGTGCCCGGTTGACGTTCCTATTCCCGAGATGCTCCATGCCCATCGTCGCCATCTGGCACAAACCCGCCCCCAGGGGGATGACAAACGCTACTTTACTCTGTGGCGTCGTTTGCTATCTCATCCCAGCCTTTTCATTCCATTCATCCGCCGCGATCGCAAAAAATGAGTAGCTCTTTGGTTGATCTCCTGATCCAAAATTGGGAGCGTTTGGGAGGAACCTGGGAGCGCTGGGAGAATCCCATCAATGCTCGATTAGCCTTATTGCGCTATCTGCACGAACAAAAGCGCACCGAGGTTCTGGCCTGGCGCGCTGACGAAATCCCCATTCCCGGCCTGGCCCAGGCCATGCAAGACGCGGGGATCGATCTGCTGCATCCCCACCGCCGCAATCTCAGCCCGGATCTGGCTCTGGGCCTGACCGGAGCGGACGCGGCCCTGGCCGCCAGCGGCTCATTGGTGCTGGTCCCTGCGGCCGGGCGATCCTGGCTGCCCGGACTCATTCCCATCCACCATGTGGCGCTGCTGCCCACCCATCGCATCTACGCGGATTTGCGGGCCTGGCGGCAGGATTGGCGAAAGTCGCGGCCAGAGGACGCGGCCAGGGCGCTTATCATCTCCGGCCCCAGTTTCAGCGATGACATCGAGCTGCACAAGCATTACGGCATGTTCGGCCCCCGGCAGGTTCATCTTATTCTCTTCGACGAGTGATCCGTCTGAAACGCAAAAGGGCAAAACCGGATTTGACAAAGAATATCGAACTGAGTATAATGCCCGCCAATTAAGAAAACTCCCTCCTGATTTATTTCACAGCGAAACACCCCTAATGCTCTTCGGCATCAGCCTGATTGTCCTCGTTATTATTATCGTGCTCCTCGCTCTTATTAGCGGCCAGGAGCCGATACTGGTTGGACAGAAGGCGGATGCCCGATAACGAAGACGTTAGACAGCATCACACGACAAAACACAGGCCCTCTTCCAACCGGGAGAGGGCTTTTTTGATGGTGTGACCAGGTGCGTTGCACGTCTCAAGTGGTCGCACCTTCAATCCAAATTCAGGCAACGAGGCCTTCAGCCCAACCGCGGAAGTACAGCGGGAGGTTGAAGGCCCTTCTTTTTTCCGCCATCTCTCTTCCACTCTCAGGAGAAGACCATGAAGCGAACAGGCGCACAGATCGTTTGGGAAGCCCTCACCCGCGAGGGCGTCGACCTCGTGTTCGGCCACCCAGGCGGCGCGATTCTGCCCGTTTACGACGCCATGCCCCAATATCCGGTGCGGCACATCCTCGCCCGTCACGAGCAAGGCGCGGGCCACATGGCCGACGGCTACGCCCGGGTCACCGGCAAGGTGGGCGTCGCTGTCGCCACCTCAGGCCCTGCAGCCACCAACCTGGTTACAGCCCTGGCCACAGCCATGATGGATTCCGTGCCCGTTGTCGCCATCACTGGCCAGGTTCCCACCGACCTTCTGGGCAACGACGCCTTTCAGGAAACCGACGTCACCGGCGTCACCCAGGCTGTCACCAAACACAACTATCTGGTCACCGACGTCAACGACCTGGCCCGCATCCTGAAAGAGGCCTTCCATATCGCCCGCACCGGCCGCCCCGGCCCCGTCCTCGTCGATATCTGCAAAGATGTCCTCAATGATGAAACCGACTTCGTTTACCCGGAGGAAGTGGATCTGCCCGGATATCATCCTTACTTCGGGCTGGATGAGAAGGCGGTGGACGCCGCGGCAGAGCTCATCAACAATGCCCATCGCCCTGTGATCATCGCCGGACATGGCGTGCAGATGGCCCATGCGGAGAACGAGCTACGTGAGCTGGCCGAGCGAGTCCACATCCCTGTGGCCATGACCCTGCTAGGTCTGGGCGACATTCCCGAAACCCATCCCCTGAGCCTGGGCATGTGCGGGATGCACGGCGAGGCCCGGGCCAATCACGCCATTCAGCAAAGCGATGTGCTCATCGGTATTGGCATGCGCTTCGATGATCGGGTGACGGGCGATCTGGACGCGTTCGCACCCAACGCCAAGATCATCCACATCGAATTCGATCCGGCCGAGATCAACAAAAACGTGCCCGCGGATGTGGCCGTGCTGGGCGACGCCAAAGAGGCCCTGCAAGCTCTGCTGGGCAAAGTCAAACCCGCACAGCACAAGCATTGGATGGCTCAGATCGACGAGTGGAACCGGGAGTCGGAAGAGCTGGATATTCTCAACGCGGAAGTGGACGAATTGATCCCGCCCCTGGTGATGCGGGAGTTATGGCACGTCACCCGGGGCGACGCCATCATTGTCAGCGACGTGGGGCAGCATCAGATGTGGGAAGCCCAATACTTCTTGCACAATCGCCCCCGGCAACTGCTGACCAGCGGCGGCCTGGGCACCATGGGCTACGCCCTGCCCGCGGCCATCGGCGCGCACTTCGGCGCTCCCGATGAGACGATTTGGGCCGTGGTGGGCGATGGCGGCTTCCAGATGACCATCCAGGAGCTGGGCGCAGTGATGCAGGAGCAGGCCCCCGTCAAGATCGCCATCATCAACAATGGTTTTTTGGGCATGGTGCGCCAGTGGCAGGAGCTCTTTTACGAGAAAAATTACGCTGGCACGCCCATCCTCAGCCCCGACTACGTCAAACTGGCCGAAGCCTACGGCATCCCTGCCCGCCGTGTCACCACCCAGGAAGAGGTGGCCTCAGCCCTGAAAGAGGCCCAGGAGCACGACGGACCCTACCTCATCGAATTCCAGGTGAAGGAAGAGGTCAATGTGTATCCCATGGTGGAGCCGGGCGAAGCTATCGATAACCTGATGCGCCGCCCCATCGTCCAGGGCCCTAGCGGCCTGCAGCCAGCGTGGTAGGTGGGAGATTGGATATTGGGTATTGGAGTTTGAGTGGCGGCCCAATATCCAATATCCCAATACCCAATATCCTAATCTCCAATCCCCTGCGCAAAACATCCATCTCAACAGCTCTCTCCCTCCCGCCAATTTGGCTCCAAGGAGTGATTCCCATGACCCACGATCCCTCAACCTTTGAAAAGCATACAGTCATCGCCTGGCTGGAAGATAAGCCTGGCGTCCTCAGTCGGGTGCTCAGCCTCTTCCGCCGCCGCAATTTCAACATCGAAAATCTCTCGGTCGGGCACAGCGAAACGCCCGGCGTCAGCCGTCTCACCTTCACCGTCAATGGCGATGCAGCCATGGTGGAACAGGCCATCAAGCAGCTCTACAAGCTGGTCAACGTGCTGCGCGTGGAGGATGTGACGGGCAAGCCCGCAGTGCGCCGCGAAATGGCCCTGATCCGCATCAAGGTGGACGCCCAGACGCGGCCCGAGGTCATGCAACTGGTGGACATCTACCGGGCCAGCATCATCGATGTGAGCATGGACTCGCTGGTGGTGCAGGCCGTGGGCGATCAATCCCGTCTGGACAGCCTCATCGACCTGCTCTCCAACTATCTCGTCACCGAGATGGTGCGCACCGGGCCCGTGGCCATGACCCGCGGCGCCGCGGGCCAGAATGGCAATGGCAAGCACGCCCGACGCTTGGCGCTCTGAGTTCAGTATTCGGTTCGGGCGTCGACTTTCCCCCTGAACACTGAATACTGAACGCACTCCCCGCATTTCCAAAATATCTTTTCATACCCTCCGAGCATTTCCATTTCACCAACAAGGAACTCATCAAAAATGGCAACTATCTACTACGACAAAGATGCTGACCTCGAACAAATCAAAAACCGCAAAATCGCCGTACTGGGCTATGGCAGCCAGGGCCACGCTCACGCACTAAGCCTGCAAGATAGCGGCATGGATGTACGCGTGGGCCTGTACGAAGGCTCCCCCTCGTGGGAGAAGGCCGAGGCCGCGGGCCTGCGGGTCGTGCCCACAGCCCAGGCCTGCGAAGAAGCGGACATGATCATGGTGCTCATCCCCGACACCAAGCAAGCCAAGGTCTACAAAGAGGCCATCGAGCCCAACCTGAAGCCCGGCGACACCCTGATGTTCGGGCATGGCTTCAACATCCGCTTCGGGCAGATCACCCCGCCCGATTACGTGGATGTGAGCATGGTCGCGCCCAAGGCGCCGGGCCACCGCGTGCGAGAGCTCTTCATCGAAGGCGTGGGCACGCCCGTGCTGGTCGCGGTCTATCAGGACGCCACGGGCCACGCCTGGCCCGATGTGCTGGCCTACGCCAAGGGCATCGGCGGCACCCGCGCCGGCGCGCTGGTCACCACCTTCGCGGAGGAGACCGAAACCGACCTCTTCGGCGAGCAGGCTGTGCTGTGCGGCGGCGTCAGCGAGCTCATCAAAGCTGGCTTCCAGACCCTGGTGGACGCGGGTTACCAGCCCGAGGTGGCCTACTTCGAGACCATGCACGAGATGAAGCTCATCGTAGACCTGTTCTACCGGGGCGGGCTGGCCTACATGCGATACAGCGTCAGCGACACCGCGGAGCATGGCGACTACTACTCGGGCCGCAAGGTCATCAACGAGCAGTCCAAAGAGGCCATGAAGCAAATCCTGGCCGATATCCAGTCGGGCGCATACGCCGAAGCCTGGATCGAAGAGAACGCACAGGGACGTCCCACCTTCAACGCCCGCCGCGAAGAAGAACGCAATCTACAGATCGAACAGGTCGGCCGTGAGCTGCGCAAGATGATGCCGTGGCTGGATCCCATCGAGATTGACTGACACGAGCGAGAATCTGGAATTGGATTAGGAGCAGGATTGAGAACTCCACGCCATTCTGCGCCTATTCCCAATCCTATTCCGAAGGAGATTACTATGTCTGAACCCCCTGTTTCCGGCCCGGATAAAGTCCTGATTTTCGACACCACCCTGCGCGATGGCGAGCAATCGCCCGGCGCCACCCTCAACGCGGAGGAGAAGCTGGACATCGCCCGGCAGCTCGCCCGCCTGGGCGTGGACATCATCGAAGCGGGCTTTCCCGCGGCATCGCCGGGAGATCTGGCCGCGGTCAAGCAGATCGCCGAGACTGTAGGCCGTGCCCCCCGCATCGACAAGCACGGCAATCCCGCGGAGCCGCCCGTCATCTGCGGTTTGGCCCGGGCCAACAAAAAGGATATCGATGCGGCCTGGGAAGCGGTGCGCCCGGCCAAACACCCCCGCATCCACACCTTCCTGGCCACATCTCCCGTACACATGAAGTACAAGCTGCGCATGACGCCCGACGAGGTGGTGCAGCGGGTGGGCGAGATGGTGGCCTATGCCAAGCAGTACTGCGATGATATCGAATTCAGTCCCGAGGACGCGGGCCGCAGCGACCCCGAATTCCTCTATCGGGTGCTGAAGGTGGCCATCGAGGCCGGAGCCACCACCATCAACATCCCCGACACCGTGGGCTACATCACGCCCGAGGAGTTCGGCGCTCTCATCACGGGCATTCGAGAGAACACGCCCGGGGCCAAGGATGTGATCATCTCCGTGCACACCCACAACGACCTGGGACTGGCCACGGCCAACGCCCTGGCCGGAGTGCAGGCAGGCGCCCGACAGGTGGAATGCACCATCAACGGCATTGGCGAACGCGCGGGCAACACCAGTCTGGAAGAGGTGGTGATGGCGCTGTATGTGCGTCAGCAGGTGTACGAGATCGACACCAACATCGTCACCCAGGAGATCCATCGCACCTCCGACATGGTGAGCCGCTATACAGGCATGCTCATCCAGCCCAACAAGGCCATCGTCGGGGCCAACGCGTTCGCCCACGAGGCGGGCATCCACCAGGATGGGATGCTGAAACACAAGCGCACCTACGAGATCATGGATGCGGACCTCATCGGGCTCAGCCACAGCCGATTGGTGCTGGGCAAACATTCGGGCCGCCACGCCTTCCGCAAACGTCTGGAAGATATGGGCTACCGGCTGGATGATGAGGAGTTGAACAAGGCGTTCAAGCGCTTCAAGGAGCTGGCCGACAAGAAAAAGACCGTCACCGACACCGACATCGAGGCCCTGGTGGGCGATGAAGTGTATCAGCCCAAGGAGACCTGGGAGCTGGTGAACGTGCAGGTGCAAACCGGCACCAACGTCGT
>Ga0256914_1002827_pt1 | contig 14230 bp, 14 predicted proteins | sample HulkmetaG_FD_191571 | JGI IMG/M metagenome (GOLD analysis project Ga0256914, IMG submission 191571) | Hydrothermal chimney microbial communities from Main Endeavour vent field at the Juan de Fuca Ridge, Pacific Ocean - Hulk | ecosystem: Environmental > Aquatic > Marine > Hydrothermal vents ... | reverse complement strand
GGGATGAGTGAAGCAGACAGGTTATCCGCGTGTGGGGTGGCGTTTTACCATGAACTTCTGTGGGCGAATGACAAGTTCTGTGATCACAGTGCCATGTCTCTGACCTATCACCTCAGTCACTGCCCTGGCTATACACTCAGGTTCGATAAATGCCTCTGGATCATCTTCAGGGGCAAAGTTGAGATTATCAAAAAAGGCTGTCCGGGTAATGTCGGGTATGATGCATACCACCTTGATCCCCGAACGGCGGGTCTCTTCAAACAGACTCCTTGAAAAGTGCAGCAGGCCTGCCTTGGTGGCAGCATATGCGCATCCCTTAGGCGCTGGATGCATGGCTGTTACAGAGGCAATATTTATGACAAATCCCTTTCTTGCCCTGATGTCACGAAGAAGACAGGCGGTGAGTATGAGAGGGGCCTCGAGGTTCAGGGCAATCATGCGGCGGATTGCTTTATGTGATATCTCTTCATGAGGGGCAAATGTTCCGCATCCTGCACAGTTCAGCAGTATGTCCAAGGAACGTTGCGTCTCCTTTCTTATGCGTGTCACAGTGGCATCAAGTGCTTTATGATCGGTAAGATCACATGTACAGGGAATGAACCTGTCATGAGCTATGGTACACTTGCCAAAATTCCTTGCAATGCCGTAAACCGTGTACCCTGTTTTGAGAAGTGCTGATGCACATGCCATCCCAATACCAGAAGATGCACCGGTCACCACACAGTATCTGCGTTTGGTCAACATGTCAGTTATCATAATTCCAGGACACCTGGTATGCAGAAGCAGTTGACAAAAGTCTCCTCTGCCATCTATTGGTATGGTCAGTTGGTGGGGTCCATATCCTGAATTGTTATCTTGTCACCGGGCATGAACTGTCTGAGTCTCTCTTCTGCCAGGGTGGTCATGGCTGACGATATCTCAGGAGGATATGAACAGACCCCTCTGATATTTTCAAACGGATAGTACAGTAGTCCTGAGTCTGGTCTTGCCTTTCTCGCACGTTTGAGCAGGTCTTTTCCCATCCTGAATACACCGATGCTTACACTGTCCACCTGCTCCGGGTCAAGTCTCCGGAAGATATCATCTATCAGCCTGCTGTAGTGAATATCCCAGTCTTTCACAAACAGCATGGGATCAATACAGAGCCTTACGCGCCACCCTGCTGAAATGGCACGTTGAGCAGCCTTGAGTCTTGCTGAGAGTGGAGGGGCATGGGGCTCAAATGTCCTGGCAACGGGATCAGGCGTCATGGTCCATGCGATTATGGCGTTTGGTACAGGTCTGGTCCTGGTAATCCAGGCTGTGCCGGCACTCTTGGTGCGCATCTCCATGAGCATCTCTGGCCTGCGGGAAGCAAAGTCGAGCCAGTGTCCTGACAGGGGCACTATCCTGTCAAGAGCCAGGAGGTCAGTGTCATACGAGTTGCACAGATAGAGAGTTGGTGTATGGGCGCTGTTTTTTTGCCTTAGCGTCTTTAAGAGGCTGTCGATTTCGCTGAATATATCCTCTATGGTTACAAATACCACTATGTTGGCAGATGAATACATGCCCTGAAGATAGCAGTATTCACAGTCATAGATGCAGTTCATTATGCTGGATGCATAGTAGAATGCCGGGTTGCCAAAGGAGGGACATACTTCTGCCCCCCTGTAGAGAAAGGGCGGGCGGCCTGCTGCAAGTATCAACTGAGGACAGGATTTCTGTGTAAATCTGTCCTGTCCAGGCCTTGAGAACATATCCTTGTAGTGATTAACAGGTATCTTCCTGGCCCAGGGTAGTCTGCTGACGATGGTACGGGTGATCGTGTGGTCTTCCACTCCCCTCTCTATGTATATCCTCGAGAATCTGTGTGCCATAAGGCCGGTATCCCGGCCTGCCTCAAAGGAAGCTGCCTTCATGTCATGGTGTATGGCTACATGGTGGCCCTATGGCCTGACACTTGATGATGCATGCCATGTGGTGGAGGATGGCGGTGAAACCCTGTGACAGAGAGGGGGCCGGGGCGTATGAGGCGTCTCCGAGTATTGACCACTTGGTGGGGGCTGGTACAAGGGCGGCTTGCCCGTAGATGTGCCATATGGTTACGTGGTTGGTGGTGCTTACTATCTTCATATCAAAACCTATCCATCCACTGGTGTTGCCACTTGGAAATATCACCGGAGGCACGCTCCCGAATAGGACATAATCAAAACCCTGTTGCCTGGCATTTTCAAGCAGGGTTTCAGGAGAATCAAACTTTTTATTTCCTCGCACAATTACCTTGAAGACCCGTTCCTGTGAAAAGATATCCTGCACTATGGTGGTAACGGTAGGTATCCATTCTCTGGCCCTTGGCGAGGACATATCCACAGGGGCAATCAGCAGCTTCTTTGACAAGAGCGGCAGCGGATGTTCAGGCTGGACATAGACCGATGTTTTTATGTCCATATCGCCCCTCTGCTCAAGTTTTGGGGCGCACGCACTGCATAGGACCATCAAGGCCAGCATGGGAAAGAGCAGGGATGTATGTGCACTTGCCCTGACATTATGGCAGGTTAGCTTTGTCATAGGTTGTTGTACACAGTGGGTATTGGCTCGTTTGAGGCCTGGAGCAGGGAGTCCACTGCCTCTGTCCTGGCGATTTCAGTCATGGCTACAGACAGGACATTGCGGTTCTGTATGTCAATCATTCGTACGGTAATGGCAACAGAGTGGCGGCCCACTCCGTATGTGCCCACCACAACCGCATCCGCATCTATGCTGTTGGCAATTTCTGATGCCTCTCTGCTCAGGCTGAACTCACCCTCCTCGGGTTCAAGCATGATGGAGTCGGCAGTGCGTACCTCCCTTACGTTTCCACCCTGCCTGAATATCTCTGCACCAATTGCCTCTGCCATTACCCTGCCAAATCTCGACGATTTGTCAAGACTGTCGATCTGAGCCAAGGTGGTGACTACACAGGCATAGTCGGCAAGGGAGCCATCTCGCATGTTCTGCTGCAGTTGCAGGGCAAGGCCCTGGGCCACATTAAAGATGGTAGGAAACGGTGCAGCGTTCATGTGTGGGCCATATGCTGGCAGGGCTGCCACTGGCGCCTCGTTGTTACACATGCTGCATGCGTTTGACACCATGATTACCACAGCAATGGCAACACCTGTGCTGATCCTTTGAATGTTCATGATGCCTGCCTCATGACCCCTGTATTATCCTCACCTCTGTTGGCTCGCCAAATCCCTTTACAGGTATCTTGGCTGCCTTTCCCCTGTTGCGTGGTGCGGCAGATGGCCACAGCATCTTTTTCATGAACCTGTCTTTTCGCATTATCTTCATTGCAGAAGATGCTACCATGCTGTCCACACTGGAAACAAGCCTTGCGTTTATAAAGACATAGTCTCCTCTCACCAGGTAGGTTCCCAGGAGTATCAGGCGCGCGGATCTCTGCTTTGCTATCTCTTCTATCTCTCGTGACAGACTGTATTCGCCATAGTGTTCCTTTACGAGCATGGAGTCGGTCTTCCTGATCTCCACCACAGGAAAACCTGCCCGCTGAAGTTCTCCCATGAGTTGTTCGCTCAGATACCTGCCAAGGGGAGAGGTCCTGTAGAGGTTGTTGAGATCCACAAAGGTTGCCACGCCAATTACCCCTTCCTCTGCACCAACTCCCTGCATGTTCTCCATCAACTGTATGGCAATGTCGTGGATCTGTGCATTGAACAGGCTTGCCTCATCCATTGGGTAGAATACCTCCTCCTGTTTCACTGGTGGATAGGGAATGTGTGGTCTCATATCACCCCTTTTGTCGCCAATATATCGTAAGGCAGGATCAGGTTGTGAGGCAGCCCGAGTTTCCAACCTTGTTTTGGATGATGTCATTTCTGCAGGCCTGTTGATAGCCTGCTGCTGGTCTATGCCATTAGTGTCTGTTTGAGATGAAGTGCATACCCCCCCATGGGCAGGATATTGGGTGCAGCCTATCGTCAATCCTGCGGTCGCAAAATATAATGCCAGTACCTGTACCACAGATACCAGTCTCAGTCTGGGTTTCAGCAATGTTCTTATCATGGTCTGTTCCTCTTGTTTCGAATGTTTGGTTTTGTGGGATGGGAATGATGTCAGCGGTCAAACTGGAGTGGTCCATTAAATGTCACAACCGGAGGGACAGGGCGAACCGGTGGTGTCCTGCTCACAATACCGTAAGTCACATAAACCGGGGCGGGTGGTATGATTTCGTAATGTACTGCCGGGGCCACCTCAGTTACGTTTGCCGCGCAGCACCCGTTTGCACATCCGCAAGGATATTCTGTGCATCCGCAGCAGGAGGGGCCGTTGGGGCATGAATGAGAGGTAAGGGCCCCAATTATCTTTGCCGGAATGGCGACAATGGCATCTGCAATGCTTCCGATTACCCCGCAGCACGAACAGTCGCCCTGTCTGCAACACCCCGTGTTGCCTGAATAGCAGCTACAGCAGTTGCAATTTCTATATCTGCAGTATCCACAACAGCCCTGATAGCCTTCTGCGCAGATCCCCTGGGTGCTCAGCGAGCTTGTTACTGCTCTTGGAATTGAAAGCACTGTTTCGGTGGCACTCCCTACAACCCCGCAGCACCTGTTATAGCACTGGGCATATGAGCTGCCAGTGGCGGTTTGCAGCATTAGCATAAAGAGTATGGCTGTGATAGACAGATAATGTCTTGTCTTGGACATTATGATCCTCCTAACCGGCGTATAGTCGTATAGTAATATTGATTGTGCTGTTTTACTGATTATTTTTTCGGTATTATCACTTTCATCCTTTAACTCCCTGAAGAGGTGTTACTATCAATTACTGTGCCTGTCTGTGCCGGGAGCTGGTGAAGAGAGGTGGGGTATGGGATGTGTGCGCGGGAAATGCAGTGGAAACACTGGGATGGACTGTAGTTGTGAATGAACGTCAGGAACAGATGCCTACGCCAGGAAAGGACGGATACCGGAGGGCAAGGCCCTGTCTAATCAGCAGGTAGGAAAGCTTTTCCCTGAAAAATTTCCCACTGCTTAAGGGCTCGGGCAGCATAGGCCTCTCCCCGTCTCTTTTTGGGCAGTCGCTTTTTCAGCCGGGGGAAAAGACCGAAGTTCACATTCATGGGTTGGAAATTTTTGGCCTCGGTGTTGGTTATATGGGTGGTAAGGGCACCGTGCGCGGTTTCAGGAGGCGGCACAAGGGGTCTTCTGCTATTGGCAAGGCGTGCGGCGTTTATACCGGCGAGCCAGCCCATGGCCGTGGATTCCACATACCCTTCCACCCCGCTGATCTGGCCTGCAAGCAGTATTGAAGGATGTTTCTGAAGCTGCAGGGTGGGGCGTATTACCTTTGGCGCACAGACAAAGGTGTTGCGGTGTATGCTTCCAAGCCGCACGAACTCCGCGTTTTCAAGCCCTGGAATCATGCGGAATATCCTCTCCTGTTCCTTCCACTTCAGTTTGGTCTGGAAGCCCACCATGTTGTACATGGTCCCTTCCACATCCTCCTGTCTTAGCTGGACCACTGCATAAGGGGTCTGGCCTGTGGCAGGATCTGTAAGTCCAACAGGTTTCATGGGGCCAAAGCGCAGGGTATCAATGCCGCGTTCTGCCATTATCTCCACAGGCAGACACCCTTCAAAGTAGGCGGCCTTTTCAAATTCGCGAAGTGGCACCTTGTCACCTGATACGATCTCCTCAACAAATCTGACATACTGGCCTTTATCCATGGGACAGTTCAGGTAATCTCCCTGTCCTACGGGTTCGTACCTAGACTGTCTGAATATCACGGACATGTCGAGAGAATCACCAAGGATCACTGGTGCGATGGCATCGTAGAAGTAGAGGTATTCCTGGCCAGTCAACCGGGACAGGGAGGCAGACAGTGCGTCAGAGGTGAGCGGGCCAGTGGCAACCACTGTGATCCTTCCGTCAATGCCCTGGGGTGGTATGCTGGTTATCTCTTCCCGTATCACGGTGATGAGCGGATTTTCAGAGATGGCATTGGTTATGAAATCGGAAAATCGCTGTCTGTCCACAGCAAGTGCCTTGCCTGCGGGTACGCGGCTCTGTTCAGCAGCCTGCATTATGAGGGATCCTGCGCGGCGCATCTCCTCTTTCAGAAGGCCCACTGCAGAGGTAATGGCATCGGAGCGCAGGGAGTTGCTGCAGACCAGTTCGGCAAGACCAGGGCTGTGGTGTGCAGGAGAGAAACGCCTGGGCTTCATCTCATGGAGTGTTACCCTGATACCGAGCCGGGCCGCCTGCCACGCGGCTTCAGAACCTGCGAGCCCCCCACCGATTATGTTTATGTGAGGTGTGTCTCCCACCCTATTGCCCCCTGTGTGCTTCGCTGCTGACCCGTGCCTCAATAGGATATCTGGAAAGGATGCATTACCCAGAATACCATACCAAAGCCCTCGTCCGAGACAGCGGAGTCGATCCTTAATGTCATTCTTCGCATGTCAGCACGAAGCCCAATACCTCCATCCCACTTCATATGTTTATGGAGTTCCGTGATGTTCCAGTTCTCATTGACTCTGCCTGCCTCGATGAACGGGACCACCTGCAGGTATTCCCACTGCAGCAGGTTACCGATCCATGTGGACCTGTCTAAGGGCGTCCAGTCAAGCATGGCCCTGTACTCCACCGAGTAGTATATGGCTGCCCGACTGTTAAAGCGGTAGTCAGGGTATGCCCTCATGCGATAGAAACCGCCAAGGGTTGCGCCCATGTGCTGGGGTGGCCTGTGTGCCACGTATTTTGAGCCATCAGACGCCTTTCGGGTGTCCCAGCTTGGGGTGTCTGCAGTCCAGAAGTCAAAGGCCAGCACGGTCTGCCTGCACCAGCCGTTGATTTTGCCAAGATCAAGGTATTTGCTGAATTCAAAGTCTACAGTGGTCCACGTGTCGCTGCTGTCTATGAGGCCAAAGTCACGGGCATAGGTAAAGCGTGTTACACTGCCCCTGGACGGATTCATGAAAAAGTCCCTGTTGTCGTACAGCATGGTAAGTTTGACGCCGTTGGTCTTGGTGCTCTTGTAGCTTGCGTCAGGATCGTCCACAGACTGGTAACGGTAGAATGGCGCCACCTCCAGCATGGTCCTGCCAGAGTTGAGAGGGTTGTAGCTGTCACCACCTGCAGCGCCTGATACCAGCATCCCCCTGTCAAGGACAAAACGGTTGATCACCTTGTGTTTGCCATGGCCGATTGGCAACAGATACTTTAGTTTCAGGTTGAAAAAGGCATCCCAGCCCTGGCCTTCAAGATAGTCGTCCTGGTCCGAGTCATTGGAGCCGGCTATTTCGTCTGTGTAGTGGGGGTTGCCATTGCGGTACTCCCTGTTCTTATCAAACCAGGCCAGCTTGAATATAGAGCTTATGAAGAAACGGTCACACAGCGAAGGCATGGGCTGGAGGTCGTTTATAAGGCCACCGAGCAGGAATGAACCATTGGAGGAGACCGCAGCGGTGCCTCCTGCAATGACCTGTTCCTGTATGTAGCCCGTGGTTCCTCCAATGGCCCCAAGGGTGGCCTTCATCTTGTCGGTGTAAAATGCATATGGAAGAATCACAGCCTTTGGTTCATCTGCGTCATTTCCGTCCTGCATCTCTCTTATGATGTTCATGGACCATGCCTGACCTGCTGAGATGAACAGGAAAGTCAGGATGGTGACTATTATGAATTTTCTGCCAGGGTCGGATGTTTTCATTGGGTTGTCCTTTGCTGTTGGTATTCAGTGACAGGCCCTTGATACAGCATGACTTTTGCTAAGACAGTATACCACCACCATACTACACGACACCTGAAATGCAGAAGCAACTGGCAAAGGCGGATGGTACTTTTTCTCATGGTTTTGACCGCGGGCAAATATATCATTAACAAGGCATTGCAACTGATGAGCTTTAAAAGCATGATAAAAAGCACCATCCGCCGTATAGGTGTCGTGTAGTATGTACCACCACAAGCCGATAGTCTTTTAGCAGATGCCTGTATGGACCTTTTTCGTTTCAGTGAGTTGCTGATCAGGCCTTTTTGATATCTTCCTTGGTAAACAGGGCAATGAGTTCATAACCTGCCTCCCTGAGGCGTTCCCGTCCACCCTCCTGCCTGTCAACCAAGGTGATGACATGTGAAACCCTGAAACCCTCCTGTTCGGTGCGTTCTATGGCCTTTACAAGGGTGCCTGCAGTAGTAACCACATCCTCTACGAGGGCCACCGGGCTTCCCTGTTCTATGTTGGCCTTGCCCTCAATCCACGATCCTGTGCCGTGGCCTTTGGGTTCTTTCCTTATGATGAATGCCGGAACAGGATGGTTTTCCAGAAAGCTTACCACAGATGTGGCTGTAACAAGGGGATCTGCCCCAAGGGTCATGCCTCCTATGGCACTGAAATCACCTGGGGCTGCTGCAAGGGCCTGGTACATAAGCCTTCCGCACAGATAGGCCCCCTCGGCAGAGAGCGTTGTCTGTTTGCAGTCGATGTAAAAGTCACTCTTTCTGCCTGACGTCAGTGTGAACGTGCCCTCACGGTAGGAGAGGTCGCGGATGAGCTGGCGCAGGCGTTCCCATTCTGTTGAAGACATGGTCATATCCTTTCAGAATTTTTAAAATATTAAGAATCTTGGCGGTAAAGCAGATGCATGGCCCAGTGTGATTTTCAGTATCAGTTGCTATTCTCCGGTATGATTTGGCATGCATAAAACATAGAGGCATCTTCAGGTCATTTGATGCCTTGCGTTACTGCAATGGGGGACCATATGGGGACCATAGCAAAAAAAGGGTGCTATTGCAATTTTGCAGGTCATCCCGTGGGTGGACAAGCTCTTGTTTCAAGAGTATTTTTGTCTTATTAAATGGCGTTGGCTGTCCATAGATATGGAGGAAATCAAGCATAAATGAATGAGTATGACAATAACAGAAGTTTTGAAAAGAATGCAATGGAGGCGGCCATCAAGATAGCCCTGGTGGGCACTCTGGTGGTGTGGACCTACCAGATCGTCAAACCCTTTATCATGCCTCTGATCTGGGGAGTTATAATAGCGGTGGCAGTGGAACCCTTTATTTCAAGGTGCAGCGAAATTGTGGGTGGCAGACGCAGGCTGGTCTCCTTCTTGTTCGCCATGCTCATAGTGGTGGCTTTGATAGTGCCTGTGGTAAAGCTCTCCACGTCTTCCTACGATGCCCTGGTTCCCATCATAAAGAACCTTCAGAGCAAAAATCTGGTGATCCCGCCTCCACCTGCGAGTATTGAGTCGTGGCCCATAGTGGGGCCGCATATTGCCAATGCCTGGCTGCACGCCTCGTCAAACATGGGGGCGGTAATAAAGCAGTTTGCACCCCAGCTCAAGGCGGCAGCAGGTTATCTCCTGGGGTCTGTGGGGGGAGGGGTCAAGGCCGTACTGGTATTCATCATATCCATTGTCGTGGCAAGCGCCCTGCTCGCCTCGGCGGATAGGTGGCAGGTGGCTGTGCACCGTGTCATGAAACGTCTTGCCGGGGACAGGGGGGACCAGATTGCTGAACTGTCAACCGCTACCATACGTGGAGTCATGCTCGGTGTGGTGGGGGTTGCCATCATCCAGTCCGTCCTCTCTGCCGTGGGCATGATTGTGGCAGGCATACCTGTGGCAGGCCTGTGGGCCGTACTTGTGCTGGTGTGCGCTGTGATTCAGCTTCCGCCCATACTGGTACTGGGGCCGGTGGCCGGATGGTATTTTACTGTTACGGATGCCACGCCTGCTACCATCTTTCTGGTTTACAGCATACTGGTAAGCTCAAGCGACAGTATCCTGAAACCCGTACTCATGGGACGGGGGGTGGATATTCCCATGCTGGTCATACTTGTCGGTGCCCTTGGGGGCATGATGCTTTCAGGCATAATCGGTCTGTTTCTTGGGGCTGTGGTTGTGGCAATCAGTTACACCCTGTTCATGGCATGGGTAAGTGAGGCAGATTCAGTGCCTTAGACGTCCTGGATATTACAGGATTCTAATATTTAATGTTTTAAATTATGTGATTTTTCCTTTAATTACAGTAAGATATTTTTTATTTCAGGGCGTCAGACAGGGCCTTTACCACCGCCTCCTGTTCCTGTTCCGTGATGAACGCATGCATTGGCAGAGAAAGTACCTCACGGGCTGCCTTTTCGGCAACCGGCAGGCTTCCTTCAGGTACCTGGAGCTGGGCGAACACCTTCTGCATATGCAGGGGCAGTGGATAGTGAACCGCGCAGGGAATTGCCCTTTGCTCCAGCTCTTTTACCACATCATCTCTCCTGCCATCAGGTATCCTAACTGTGTACTGGGCATATACGCATGTGCGGTCCCTTTTTGTGTGGGGGATCTGTACATCAGGTATCTGCTCGGATATCAGGTTGTTGTAGCGTTTGGCTGCAAGTTCCCTTGCCTGTAACTCCTCCCTGAAGTGTTTGAGCTTTGCAAGTACTACTGCGGCCTGGATGGCATCCAACCGTCCATTGATTCCCTTCATGTCGTGCCTGTACCTGCGGTTCTGGCCGTGGACCCTCATGGCCTTCAGTGTATCTGCCAAGGTTTCGTCGTCTGTGAAGATCATGCCGCCATCGCCGTAGCATCCAAGGGGTTTTGAGGGAAAGAACGATGTAACAGCCATGGAACTCAGGGCACAGGAGTACCTTTTCCTGTATGTGGCGCCAAATGACTGGCACGCGTCTTCAACCACGAATAGTCTGTTTTCTCTGGCAATCGCATTTATCTCATCCATGTCTGCGCACTGGCCGTAGAGGCTCACAGGGATGATCCCCCTTATGCGTCCCCCCGCCTTCTTGCGTTCTTTTATCTTCTGCTCTATGGCCTCAGGAGAGATGTTGAAGGTGTCAGGCTGGATGTCCACGAACTGCGGTGTTGCCCCAAGCATGGTGATGACCTCGGCTGTGGCGATAAAGGTGAACGGGGTGGTTATTATCTCGTCACCAGGGCCAATGCCCTGTGCCATGAGGCAGAGTAGTAGTCCATCAGTGCCAGAGGATGTGCCAACGGCAAACCTGCTCCCTGTAAAGCGGGCAAGGGCATCTTCCAGTGCGCGGACTGTGTCACCAAGTATGAACTGGCCGCTGTCCAGAACGGCCTGTATTGCACTGTTAATCTCCTGTCTGTACGCTCTGTACTGTCTGTCAAGGTCGATGAATTTCATGTCGGTCAGATGTTTGATCAAAGTGCTGTACGGATAAGTTCCGCAGCCTGAGTAATGTCAGTTTCCGTTGTGTATCTTCCCAGTGTGAGTCTCAATGTGCCCATTGCCACCTCTTCCGGTACGTGCATGGCGGCAAGTACATGGGATATGGCTACCTGCCTGTCGTGACATGCCGCGCCGGTAGACGCCATGAGGTCAGGACATGCAGTTAGTATCTTACTGCCAATTCTGCCTGGAAAGCTTACCAACAGGGTATTGCAAAGTGTATTGTCCGGTTCACCGTAGCGGTATACCCTGCTGTCAGATACCTCTTGCAGGAGTTGAAAGAGCCTGTCCCTAAGTTTTTTCATCTTTTCCACTGCCATGGCAAGGTCTGAGGTGACGAGACGGCATGCCTCTCCTATGGCGGCAGCACTGTGAACCGGCTCAGTCCCTGGTCTCATGCCGTGTTCCTGGCCTGCGCCAAACATGAGGTTCTGCCATGGAGAGCCCTTTTTTACATATAGCGCACCAATTCCCTTGGGGGCATACAGCTTGTGTCCTGCCACTGTGAGATAATCTGCACCGAGCCGGTTCACATCCACGGGCATCTTGCCCACTGCCTGTGCAGCATCTGTATGTACCGGTACACCGTGCCTGTGGGCCATGTCACATATCTTTTCAATGGGCTGGATAACCCCTGTCTCGTTATTGGCAAGCATGATGGAGATCAGGGCGGTATTGGAGCCAATGGCAGCCTCTATCTCTGCGGTATTCACCACCCCGGATTCGTCGACACCAACAAAGGTTATGTCCCAGCCTTGCTCCAACAGATGGATACAGGGGTTCAGTACAGAGGGGTGTTCGATCTTTGAGGTGATGATATGCCTCTTGGCAGGGCTGTTGGCACATGCCGCACCGAGGAGGACCATATTGTTGGACTCAGTACCTCCACTTGTAAATACGATCTCCGAGGGTGAGGCATTTATTGCCTCTGCCGTGCGGCATCGGGCCTCTTCAAGTATTTTTCCTGCAGCTTTCCCTGCACTGTGACTACTGCTGGGGTTTCCCCAGCAGGTCCTTATTACACGGGCCATAATCTCCTGTACTTCTTTGGCTACCGGTGTGGTTCCGTTGTAATCGAGATAAACTTTCATGACGTATTTGCGCAAGATCAGTAGGGGTGACGCCGGTGTCCTGCCGGCTATAAGGGGATGGTCGTGGTATTAAAGTTGTTATTTGTCCTGTTTTCAGGCATAATCAATCTGTTATCGGGGTGTGTTCTCTGGGTATAAGAGAATATGAGCATAATGTAATATTGATGAGAAGGCCATACAAAATTTTACAAACTGATCCATATGCAGGAAGAGGTAATTTGTTCTGCTGGCCTGTCTGTTTTTACAGGGCTGTTGGGACATGGTATGGTGCGTCAGGGGTGAGGTCGTCAGTCCTGCTGCTGATAACTGTCATTGTCCTGCTTCAGGGTTGTGCAGCCAAGACCGGCCATAGACATGTGTCAGGTCGCGGGCAGCGTGGCACCCAGAAGGCGTACACCATAGCAGGCAGGACCTACTATCCTTTACCATCGGCAAGGGGATTCAGACAGGTGGGTTATGCGTCGTGGTATGGTCCGGGGTTTCATGGCAGGAAAACTGCAAACGGTGAGCGTTATGACATGCATGCCATGACTGCAGCCCACAGGATACTCCCCATGAATACCTATGTCCGGGTGAGGAACCTGGAGAATGGCAGAGAGGTAGTGGTGCGTATAAATGACAGAGGGCCTTTTGTAAAGAACAGGGTTATTGACCTCAGTTATACAGCGGCAAAGAGGCTTGGTATCGTTGGACCAGGTACTGCCAGGGTAGAGATCACGGCCCTGGGAGAGAGCCGCATCACAGGGGACAGGTCGTCAGGGCTGAGAAGTATTCCGAATCTGACCAAGGGAGATTTTTATGTGCAGGTTGGTGCGTTTACGCATCCTGTAAATGCGTATGCCCTGCGTGACAAGCTGTCTATACGTTACAGCAGGGTCAAGGTCCGGAAGTATGAGACGGACAGGGGGACGTTTTACAGGGTCCAGGTCTTTGCTGCACACGACTATGCGACAGCCAGACGGGTCAGAGCAAATTTTGAGAGAAACGGTTTTTCACAGGCCTTTGTGGTGAGGTGGTGAGGTACAGTCTGGATATCAGGTGTCCTGGAGTACGGGACTTGGCAATTTCAGAATATAGGTGGTATCGTGTTTGCATATTTTCTTTGTAATGTTCATCTTTAAAGGAGGAAAATAATCGTCATGTCGTCCAATAGTTTAGATAATAAAATATTCCGAATGCCAGGTATGTACGGCTCCGGAGGCTTTACTCTCATTGAACTCCTGGTGGTGGTGATCATCATCGGACTTCTCGCAGGGCTCGTTGCCCCCAAGTTCTTTGGAAAACTTGGCGCAAGCAGGCAGAAGACGGCCAAGGCCCAGATATCACTCTTTGGTTCAGCGCTTGACGAGTTCCGGCTGGACAATGGGCGGTATCCGACAACTGACGAAGGACTCGCGGCCCTCAGAAAGAATCCCGGGGACCTGAAGAACTGGGCTGGCCCCTATCTTCCCAAGGCCATACCAAAAGATCCATGGGGTAATGACTATGTTTACAAATCTCCAGGTGAGCATGGCGACTATGACCTGTTGAGCTATGGACGTGATGGTGAGCCTGGGGGAGAGGGCGAGGATGCTGATATCGTAAGCTGGGAGTAGCATGCAGGAACTTGTCCCCTGGTCTATAAATATGCCGTGTCTTTTTTTGTATCGAACAGGAGAATCATCATAGATGTCTATCTCAGTTGGCAGCCTTGAGAGGCTGAACCAGCGGATCAGGGAGGTGTTCGGCCTCCCTGTCCCAGGAGACAGTAAGACCAGCACTGACAGGCAGGGGCATGGCAGCGGCGGGGCTGGCAGTGGTGAGCCAGGACGCTTCGTACCTCCTGATCCGGCCGAATTTGGCTTCACTCTCATGGATGCCAGGGATTTCCCTGATGAACCGCCAATGGTCAACGGTATCTCTCCCCAGACCATGAAGCAGTGGAGGGTGGTGCCGCTTTCGGTG
>Ga0256914_1002826_pt1 | contig 14232 bp, 10 predicted proteins | sample HulkmetaG_FD_191571 | JGI IMG/M metagenome (GOLD analysis project Ga0256914, IMG submission 191571) | Hydrothermal chimney microbial communities from Main Endeavour vent field at the Juan de Fuca Ridge, Pacific Ocean - Hulk | ecosystem: Environmental > Aquatic > Marine > Hydrothermal vents ... | reverse complement strand
ATCTCGAGAGGTGAACTTATCAATCTGAACGGCCTCGACCCTAACGAACCTTTAAGTCCCGGACAAAACCTTATTATCAAAAAACCGGCTGTTTCCACTACAATGCAATACCATACCGTAAAACCCGGCGAAACACTCTATTCCATAGCAAAACGTTACGGTGTCAATATTAGCAAACTTCGCGAACTCAACAACTTATATAACCGTAACATTTCACCCGGACAGCGTTTGATTATCAGTTCGGGAACATCAAACGGCAACAGCGCTTACGATTTTGCAGTGAAACAGGTTTCCGAAGATAATTATCCCGAAAATACGGCTTCTGTTACTGTTAACACGGCGAAAAACGAAAACAAAACATCCACCTTCTCAACACTTACCACCGAAGGCGGGGTTTTTGTAAAAGACCCCATTATTCCTCCCGGAATAAACAAGGAAGACTACGAAGCAACGGTTAGAAATATGAAAAACTACTATGCTTCGAGCGACACAAATTATATATACGGACTTTTGCATTACGGACAAAGCAAACATTACAGCATTTGGTCTATAAGCCAGGTTCAGATATACAGAATTAATAACAGTGACCTTGTTAAGCTTACTTTTAAATCGGACGACCCCGGTATTTGCCAGCAAACATTGAAAATACTATCTACGGTATTTATGCGCAATTACAAACTCCTTCGTATTAACGAAACCGATTTGGTGGTAAAATATTTTGAACAGCAGGTTGACTCGGCGGACAAAAGATTGCAGGAAGCCGAAGACAGACTGTTGCGTTTCAATAAAAAGAACAACATTATAAACTACTACGAACAAAGTAAATACATCGCCGCTCAAAAAGAGGATTTGGATGTTTACTATCAAAACGAACAGATACGTTTGTCGGCGTCGTCGGCCGCACTTCGTGAACTTGAATCGAAAATGACCGCACGCGACTCCATATACCTGAAAAGCGATGTGATTAACCAAAGGAAAAAAGAGCTTGCCGAGGTTTCGGAAAAGATTCTTATAAACCAGCTTGCCGCAAACTACGACGACAGGGTGGCAAAAGAGATAGCACGCCTGAAACGAAAACAAAAACAACTGCGCGACGAAATAAAACTTTATGCCGACCAGCTCTATCTTTACGGACATTCAACGCAAGGTGTTCCCATTAAACAGATACTTGACGAATGGTTGAAAAATACCATTGACTATGTTGAAGCCAAAGCCTCCTTGTCGGTATTGTCGCAACGGAAACTCGACTTTATTAGAACCTATCAAAAGTATGCTCCTCTCGGTGCTATGCTTACGCGAATAGAACGTGAAATAAAAGTTGCCGAGCAGACCTATCTCGAATTGCTCAGGAGTTTGAATGTTGCCAAGATGAAGCAGCAAAATCTCGAGATGTCAACCAATATTAAAATTGTTGACCCTCCCTATTTCCCCATTCAGGCTAATCCCTCGAAAGCCAAATTTATGGTTATTGCCGCTTTTCTGGCAGGTTTTGTTATAATTGCATTTATTATTGTTGCCCTTGAATATTTCGATACTTCTGTTAAGAACCCGAGCAGGGTTGTGGAAAAAACAAAAATGAAACTTGCCGGTGCTTATCCTGCACTTACCGATAAAGAGAAGGCAATGGCTCTTGCTTCCATAAGCAACCGCCTTGTGGATATGACAATTCAAAACATTAAGCTGGGATTGTCGAAAATAGAGAAAGAGGTGGAAAAACCATATGTGATTCTTGTTTTCAGTACGCAAAACCGTACGGGTAAAACACTCATATCGCAAAAAGTTATTAACAGACTGAGAACAATCGGCGACAAAGTGTTGTATTTGAATTATGCCGGCGAAAACGAATCCTTACCCGACGAAGATTACAACTATTCATACACTTACAGAATAACCGACAACTTCATTGATATAGAAAACCTCGGTCAACTGATAGGCGAAAACTACCTGCGTAAGGTAAATTCGGCATACGACTATATTTTCATTGAGATACCCTCGATAATTTATCACTCCTATCCTTTGAAACTTTTGAAAGAGGTCCATATGGCACTCTTTGTAATTAAAGCTACACAAAAAATTACCAAAGCCGACGAGGCTGCACTCGAAACATTCGGGGAGTCGCTTGATGTTAAACCTATTGTCATTCTCAACCAGGTGGATATACATTCGCTTGACGAAATAATAACCGAAATACCGAAAAAACGCAACGGTTTTATGGGTAAGATAAAACGTATTTTAACTTATCCCGGAAAATATAAAATTCAGATTAAGAAAGAAGCTTAAAAGTGGCAAATGTTCTTATTAAAATATTTAAGAATAAGAATTTCCTTTCGTTGGCCAACAATGGTCTTGTTGCCGTATTCGGTTTCTTCGGTTTTTTAATCCTCGTAAGAAGTTTGCCTACAAATGATTTCGGCGAGTGGGTTTTACTTATCACCACAGCCAATTTTATCGATATGTTCAGGTTCGGAATAACCAGGACGGCAATTGTACGGTTTTTATCGGGCGCCGACGAAAATGAGTCAAAGCAGCTTATAGGTTCAAATTATGTTATAGGATTGGTTAGTACCGCTTTAATTATTATCGTCGTTTTAGCGGTAAACTATTTCTTTCACGATAATGTTCAATCATCGGGTTTTTCACTGTTTTTTAAATGGTTCCCTTTAATAGCCGTTATTACTATACCCTTTAACAATGCGCAATCGGTTTTGCAGGCTAAATTGCGTTTCGACTACATTCTGGTTCTCAGACTAATAAACGTCGGACTTTTTATGCTCTATCTGCTGGTGAATTATTTCTTTATCCGTTCGGGCTTAACGGTAATCGTTTATGCATACATAATAACCAATATTTTGACCTCGTTGGTTGCCATGATTTTTAACTGGGACGGAATAAAACATATTACCAATGCCACGAAAAAAGCCAATAAAATAATATTGGACTTCGGAAAATACACCACCGGCACATTGATAGGCAGCAACTTGTTGAAAAGCGCCGATACATTTATAATAGGTTTGAGCCCTTTTTTGGGAACCACGGGAGTTGCCTTGTACAGCATTCCTTTGAAACTTACCGAAATTATAGAAATACCTCTTCGCAGTTTTGCCATGACGGCATTTCCGGGGATGTCGAAAGCGAGCATCGAGGGGAAGCCCGAGGAGGTGAAAAGGCTGTTTTATTACAATGCCGGAGGAATGACTATTTTGATGTTTTTTGTGATGCTGATATCTTTTGTCTTTGCCGACGAGTTTGTTTATATATTGGGGGGTAAAGGGTACGAAGAGACGGCAAGTATTTTCCGTATTTTTTGTGTTTACGGAATTCTTTTACCGGTTGACAGGTTTATCGGTGTGGCTCTCGACAGCGTTAACCGGCCGAAACAAAACTTTATTAAAGTGGTGTACATGACTTCGGCAAACATTATCGGCGACACGATTATGGTCTTCGGATTTTATTATATAAGCCTCTTTATTGCCGTTGTTTCTATGACGCTTTCGGGCTTTACCGATGTGAGTTTTATTGCCGAAGTGACAAAACAGTTTACCGTTATAAATGTTTTGGAGAGTGTGGCATGGGTTACCATACTTTTTACGCTTGTGGGAATCTTTGTGGGATTTCATTATTTAAATAAAGAACTTGAGTTACGTTACCGCAATATACTTTTGGGAGGTATTCAATTTTTTAAAGAGGGACTTTTGAAACTGAAACGCTGATACTCTTTAAAATTTTACTATTTTTATACCGCAAATTATAGCCATATGTTGGAATCGTTAAAAGAGAAAACGGGAGCGAGTAAATTGCAACACCCTTTGGTGATTGCCGTAATTTTTTTGGCCACAATAGTTTTGGGTTATATTATTGCCAAGGGAGGGGTTAAGGTTTCAATGGCTATTCTTTTGTTGGTGCCGGTTTTGGTATATCTCAACAGGTTGTTCAATCATCCCACCCTCGGTGTTTATACCACCATAGTTATGGCTTTTATTGCCATCGGACTAACGCGGTATATTCGTAACGTTCCATTCGGGCTTAGTATCGACGGGCTGTTGGTACTTACGATAATAGCGATATTTTTCAGAAATTTTTACGATAAGATTGATTTTAAACAACTCAATCGCGATTTGGTATATTTGATGCTTATTTGGTTTGCCTATTCCGTTATGGAACTTTTTAATCCGTTGGCTTTAAGCCGTACGGCATGGTTTTATGCCATGCGTGGTATTTCATTATATCCCTTACTGGTTATCCCGATAGCATTTCTTATTTTTATGAGGTTGCGCCATCTTTATGCCTTTTTAATGATATGGGCGGTATTTTCGCTTTTGGCAACATTAAAGGGGTTGCAGCAGCAGTATATAGGTCTTGATCCTGCCGAGCAATACTGGCTCGATACGGTAGGGCGTATTACTCACGTTATCAACGGAAAACTCAGGATTTTCTCCTTTTTCAGCGATGCCGGACAGTTTGGTGCCGCCCAGGGAGCCGCCGGAATTGTTTTTCTCGGTGTTGCTCCTGCCATAAGGGGCAGGTTCAATAAGATATTTTTCTATTTTGTGGGAATAATGTCGCTGTGGGGTATGATGATTTCGGGTACCCGCGGCGCCATGATAGTTCCCCTGCTTGGCGGTGCTACCTTTGTTATTTTGTCCAAACGTATCAAAATCATCGTTTACGGTGGTTTGCTTATGGCTTTTGTTTATGTGTTTTTTGCCTATACATACATCGGCGAGAGTAACTATACCATTGCGAGGATGCGTACGGCGTTCCGTCCCGAAAACGATGCCTCTTATCAGGTGCGTCTGCAAAACAGGGCGATACTCAGGGAGTATCTTGCCGATAAACCGTTCGGAGGTGGTATAGGTTCGGCGGGAAACTGGGGGCAGCGTTTTACTCCGCAGGGGTTTCTTGCTAACGTGGCCACCGATAGTTGGTATGTGCAAATTTGGGCTGAACAAGGAAGGGTAGGACTTATTCTGCACGTCTTTATATTGATGTATATTATGTTTAAAGGGTTCTATCTGATAATGGCCAGGGTTAAAAGTAAAGAGTTGAGCGGAATACTGGGAGCCTTGCTTGGAGGCTACGCCGGTATTTTCGGCGCAGCCTACGGTAACGGTGTGCTCGGACAGATGCCTACGGGTATTTTGCTATACCTCAGCTGGGCATTTATCTTCGCAAGTCAACAGCTCGACAGGGAGTATGTCGACCGTATTGCCCAAGGCGTTTCGCCCTGGACACTGAAACCGAGAGATTAAAATTATTGAATTATGGATAATTCGAAACCGCTTGTTTCGGTAGTTACGGTAAATTATAATCAATCTGCCGTCACTTGTGAATTTCTGGAGTCGTTTGAAAAAATAACATATCCCAATACCGAAATTTTTGTTGTTGACAATGCTTCGCCCAACGATAATCCCGATATCATTAAAGAAAAATTCCCTTATGTAAATCTTATCAAAACCGAAAAAAATCTCGGTTTTGCAGGAGGGAATAATGTGGCAATACCCTTTTGCAAAGGGAAATATGTTCTCTTTATAAACAATGATACCGAAGTGGAAAAGGGTTTCCTCGAACCTCTTGTCGAGGTTTTGGAAAACGACCCGGAAATTGGTATGGTTAGCCCTAAAATCCATTATTTTCATACTCCCAACACAATACAATTTGCAGGTTTTACTCCCATTCACCCCATTACAATCAGAAATTTTGCAATAGGATTCGGCGAAAAAGACAACGGCCAGTACGACGTGACCTGCGAAACCGGTTCTATTTTCGGAGCCGCCATGCTTGTGCCAATGCGTGTCATAGAAGAGGTGGGAATGATGACGGAGGTTTTTTTCCTTTATTACGAAGAACACGATTGGGCGGAACATATTAAAAAGGCTGGTTATAAAATTTATTACCAGGGAAAATCATTGGTCTATCACAAAGAGTCCATTTCCACGGTGAAAGACAGCCCTTTTCAAATATTTTATCTGCACAGGGGAAGAATACTTTATGCCAGAAGAAATAATAAAGGAATTACAAAATTTTTGAGCCTTGCATATCTTTATCTAATATCAGCACCTAAAATAAGTTTGGAATTTTTATTGAAAAAGCGTCCCGACCTTATGTTTGCCTATTGGAGAGCCATTTTTTGGAACTGGACACACCATAAAGGTATTTACGGATTGAGTCGATTAAACAAAAATAATTAGCCTATGGAAAGTGTTAAAATTATACTTATTGCCGTTCAATATATTGTATATGTGTATTTTGCCATGGCTACCGCTTATATTTTCATATATGCTTTTGCAGGTCTGTTTTACAAACAAAAAAGGGCGAAAGAGGTAAAGAAATTGCGGAAATTTGCCGTCTTGATACCCGGTTACAAAGAAGATGCAGTCATTGTTAATGTTGCAAAGGAGGCTGTAAAACAAGATTATCCTGAGGATAAATACGAAGTTATAATTATTGCCGATTCGTTTAAAAAAGAGACTTTGGAGGCATTGAGAAAATTACCGGTACGTGTTGTGGAAGTGGTGTTCGAAGTAAGTAAAAAATCCAAAGCGTTGAATAAATGCATGGAGGTGATTGGCGACGATTACGACGTTGCTTTTGTGCTTGATGCCGACAATATCATGAAACCCGATGTGCTCGGGAAAATAAACGAAGCTTTTGAAAGAGGATTTACTGCCGTACAAGGTCACCGTACCGCAAAAAATCTGAATGCCAATTTTGCCGTACTCGATGCCATGAGCGAAGAGATAAACAACCATATATTCAGAAAAGGTCACAGGGTTTTGGGTATCTCGTCGGCACTTATAGGCTCGGGAATGGGTCTCGACTATCACCTGTTTAAGACCACCATGGCCACTGTCGATTCGGTAGGCGAGGATAAAGAGGTGGAGCTGAAAATCATACGTCAGGGTCATACCATAGAGTATGTTCACGATGCTTTGATTTTTGATGAAAAAACCCAGAAATCGGATGTGTTTGTAAACCAACGCCGCCGTTGGATAGCGGCTCAGCTCGATTATTTCAGAACACATTTTGTCGACGGTGTGGTTCAGCTTGTTACTAAAGGTAATTTCGACTATTTCGACAAGGTCTTGCAAATGGTACAGCCACCGAGGATTTTGCTCACCGGTATATTGTTTTTAATTTCGTTTGCGGAATGGATAATATTCTATTTCGGCAATGATGATTTAACAGGCTGGTTTCATCCGGGTTTTTACTCCTGGTTAACGCTTTTTGCCGGTACTGTTCTGGCATTGCTTTTCTCCATACCGCGAAAATTCTATAATAAAAATACCTTTAACGCACTTTTATCGCTTCCGCACGGATTTGTGCTTATGCTTATCAGCCTTTTTAAAGTAAAAGGTGCCACGAAAAAATTTATCCATACCGAACACTCTCATGTTGACGATATTAAACATAACTAAAATCTTGTTTACATGGTTGCAAAGCACAGACATTACCCCTTGGTATCCATTATCACGGTCAATTATAATCAGGCCGAAGTTACTTGTGCTTTGATTGAGTCGCTTAATAAAATTACATACCCGAACTTCGAAATAATTGTTGTTGATAATCATTCCACCGAAGATGACCCTTCGATAATAAAAAAACGTTATCCTTCGGTGGTCTTTATCCAAAATCCTATTAATTACGGCTTTGCCGCCGGAAATAATTACGGGCTGATGCGTGCAAGAGGCGAATATGTCCTTTTACTGAACAACGATATAGAAGTGCCGCCCGGTTTTATGGAACCTCTCGTTGAAAAACTTGAAAAAAACCCGGGAATCGGAGCCGTAAGCCCGAAAATAAAATTTTACTATCAACCCGATACAATACAATATGCCGGATATACACCCATAAACAATATAACCATGCGGAATTTTGCAATAGGCTATTGGGAAAAGGACAAGGGACAATACGACAACGACAAGGAAACGGCGTATGCCCACGGTGCCGCTATGATGGTCCCCATGCGTGTGGTTAAAGAGATAGGTCTGATGTCATACATCTTTTTTCTCTATTACGAGGAAGCCGATTGGTGTGCAAGAATTAAAAAAGCGGGATACAAAATTTATTATGTGGGCAAAAGTTATGTGCTTCATAAAGAGTCGGTATCGACAGGAAAGATGAGCCCCTTGAAAATTTATTATCAAAACAGGAACAGAATTGTATTTATGAGACGTAATATCGAAGGAAAAGAGTTTTATCTTGGAATTTTATACCAGCTTTTCGTTGCAATACCGAAAAATGCCTTGAAATTCCTGTTGAAAGGAAAAATTATTTACTTCCTGGCATATTACCGTGCCATAGGGTGGCATATTACACACCTGTTTTCAAAAGAGATTTACGAAAATCCTATGCTATGATTTTTAATACGTTGTTAAATATACTTTTGTGGGTATTATACTATTATTTGACCGCCTCCACGGTTTACCTGTTCATACTTGCCGTTGCAGGGTTGTTTCCTTTGAAGAAAAACCTTGCTCCCGTCAAAACCAAAAGGAAAATAGCCGTTTTAATACCCGGGTATCGCGAAGATGAAGTTATTGTCGAGGTGGCAAAAGAGGCACTGAAACAGGACTACGGAACAGAAAATTATGATGTGGTGATTATTGCCGACGGATTTAAGGACGAAACCCTCGAAAAACTGAAAAATCTTAACGTTATTGTTATTAAAGTCGATTTGGCGGTGAGTACCAAGTCGCGTGCCCTGAATGCGGCGTTGGCACATTTGGACGAAAAATATGACGTTGCCGTTGTACTTGATGCCGATAATATTATGGCGCCCGACTTTTTGTCGTTGATAAATGCCGATTTCGAAATAGGAAGAACTGCCGTTCAGGGACACCGTGTTGCTAAAAATACCGATACCTATTTTGCTATCCTTGATGCCGTCAGCGAAGAGATAAACAACCACCTGTTCAGAAAGGCACACCAGGTGTTGGGGCTTTCCTCATCTTTGATAGGTTCCGCCATGGCTTTCGATTATATGTTTTTTAAAACCATGATGAAAAAAGTTGAAGTGGTAGGCGGCTTCGATAAAGAGATAGAGGTGGTTATGTTGCAAAAGGGCATGAAAATAGACTACCTGCCCAATGCTTACGTGTACGACGAAAAAGTTCCCAATGCAAAGGTCTTTACTAAACAACGAAGACGTTGGCTGTCGGCACAAGTGCACTATTTCGGTAAAAGCTTTTTGCCGGCACTTAAAGACCTCATTCTGAAAGGGAATATCGACTTTTTCAATAAGGCAATGCAGTATCTTTTGCCGCCGAGGATAATGCTTCTCGGAGCAATTTCACTTTTTACGCTCTTGTCGCTCTTTTTTCCCCTTGAATTACACTTTACGGCTTGGTGCGTATCCTTTATCCTTATTATTTTGGTTTTCATACTGTCAATTCCAAAATATTTTTATAATTTTAGAACCTTATTGGCGATTTCACGTTTACCATACGGGTTTTTGCTTATGATTCTTTCGCTTTTGAAAATAGGTGGCAGCAACAAAGAGTTCTTGCATACAAAACATACATATAATGCATTTCAAATAAAAAGGCATATAAAACGGGGAAGAGCATGAGATGAAACGGAAACGGATTTTGTTTTATGCCCGGTACGTATTATTTGATGACAAATGTCCATATGAACGTATAAGACCGGAGCAATATGCCAAAGGTATTTGAACGCTTTTTTTTGATAAACACAAAATATTAAACAGATGAAAATAGGTATAGAAGGGCAACGCTTGTACAGAAAGAAAAAGCACGGAATGGATATGGTGGCTCTTGAACTTATAAACGAGCTTCAACAAATTGACCATGAAAACGAATATGTTATCTTTGTTAAACCCGACGAAGATAATAATGTTTTCAAAGAGGCACCTAACTTTAAGATTGTAGAGTTGAGCGGAGGGCCGTATCCGCTGTGGGAACAAAGGGCTTTGCCAAAAGCCGCCGAAAATGAGGGATGCCATATTTTGCACTGTACAAGCAATACCGCTCCCGTAAAAAAAGGGTTGCCGCTGATAGTTACCTTACACGATATTATCTATTTGGAGAGTATTAGCATCTTTAAAAAAGGTGGTACCTGGTATCAAAAAGCCGGTAATATGTACCGCCGCTGGGTAGTGCCTAAGGTTGTGAAAATTGCCGATAAAATAATTACCGTCTCAAATTTTGAAAAAAACAGAATAAACGATTTTTTCGGATTTCCGCATGATAACGACAAGTTGGTGGCAATATACAACGGTGTTAGCAACCATTTTAAACCCATTGACGACAAACAAGAGTTGACAAGGGTGAAAAAACAGTACAACTTGCCCGACAATTTCCTCTTTTTCCTCGGCAATACCGATCCCAAAAAGAATACAAAAGGTGTTTTGGAGGCATTTTCACGTTATTTGAAAAAATCGGGCGACGATCTTTACCTGGTAATGCTCGATTACGAACGGTCGGCTTTGGAAAAGTTGCTCGATGAAATAGGTGATAAAGATTTGATAAACAGGATAGTGCTTACCGGATACGTGATAAATACCGACTTGCCAGCAATATATAATTTGTGCAAGGTGTTTTTATATCCCTCTTTGCGCGAAAGTTTCGGTATTCCCATGCTCGAAGCAATGCGTTGCGGCGTGCCGGTAATTACTTCGAACACCTCGTCGATGCCCGAGGTGTCGGGAGGTGCCGCTTTTATAATCGACCCTTACAAACCCCAGGAAATTGCCAATGCCATTGACGAACTTTTGCACAACGAAAACATGCGAAAAGAGTTGATAGATAAAGGCTTGAAACAAGCCGCCAAGTTCTCGTGGCGCAATATGGCAAAAGAGGTACTGAAACTTTATCAAGAAGTTTACGAAAAACATTATAAATCTTAAAAATTCCTCAGCTATGATAAAGAACAGAGATATTGTAATGGTTGGACTTGCCGCCCTCGACAGCAGGATAGGAAGCAACGTTATTAATCTTGCTGCCGAATTTTCGAAACATAACCGCGTACTGTATGTTAACTATCCTTTGGACAGATTGACCATATTCAGGGAAAGAAAAGACCCTCTTATCCAAAAACGTTTGCGGATGCTTAAAGGAAAAGAACCCAATCTGGTTAAGGTAAACGATAATATGTGGAGTTTTTTCCCGAAAACGGTTTTGGAATCCATAAACCAATTGCCCGTTAACTGGTTGTTTGATATTCTCAACAAGATAAATAATAAACGTTTTGCCAAAGAGGTGAATAAAGCCGTTAAAGAGCTCGGATTTAAGGATATTATAATTTTTAACGATACCGATATGTTCCGGAGCTTTTATCTTAAAGAGTTAATCGGCGCCAAAACACACGTTTACTATACCCGCGACAACATGATTGCCGTTGATTACTGGAAAACCCAAGGTATTCGCATTGAAGCGGCATTGATGAAAAAGGTTGATTTGGTGGTGGCAAATTCCACCTACTTGGCCGAACTTGCCCGGCGCTTTAATCCGAACTCTTTTTATGTGGGACAAGGTTGTGATGTTACCCTGTTCGACAAAAAATTGATAAAAGAGGTGCCTGCCGATATTAAGGATATTAAAAAACCGGTAATAGGTTACATTGGTGTACTTTATACCTTACGCCTCGATATAGAGGTGCTTTTGCATATTGCACGCGAGCGCCCCGATTGGTCGCTGGTTTTGGTGGGGCCCGAAGACGATGCCTTTAAAGCAAGCGAATTGCACAAGCAAGATAATGTATTCTTCCTCGGCAGCAAAAAAATGGAAGAGCTCCCCGCATATCTGTATGCTTTCGATGTGGCACTTAACCCCCAAAAACTCAATGAGGTTACCATAGGAAACTATCCGCGTAAAATCGACGAATACCTCGCAATGGGAAAACCTACGGTAGCTACCAAAACAAAGGCTATGGAGGTATTTAAAGATTATGTTTATCTTGCCGAAAACAAACATGAGTACGTTACTTTGATAGAAAAAGCATTGAAAGAAAATACTCCCGAAAAAGAGTTGGAACGCGAAAAACTTGCACGGAGCCATACTTGGGAAGCAAATGCAATGGCTATTTACGAAAAGATAGAACTTATCGAAAAACAAAAAGAAAATGGGAATAGTTGATAAAATAAAATCGAACCCGAAATTGAAACGGTTGGCACTTTGGAGTTTGATGCCACGAAATCAAGCCCGCCCCCGTTTGTGGGTAAAACTTTTTGTAAACCCGCTGAAACATAAAAAAGGAAAACACTCGTTGATAAGACGAAGGACACGTATGGATGTGATGCCTTTTAATAATTTCGTCTTGGGCAACGACTCCACCATCGAAGATTTTGCAACGGTAAACAACGGTGTTGGTGACGTTATAATCGGAAACCGTACAAGGATAGGCATAGGAAATGTCCTTATCGGTCCGGTAACCATCGGCGACGATGTTATGTTTGCTCAAAACGTGGTGCTTTCGGGCTTAAATCACGGTTACGAAGATATTAACACCCCGCCGAGTCTTCAACCCGTCGAAACAAAAACCATTGTTATTGAAGACGGAGTATGGATAGGTGCCAATGCCGTGGTAACAGCCGGTGTTACAGTGGGCAAACATTCCATAGTTGCCGCAGGGTGTGTGGTGGTGAAAGATGTACCTCCTTATTCCATAGTGGGAGGAAATCCCGGAAGACTCCTTAAACAGTATAATCCCGATACCAAAAAATGGGAAAGAGTGAAAAAAGATTAATGATAATTGATAGCCGATAAATATTCAGAATGGATAAATTAGTTACTTTTTTAAGATATTCCAAAGATTTTTTAAAGTTCGGTGAATACAGATATATCTTTTCGTCGATTAAATATCTGTTGTTGAAACGTACAACATCACGGACACAAATCTATCGCAGCAGTTTGGGAACTTTCCTCGTGCGTAAAGGTACGCTCGATTTTCAGTTTGCAAATTATGCTTACGAATGGGGAGTGAAAAAATTTGTTGAAGCCAATTACGCTAATTACAACGTCTTTTTCGATATAGGCAGCAATATAGGAACTTACGCAATTATGCTTGCCAAAAGAGGCTTGCGCACTTTCGCTTTCGAACCGGTAAAAGACAACTACGATGCAATTCGTGTAAATCTTATCTTGAACAAGCTGGAAGACAAAGTAAAAGTATATCCCGTAGCTCTTGGCTCGTCGAGGTATAAAACCCAATTCGCATTCGACCTTACCAATACCGGAGCATCACACAAAGCCGATATAGAAAACGACGACGGTTACAAACCCTTGAAAGAGGAAATTGTCGAGTCGCAAGTGTTGCCCCTCGACGATTTGTTGGATGAATTTAATCTTAAAAAAGAGGATAAAATTTTTATGAAGATAGATGTGGAGGGTATGGAGGCAAATGTACTCAACGGCGCAAAAAGGTTTTTGCAAACATTTCCCCACATCTTGATTGTTATGGAATCGGTACACAGCGGTAAAGATAAGCTTGTGGAGGTGTTGAACCAAATAGCCGATTTTGAAATTCTTGAAGTTGATGATTTAAACATGGGTGCCCGTAAAATAATCAAATAACAGGTGTTATGGTTACGTTAAAAATTATTTTCTGGATATTGCTTTTTATAGTTTTTTATGCTTATCTCGGATACGGTATTTTACTCTTTGTTTTGGTAAGGATAAAAAGACTTTTTGTAAAGAAAAAAGAGAATTCCGTTGCGGATTACGAACCCGAGGTGACGCTCTTTGTGGCGGCATACAACGAAAAAGATTATGTTGATGCCAAGGTTCAAAACTCATTTGAATTGGAATACCCTAAAGAGAAGGTGAAACAGGTTTGGGTTACCGACGGTTCGGACGACGGAACTCCCGAAATGCTTAAAAAATACGCCGGCAAAGGTGTGGAAGTGTACCACGAACCGGCACGGGGCGGAAAAATAGGTGCAATGAACCGGGGAATGAAATTTGTTAAAACCCCCGTGGTGATTTTTTCCGACGGTAACACTATGCTCGGTAAAGAGTCGATAAGACGTATTGTGAACCTTTTTGCCGACCCTAAGGTGGGGTGCGTCTCAGGCGAAAAACGTATTTATAACAAAGAAAAAGATACCGCCGCAGGTACCGAAGGAATTTACTGGAAATACGAATCGACACTCAAAAAGTGGGATGCCGAACTCTACTCGGTGGTAGGTGCCGCAGGCGAACTCTTTGCCATTCGTACCGAACTGTATCAACCCGTTGAACGCGATACATTGCTCGATGACTTTATCATCTCGTTGCG
>Ga0256914_1002825_pt1 | contig 14233 bp, 10 predicted proteins | sample HulkmetaG_FD_191571 | JGI IMG/M metagenome (GOLD analysis project Ga0256914, IMG submission 191571) | Hydrothermal chimney microbial communities from Main Endeavour vent field at the Juan de Fuca Ridge, Pacific Ocean - Hulk | ecosystem: Environmental > Aquatic > Marine > Hydrothermal vents ... | reverse complement strand
CCGATGAGAAACGACCGTTGCTGTAGGTGGCGATCATGGTCACCAACAACAGTAACAGACCAGGCTGCAGGGGCTGCAGAAACAGGAAGATCTCCTGAATCCGGCCGATAACCACAAAGATCAGAGCGGCGCAGCAGTATACCGAGAAACGGACTGATTCGCTGTTGGGGGATTCGGTCGGTGCCATGCGGTTATCGACGTACTTTTTCCCAGAGGATTGGCTGCCGTTTGAGAATGAATCTCAATAGACCTACCAGGGATGCACCATTAATGCTGCAAAAATAATAAGGTAGGTAAAAAAAGTGGTTGTTGCGCAGACGGGGCAGCAACAATCCCGCAAGTGCGACACCATAAAAAATCACCTGGCCGGCAAAAAACAGATTGTAGGGATAGTCGGTCATTAGTGCGATATTGGTCACAAAGGCGGTGATCATGAATACCGGTGCCTTCCACCTGAGTACCTTTCTGGAAAAAAAGGAGAACAGAGCGGCCGGCGGCATTGATTTCCCGGTTCTGACAAACCAGGCAAGATACTGGTATCCACCGGCGATTATCCTGGCTTTGCGGCGAAATTCATTGGCCGTTGATGCTTCGACCTCTTCCACACCCCGGGCATCCTCGGCATAGACTATCTTTTGGCCGGCCAGGACCGCCTCCATGGCCAAGGCAAAGTCATCAAGAACCCATTCCCGGGGCAATTCCCTGAAAAGTTCCCGTCGCAGGGCGAAGAGAGCGCCATCAATGCCGACCATATTCCCGAAACGGGCCTCGGCCCGCTGGATCATACCCTCCAGCCGCATGTAAAGACTTTCACCGGCGATCTCATTATCACCACGCCCCCTGACCAAAATCCTACCGCAGACCGCTCCAACCCGGGTGTCGGCAAATCTTTCCAACAGGCGTGCCGGAGCGTCGCGGTCGAGAATGACGTTGGCATCACTGAAAATGAGTACATCGCCACTGCTTTGAGCGAACCCGACATTGAGCGCATGGGCCTTGCCGGCTCGCGGCTCATAGGTGATGATGCGTAAATGGGGCGAGGCGTGGGCATAGCGGGCGAGAATCTCGTTTGTCTTATCGGTCGAGCCGTCTGAAACCATAATGATTTCATAGTCGGCATCCCCAAAGTCGAGCTGCAGACAGTTGTCCAGCTTTGCGGCAATCACCCCTTCCTCGTTATGGGCGGCGATAATCATGCTCACCTTGCCGTGGTACGGTGTCCGCCGCATAGTGATGGGTCGCAGGCGGCTCAGGCCGAGAATCACCAGAGGATAGAAAAAAAACGTCCAGAGAATCAGGAAAACCGACAACCAGAAAACAATGGTAAAAATCATTGGTTAGCCCAAAAAAAAGGAAAAGGTGGAAAGGAGGGCCAAGGTCTCATACCGGCGAATTGGAGAGGAGTTCCCGGTAAAGAGCAAGCATGCATCCCACCCTCTTTTCGGGAGAAAAATCGGCCCTGATGCGTTCCCGACCGTTCCGGGCCAACATTTCGGCTTTTGCGGGATCGTTCAAAAGTCTCTCCACGGCCAGAGCAAGGGCCTCCGGATCCCCAGGCGCCACCAGAAGACCCTCTCGGTCGTGTCGAATCACTTCGGGCGTGCCGCCAACCCGAGTGGCAACAACCGGTTTGCAAAGGGCCATGGCCTCAAGTGCTACATTGGGGATTCCTTCGGAGCGGGAGGGCAAAATTACGATATCGGCTTGCTTCATATAGTCACCGGGGGTCTCCGAATAGCCGGTGAAGATAACCAAATCTTCCACCCCAAGACGCCGAGCCAGCCGGACCAGATCTCTCCTCTCCTGGCCGTCTCCGACCAGCACAAGCCGTAGATCCGACCTGTGATGCACCAGGCGGGCAAAAGCTCTCATCAAAATGTCGAAACCCTTTTCCGGGCTGAGACGTCCCACTGCCACCAGCCAAATATTTCCGTCCTTGCGGGTCGCTGGTGGACCACCATGCCCATCATCTGCTGAAACCCGGACCGGCTGCTCCGGATCGATGGCATTATGAAGAACACGCACCCGTTTTTCGTTGCCGCCGCCGAAAAGCCGGCGCCGCTGGGCCTCTGAAACCAGGATCACCCGATGGGCAAAAAACTGCAAAACCTGATCAAGCAGATGATAGATTCTGACCTTCAGATTTTCCGTGGTGGTCCCATGCAGAAAACAGATCCACCTGACCCGACAGAGATATTTCAGCACGAAACCGATGAAGCTCGGCTTGAACCCATGGGTCTGTACGATGTTGATGCTTTTACTCCGCACCTCTTTTCTGGCCTGCAGCAGAATAGAGAGATAGGATTTTCCACGCTGTTCCAGAAAGAACACATCGATATCCCGTCGGTGCGCTGCCCGAATAAACTTTTCCTGCGGATCGCCGTTTACCCTGAAATTGTAGAGAAAAAATGGAATCTCGTGCAAACGCAGGGCCTCAAGCAGTTGCAGCACTCCTTTGGCGGGACCGGAAAGTTCCGCGGTGGCAATAATGATCATTACCCGTGGCAGGCAGTGGGACATATCCGGACTGGAGAATCAGCTGGGACGGGGAACGACCTTAAGCGGCCATTTAAAAAAAGCCCAGCGTCTGATAATTTGACCGGTGTGCCTGAAGCCGCACCGGCGGATGACGGTCATCAAAGCGATGTTATCCTCATGGGTAACGACGGAGATAAAACGGCAACCTTCCTCCTGAAGACAATGGGACAGAAATGAAACCGTGGCGGTACAGAGATGTTGTCCCCGGTACCGGGGTATACAGAAGATATGATTCATCTCGGGATGGAGTTCATCGGCGGTGACAAAGCCACTGGAAGGGGTTGGACTGATCCATATAATACATGCCGGATTGTTATCGCTGGTGGTGGCCAGAAAACAACGCTTCTCGGTGCCGATCCGGTCTCGGAAAAACTCGGATGTGAGGCCGGGCTGATCCTTTCTAAGTCGATCAAGTTCACGAAAAGTTCTTTCGCTGATGGTCAATGTGGAGGAAGGCCCGAACTTCGGAAGCGATGCGGCCAGGTTCAGGGTAAAAACATAGAAGGAGTTGACACGAAAACATCGGAAGCGAAAACGACGCCATAGCTCACCTGCCCCTTCCTGCTTATAGACAGTGTACAGCATTTTCATGGCAACATCAAATTGACGACTGCAAGATAATTTCCGGGGAAAAATCTTTGGATGGACAAGCGCAGCAGCCTCTGAGCATGAGCCGGATACGGAGACTTCCCGGACAAAATAGTGCCGCTTTCGGTGGTGACGCACCCGGCAACCCTACATTGACAATATCCGGACAGGGAAGAAACCGGAAAAACCGCTCCCGGGATGATTTTTTTTTGATGCTCATCCACAGGCCGGTCAATCGAAGCGGGAAAGCCATTTTCCTATATTACCCAATTTCTGTATATCGTTTGCAGACAGCAGCGGATGAAGGGGCATGGTGACGAGCAAACGGCTGGCCCGCACCGCTCCCGGGAAGGTCTTTTCACCGAAATCAGCGGCAAGCGCATCAATGCCGTTAATCGCCGTCGGATAGCTTCCCATAATACCCAGACCCCTCTTCTCAGCTACGGAAAGCAGCCGTCGCCGCATCTCTTCGTTTTTCAACAGGAGAGGAAGACGCAACAAACATGAGGCTCTACCGATTCCGGGAAGAAAATCCTTAAATGATTCTCCTGCCCCATTGACAATGGAACGCAGGTTTTCACATCGGCGTGCCTGGAAACGGGCAAGCCGACTTTGCCAGTTACGGGCCATCCCTGCCTGGAATGAAGTGAAGCCACTGATCTGAAAATCCGGTTTATAAATGGTTTGACCCAGCTGAAGAAAGGGAAGTGACTTGGGAAGCCAAAACATAGCCGGATACTGAAAAATAGTGAGAAATAAAGATATTGCGATAAGCTTTGACAGTTCCGGCAAGCCGGGAACGGGCAACTGCTCGATTCGCTTGGCAAGGCGTCCGGCAATCGTGCGGTTATCGGTGAGGATGATACCTCCGGCAACCGTTGACAAGGCCTTACCCCGGTCGAGACTGAAGAAGCCGACATCACCAACTGTTCCAAGTTTCCTGCCTCCCGGCTCACCGCCCATTGCCTGGGCGGCATCCTCGACGACAGTCACTCCGGCGTCCGTTGCCAATTTCCGCACCCGGCCGATCCGCGCAGGAATACCGAACAGATGTGTGGGAACCACAGCAAGCAACCTCCGGTTCATGCAGCTCTCAAGCTCGGTTTCATCGAAATCCAGTTTCCGGGGATCGATATCGCAGAGCCGGACAACAAGGCCTGCCCGCCTGATCGAGGCCGCCACAGAGTAGCAGGTAAAAGCGGGAATCAATACTTCATTGCGCCGCGGCTCAAGATCATGCAACGCCTGCAGGATGATTGTGAGTGCGGCTTTCCCGGAGGAGACCAGGAAACAATACCTGGTGCCGAAATAGTTCCGCAGTTCAGCGATGAATCGCATCTGTTCCCGGCCTTCGTTTCCAATAGCCTTGAGGCCGTTACAGATATCAATCACCGTAAGAGGCGCTGCGGCCGGGGGCAAGGTTCGCCGCGGACACCGGGATCGCCGGCGCTTACTCATGGCTGAAAATTGCCGGAAAAAAAGAATGCCAGGAAAAGGGCTCCGCAAAGGTTGCCGTCACTTCAAGAGAACGGTTCATACTAACGGTACATGATGGGGCGACGCCGCTGCAATTGCCTCCGGACCAGCCGATGAACCTGTCGTTACCGTGGGCAACCGCCGTCAGGATGACCTTATCACCGGCGTGATAGGTACCGATTTCACTACAGTCGTCTGGACAGTCGATTCCCGCCGGCCGGGAAACAACATGACCCGCTCCCCGACCGGCAAGCCGGAGCGTCAGGTTGACCTTTTGGCGTCCTCGCACTGCCCGCACCTGGCCGTTATAGGTGCTCTTTGCCTGACTCTGCAGCTTGCCGTCGGTGAAATCAACCAGCCAGGCCCGCCAGGGATGCCAGATATTGGTGGTGGAGGTCCAGTAATGGGGAAAAAGGATCCCGGCCAGATTGTCGTCCTGGATTCCCAGGGCAGGTGACTGACTATGCTCCACCAGGGAGAGCAATTCCATGCGGTTGGGTAGGCGCCAGTCGGTGTGGCCTGCCAACTGAAGGCTCTCGCAGTAGGCAAGGGCCTCCCGCCAGGTGGTTGTTCCATTTTGGTCTAAATCGGCGTCCTGGGTATTACGCTGCCACATGAGGCCGGTGACATTGTCGGTGACGGTTTGATCGCCGTTGTCGGTGAAACCGGAAGGGGCTTGAGGCGGGACCCCCATAACCGCACGGACGTGCAAACGCTCCGATTTGGCCTTGTCATGATAGGTGTTGCCCAGGGTAGCGGAGAGATACCAGGCCTGCTCTCCGTTATCTGAATCCGATGTGGCGGACCAGTACTCCTCATAGGGTCTCGCATGGGGAAAATAGGCGACGTCGATGGAGGGATGGGTGGCAAGTGTTGCAGCACTCTCCGGCTGATCGGCATGGATGAGAGTGGTCAGTTCTTGGATGGTGGGTATTCTCCAGCTACGGGCCGGATCACCGCCGTCTGCACCACCGAAGTGACTGTTGTTGAGAGTGACGATGAATTCCCTGGTATGAGGGGCGTGTTCACCTGGTTCGGTTGGGCACTCCCCTTTGTTCTCCGCTTCCGGGTCACACCACACATAGGTATTGTCGTGATCATGAATGGAACCGTCGTCGCTTTTCACCTCCCAAATCAGGCCGGTTACATCATCCCGCACCATAAACCAGCGTTCCGCATCGTCAGCCAATTCATTACCCCAGGCATCCAGTTTGGTGTAATGACGGGACAGCTGCAGATGTCGATACTGATTATCCTGACCGAAAAAATCCTCACTGTCGTCGGCAGGGCAGTCGATGGTTGCGAAAATGTTTTCATCACTCTCTACCGGGGCGCCATAGCAATGTTGCTGACCGCTGGCGGGCCAGTTACTGAAACAAAACGCCAATTCGGCCGGCAGCAAAATCATCAGAAAAAGAGGCAGGACAACAGATCCGGAAATGAGCATGGGCTTGATGGCAGAGAGTTTGAATTTGTTCCAGAAGGAATGAAATCCGTCGGCATCCTGTCAAATTATACTTGATTTACGGACAGGGAACCAAGGAAAAACCACCACATCGGCACGCTTCCGGCAATGCACGTCACAATGTCACCTCCCGACTATTTGTTGCCGATCACCGCTACAGCCGATTTGCCGGATCTCTTCCCGGTACTCTTTCTCCACTAGGCAGGCAGAAAAATTTCATGAGGATGTTGTGTTGAAAATCAATGACGATCATTTTGCATGCCCGGCTCCAGTGGTTGCCGGAATGAATTCAACCCAGGGAAACCTGAAGAGAGCCGTCACCTCGCTGATGCCGTCTTCATCGGCAAGAACCACGCAGGTATTGGTATTTCCGAAACAGCCTCCCCCCGACCAGCCGATGAACCTGGAGGAAGGAACGGCGGTGAGCACGGCTCCCTGGCGCAAGGTGGCGGTGCAGATATCCGGACCGCCGCAGGCCTCAATACCTGCCGGCTGAGAAGATACCTTGCCCGGCCCCTTGACCGTTAACCGGAGCGTGACCTCCCGGCCACGAACCGCGCGGACGTAATAGGGTGCCGCATGTTCCTTGCTGCGGCTGAACATACCGCCGTACACAAAGTCCACATACCAGGCGTGATCATTACTCGGCCCAAAGGCGTTGGAGCTGGATGACCAGTAGTTGGCATCAACCGTTGCCGGACCCAGAACGGGAAATACGCCGGGGAAAACGGTAGCGTATCGACTGGTTGAATAGTCAATGAGCGAGAGAAGTTCGTTGCGATCAGGCAGTCGCCAGCCACCGCCGGCAAGATCCAATGTTTCACAATACTCCAGGGCTTCCTGCCAGGTGGTGTTGCCGCTGTTGTCGAGATCGGCATCGGCAAGCCCTTTCTGCCATTCCAGTCCCGTGGCATGATCCCTGATGAGATTGCCCAGATCCTCGAAGCGGGGCCCCGTCAACATCGAATGATCGGGTTCCCGGCCTCGCACGGCCCGGACATGAAAGGAGCTGTTTTTGGTCCGGTTGAGCGCACCGCTGCACTGGTCTGTTCTCTCGCCGTTGTAGATGTTACCTAGCTTAAAGCGAATATACCAGGCATAGGCCGGATCACTGTCCTCGGTGGACGACCAGTAATAAGAGGTCCGGGAAATGGTGTCATCGCAGGGATCGTTGGGAGTGCCATTATTGTCCAGTGCGTCCTCTTCCATGGTGTTGGGGAAATAGTCCGTATTGATGGCCGGGCGCGTGGTGCCGGCATCAACCAGGCTGGCCAATTCTTTTGCAGTGGGCAGACGCCAGTCGTTGTAGTCCCCCAGGGTAAGATGGGCGGCATAGTCAAGAGCCTCGTTCCAGGTATAACGATCCTGGCGATTGGTAGTCGTCTTTACCTCCCAGATCAACCCTGTACCTTCGTCACGTACCATAACCCAGGAAGTCGCTCCATCGGGGAGAGGATTGCCGTGGCCGTCAAGTTTGGTATAGACACGCGGCATGCCGTCATACTGGGCATCCTGACCGTCGAAGTTACCGGTGTTGGAGCAGGGAACGACCCGGTTTGCCTCATTGGTGTAACAGAGATCCTGTCCGGTGTCGGGCCAGTGATCGAAGGCTGGACAGGAACCGGAAAACAAGAGAAAAGAAATCATCAGAGAGGCGAGAAGACTACCGATCGGCATACGAGAAAGCTCAGTCATGGATATTCTCCTGGTTGTATATGTTAGATCACTGATCCGCGAACCGCTTATATCAATCGAGGAAAAGTTAGCGACAATTATCTCTTCTTTAGCCGGTACAAGAGAAAAAATGAGATGTTGGATGATATTGTGATAGAATATAGCTATCTTTTCCCCGGCTACCGAGAACTCATCAAATTTATTTACCATGCCGGCGGCGGCAAAGCAACAGGGGAAGCCGCCCCTGCGCTGATTTAGCCCGTCCGGCGGATCATTGTCTTCCACAAAAGATGGATGTGGATATGGGCTTTTCTCCCATGCACGGTTGATACTGCATGGGCCGCAGGAAAAGAGGAAAATGAAGATTTAAACCGACTGTATTTTAGAAACATGGCCAATATTCTCATCATCGACGACGATCCGGGCATCTGCGATCTGCTCATAGACTATCTTGCCGAACAGGGGCATGCGGCAACAGCCGTCTACACCCTTGCCGACGGCATCGAGCGTATCACCGCCATGGATTGTGACGTGGTGTTGCTGGATGTGCAGCTGCCGGACGGCAACGGTCTGGAGAATCTGCCCCGCTTCACCATGGCTCCCTCTTCACCGGAGGTACTCATCATCACCGGCCACGGCGATCCGGACAGTGCCGAAAAGGCGATCGTCAGCGGTGCCTGGAGCTATATCGAAAAACCCAACGTCCTCAACGACCTTGACCTGCACCTGGCCCGGGCCCTGCAGTACCGGGAGGAGAAAAAGCGGGCCATCCGGGCGCCGGTTGCCCTGAAACGGGACAACATCATCGGCCATAGCCGGGTGATGAAGGAGTGTTTCGACTCCCTGGCCAGGGCCGCCTCCACCGACGTCAACGTCCTGATCAGCGGCGCCACCGGTACGGGCAAGGAACTCTTCGCCCGGGCGATTCATGACAACAGCCACCGGGCCGGGGGCAACTTCGTCATTGTCGACTGCGCCTCACTGCCGGAAAATCTCATCGAAAGCACCTTGTTCGGCCATGAAAAAGGTGCTTTCACAGGTGCCGACAGCAAAAAGGACGGCCTGGTCAAACATGCCGACGGCGGCACACTCTTCCTTGACGAGGTGGGTGAACTGCCCCTCGGCATGCAGAAGAAATTCCTGCGGGTGTTGCAGGAACGCAGCTTTCGACCGGTGGGATCGTTTAAGGAACAGAAAAGCGATTTCCGGCTGGTGGCGGCCACCAACCGCGATCTTGACCGACGCGTCACCATCGGCGAGTTCCGGCATGATCTGCTCTTCCGTCTCAAGGGGTTCTCCATCGAACTCCCGCCCCTGAAGAGCCGGCTGGAAGACATCCGCGAGCTGGTAACCTATTTCATCACCCGGCTCTGCGACCGCTACGGTCAGGAGACCAAGGGGGTGGCTCCGGATTTCATCGAGACCCTGGCTGCCTACGACTGGCCGGGCAATGTCAGGGAACTCTCCCAGACCGTGGAACAGGTCTTTGCCGACGCCTTTCACTCGCCCACCTTCTTTGCCGTCCATCTGCCGAAAAAGTTCCGTATCCGCAAGGCCCGGGCCGGGGTCAGGACAATGCCCGAAATCTCCCCCCCCGACGACCACCGGAGCGGCCCTCCCACCTGGCAGGAGTATAAGGAACAGTGCGAAAAGAGATATGTGGCCGGCCTCATGCTCCATGCGGGCAACAATATCCAGCTCGCCTGCAGAATTTCGGGGATTTCCCGCACACGTCTCTATCAGCTGCTGCGCAAACATGATCTCCACCCCGCCACCATCAAAAACTGAAACACCTCCTCCCCGGGCGACTCGGCCCGTCCGGCCCCGCCCTGCTCCCGGAGACCGACACCCCGCTCTCTTACCTCCACAAAAGTGCACATCTTCCACTTTTGTGCACATTCCCTTCACCATTCTCCGGCCCGATGTTGATCGCCCACGGACTCCTCCTGCAGGCAACTACCTGTTTTTTCAAGATTTTTTGTTTTCTCCCCCTTCAGGCACCGTATTTGCTTAAAATCAACCGGCATGAAAAAATCCATGCCGATCCGGATAAATACCCAGGGCCGATGTTCACTTTTTCCCGGACGGTGACATCTAAGGAGACCTGAGCGCTTACAGCCAAGGAGTACATCATACCGTAACCGATCACAGGGCATGTAACCCTGCGGTATATCATGCTTCCTGCCCGTAACCCGGCACAGAATGCGCAGTCTGCACACTCCCTCCCGGCCGCTATAGCCCACTATGCGGCCGGGAGGGAGCGCATGAAGATGCGGTGCCTGTGACCGATTACATTATACCGGCGGGTTGCAACCCCCGTGAGTGGTTACCAAGGAGACGGTACTATGAACACCTTTTTTTATGCGGCCGCCGAATCTAAACACTGTCAAGACGTTGTGAAAAGACTGAAGACTTTTTCCCAGCTGCGCGATCTGACGGCACTGCCCTGCGGCTCCCGGTTCACCAGTTTCGAAGCCCTGAGACTGCGTTCCGGCGATCTCATCTTCCTCTTTGCCGATAACGAGGATCATCTGGAGGAGCTCATCGCCTTGCGCAGCGATTTCGAAGGATTCCGGATCATTCTGATCCTGTTGGAGCCCAGGGCGGATACGGTGCGCAAAAGCCACCTGCTGCGGCCGCGCTTTATTGTCGGCGCCAAAGAAAACTGGGATGAACTGGAGGCCATCGTCGACAAGATCATCTTTTCCGAATGCTGCCGCTGGTTGGTCTCCACCGCCCATCACTGATCATCCCCATCAGCACTGGAAGGAGAACAGATGAACCTATTGAAAAAAATTACGCCCCGCAAAACCATGAACAGGGTGCTGCTGATCATGACCCTGGCCATGGCCCTTTTGATCGTTATTCCCTCAATGCTTTTCTATCAGAAGTATATCGCCAATACAGTGGAACTGGAGACGGATCGCGGACACTCGGTCTACAAACAGGTCAATGCCGCCATCATCGGCCAGTCCGAGTCCCTGGCCATGCTTTCCTATGCGGTCTCGCAAATGCACAACGTCCGGAGGTTCTTCAGGGACGAAAACCGCAATGCCCTTGAAACGGCGACCATGCCCATCTTCCGGGAGATGAAAAAAAAATACGGCATCAACGTCTTCCACTTCCATAAACCGCCGGCCATCTCCTTCCTGCGGTTACAGAAACCGGAGAAATTCGGCGACGACCTCTCCGGTTTCCGTCACACCGTGATAGCGGCCAACAACATGAAACAAACTGTTGTCGGCCTGGAAAAGGGAAGGGCAGGCCTCTCAAGCCGGGCCGTTGTGCCGGTGAACCTGGAGGGTGAACACCTGGGTACCGTGGAATTCGGTCTGCCGGTCAACGACAAGCTGCTGCTGGAGATCAAGGAACAGGCGGGAACCGATATCTCGGTAATCGTGCCGGAGGGTGACGGGTTCAGATATCAGGCCAAGACCCACAACATGACGATCCCGGCCGGTAAGATTCCCTTTCTCAAAGAGATCATGAAAACTGACCGTATCCTCAGCAAACGGGTATCGAAAAACGGCAGGGAACTGGTGACCACCTATGGACCGTTGAAGGACTTTTCCGGCAACATCATCGGGGTGCTGGCAGTTCCGGTCGATATTTCCCATACCCTGGAGGGGGCGAAAAAGACCTTGGCCTTCATCAACATGGTCGGCCTTTCCATTCTGGTGCTCTTTGTTCTCTTTCTTCACTTTCTCTTCAGGACCAGGATCAACCGTCCCCTCTCCCAGCTCAAGGATAACCTGGAGATGGCCAGCCGCGGCGATCTCACCGGCCAGATGGGCGGCCACGCAGTGCGGGGCATGAACTGTTCGGAGATCATGGGCTGCGAACAGAGAGACTGCAGCTGTTACGGCGAGGATGAAGCCCATTGCTGGGAGGAGGCCGGCTCACTGTCCACCACCATCCAGTGCCCCAAGATTCTCGACGGGGAATACTCCTCCTGCGCCCAATGCACCGAGGTGTTCACCCCTGCCGTGAAAAATGAATTTTCCGAACTCGCCGTCTATTTCAACGCCTTTATCCACAACATCCACAAAATGCTTTCCGAAATCAGGGAAAACAGCACCAAACTCAACGATTCCGCCTCTGCCTTAAGTTCGGTTTCCCGGGAACTGTCCCAGGGAGCCGATGAAACCGCCCGCCATTCCCAGAGTGTTGCCACCGCGGCCGGCGAGATGAGCAGCACCATGAACAATGTGGCTGCGGCAACCGAGGAGACTGCCTCCAATGTCAGGGTAATGTCCGGCTCGACCAAAAATATCACCGCCATGGTTGCGGAGATTCTCGGTTCCACGGACAAGGCCCAGAAGATTACCGGCCAGGCGGTGACCGAGGCGGTGGATATCACGGAAAAAGTGGACCGACTGGGAAAATCAGCCAAGGATATCGGACAGGTAACCGAGACCATCAATGAAATTTCCTCCCAGACAAACCTGCTGGCCTTGAATGCCACCATCGAGGCGGCCCGCGCCGGTGAGGCCGGCAAGGGATTTGCCGTGGTTGCCAACGAGATCAAGGATCTGGCCCAGCAGACCGCCGAGGCCACCGGCGAGATCAAGCAACGGATCGAATCCATCCAGCAATCCACCGGCAGCACGGTCTCAGGCATCCGCACCATTACCGATATCATCAAGGAGATAGATCAGATCGTCACCACCATTGCCGTGGCCCTGGACCGGCAATCGGGCACCATGAACGAACTCACCGCCAATATCCGCCAGGCCGGAGAAGGTATCGACGAGGTGGCGGAAAATGTAGCCGGCAGTTCCCTGGTTTCCACGGAGATCGCCCGGGAAGTGGGTGAAGTCAACGCCGCGGCCGAGGATATCTCCGACGGCAGCACCACGGTCCAGCGTAACGCGGAAGACCTCCGCCATCTCGCCGCTGAACTCCGAAAAATGGTACAGCGCTTCAATCTCTAGGCGGGGGAGCCCTGAAGGGGAACGATGTGGGTATCGGCGTCTCCTCGGCTACCGGGAGGCGGTTGACAAAAATGACGGTTTTTAGTATATATCCGAGATTTGTCTTCGGTTATGTCGCTGCAAGCGCTTTCTTGCAGACTCCCACACCCAATTACTTTCTTTCTCCTCCCCTGCCATGACGGACATCAACGGTATAGCACAACGGCTGGGTGTCGCCGCTCCTGAAAAAAAAGCCGATTTCCCGGTGGTGGGAATCGGGGCTTCCGCCGGCGGCATCGATGCCCTGGAAGAGCTCTTCGCCTCCCTGCCCGCGGATACGGGAATCGGTTATGTGGTGATACAGCATCTCGAAGCCGGACACGATACGAAACTGCACAAAATCCTCGCCCGGCGCAGTGCCCTGAAAATCCGCCGGGTAACGGATAACACCGCTCTTGCGGCCGACTCGGTCTTCATCATCCCCCCGGGTCGGGACCTGGCCCTGCTCCATGGCCGGCTGCAGACCATGGAAACCCTCTCCCCCCGCCATCAGGCCCGGCCCATCGACTTCTTTTTCCGGTCCCTGGCCCGGGACCGCAGGGAGCGGGCCATCGGCATCATCCTTTCCGGAACCGGTACCGACGGTATCAGCGGTCTGAAGGAGATCAAGGCCGCTGGGGGCATAGTCATCTGTCAGCAGCCCGACAGCGCCGCCTACCCGGACATGCCGGCCGCCGCCGTCCGTACGGGTCTGGTCGACCTTGTCCTCTCCCCCGCCGAGATCGCCGGCCACCTTGCAGTTATCGGCGCCGGACACCCTCGCCTGGCCGGCGCCGGCAGCGCCGAAATCTCCCCGGATACCGCCGACTACCTGCAAAAGATCTTCGTGCTGATCCGCAACCACACCGGCCACGACTTTTCCGGCTACAAGGAGGGAGTTGTCTGCCGCAGGGTGGAGCGACGCATGCTGCTCCACCAGATCGAGCGCATCGGTCACTATGTCCGTTTCCTGCGCGAAAGCGATGAGGAGATCGAAGCCCTCTTCCAGGACCTGCTCATCGGCGTTACCTCTTTTTTCCGGGACAGGGAATCATTCCGCACCCTCAGGGAAAAAGGGCTGGCCCCCCTCATGGACGGCAGACCGGCGGCAAAAACCCTGCGTATCTGGGTGGTGGGATGCGCCACCGGCGAGGAGGCCTATACCATTGCCATGCTCGCCGCCGAAGAACGGGAAAAAAAGGACTGGCAGGGAAAAATCCAGATCTTCGCCACCGATATCGACCATCGGGCCGTGGAGTTCGCCCGCCGCGGCGTCTATGGCGCCGACGCCCTGGACAAGATGGATCCGGACCGCCTCCACCGCTTCTTTTCCCGCCGCAAAGAGGGCTACCTGGTCCGCAAGCAGTTGCGGGACATGGTGATCTTTGCCGAACAGAATGTGATCCGTGATCCTCCCTTTTCCCGGCTGGACCTCATCTCCTGTCGCAACCTGCTCATCTACATGAGTCCGGATCTGCATGCCCTGCTCTTTCCCCTGTTCTACCACTCCCTGGTGCGCAACGGCTATCTCTTCCTCGGC
>Ga0256914_1002824_pt1 | contig 14238 bp, 10 predicted proteins | sample HulkmetaG_FD_191571 | JGI IMG/M metagenome (GOLD analysis project Ga0256914, IMG submission 191571) | Hydrothermal chimney microbial communities from Main Endeavour vent field at the Juan de Fuca Ridge, Pacific Ocean - Hulk | ecosystem: Environmental > Aquatic > Marine > Hydrothermal vents ... | reverse complement strand
CGGGGTTTAGATGCTTCCCCGATGTTTAATTTTTCTTTTGCCATTTTATTTCTCTTTTTATTATTTGTTATTTTATAAATATTCCTGAATCTTTTCACACACTATTTTTATCCTTTCCAGTTGTCGGGCAGCTCAACCAACCCCATAATGCGTTTCAGGGCAAGCGGATAATTCACGTTTTTAATCTCCGGGTTAATACCGATAATATTCTTTGTTTCCAATACCTTTTCGGGTATCTCCGATTCGATGCAAATGGTTTTTATAAATGCCCCGTTGACGGTAATTTCGGCAATTTCGGCTATGCAACCGTTCAAATTGTAACCGAACCTTTTTTTGTTTACCCAAGCCACCGACAAATCGGGGTCAACAGCAATGAGATTTTGCAGAAAGCTGTCAAGCGGATACTCGTCTTTATCCATTTCGGGACACGATATGCCAAGCGAAGGAAAGACCACCGATTTTATCACTTCGCGCTTTAAAGGGAATGCCCCCACAAGAAAAGGATTCCAAAGTTCCAAACCTTTGTGTTCATCTTGAAGAATTTTGATATCCATAACGCCGTTGCGGATTTTTACGTTATGGTCGGGGTTACCTGCAGCCAATATGTAAACCGATTGCATGGTACGGCTTTTTTCAAATACCGCCGCCTCTTTCAGTTTACTTTCGTAAGGCTCCAAATCTATCCCGAATATTCTGAACTCATATCTCGGTTTAGTATGCTTTTCCATATCATATTAATTTTCCAATTTGTAAATTACCAGTTGCGACGAAGCGTCATTAACAAGGTAAACCAAATTATTATCGTCGTCAACCGCAACCCCTTCGTACTTGTAATCGTCGAGCATGTATTGTTTAACGGGTTCCATTTTATAATTACACTTGTAAAGCGTTTTCGATTCGTCGCTGACCACCCATACCGTTGAGATTCCGGCATCTACATATATGCCCGAATAGTCGGAGGCAAACTTCAATCCGGTTTCTTCCAATATCCCTCTTTCGGGGTTCCAAACACACAAAAGCCCGGGATTGGCTTCGTTTACAATATAATAACTGCTGTTGTTGGAATTGTAGGCAATACCTTCAAGACCTTTGTTTTGAACATTTGCCGGGATATCAATCACAAATCTCTGTTTTTCGTTACCGTCACCGTTCAAAATCACAACTTCCCGTTTACGTTCTTCCACTATTGCCAACTCACCGGTTTTACGGTTAAAACATATGCCTTCCAAATCGTCTCCTTTAAAAGGCAGCTTTTTAATAATATTACCTTCCAAATCCATTTCAAACACATTGTTAGTGTTATCGCTCACCGTAAACAGCGCCGATTTGTCTGCATTAAATGTAAGTCCCGAAGGTTCCTTAACGTCAAGATGATAATTTGCGACAAGTTTCAGCTTACCCGTTTCCACGCCGGCGGCGGGTTGAGGAGTGTTTTTTTCACATCCCGTCATCGCCGACAAAAACAATACAAACAACAGAGGTTTGAAATATATTCTCATATTTTTTCACGTCAACGGTTATTACTCTGCCCCGGTGTAGGGGGTCTGTCGCTATCGGGGTCGAAAAGCAACCAAGTTGCCGCACCATCGCCGTCGCGTCCTGCCGACCAGTCGGAAACCGGCCCGGGATCAATATCGCCACCCGTTCCATAGGTTAACGAATCGGCAAAAACAACACCGTCTTTCGACAGCCCTATCGACTCACCGCTACTCGAAAGTTTGAAATTAGTAAACAGAGGTCCGCTTTCGGGACCTGTACCGTCGCAAATAACAACCACAAAACCGTGAGCCGGAACCACCGTTTTTTCGGGGAATCCTTCCGGAATTTGATTTTTCTGAATATCGTCAAGTTTGTCGGTCAAATACCATCCGGCGAGGTCTATGTCGGTTTCACCCGTGTTGTATATCTCAATCCAGTCGGGATAATCATTGTTGGGACCGGGATAAAAGGTGTTGTTGCTCGCCATAAATTCGTTAATAACAAGAGTGCCTTCAACGGGAGCACTGCCGTCGTTGGGCATTCCCGGAGTTTTCGAGGCAAGTACCACCCATTCGTCAGCACCGTCGCTGCTCCTTCCGAAAGATTTATCGTCTTCCAAACCGTTAAAATCATCAGAAATATCTATCTGCACTTTCGAGGGGTCGTAAAGGGCTACCCGGTGGTCTTTCGACGAGCTAAGTCCCGTATTGATAAAAATTTTGCCGTTTGCTATTCCCGTGGGTATATCGTTCCCCGAAGCGTCGGCGGCACCGAAAATCAAAACCAAAAATCCTTTCGGAGGTATGGTTGTTACGGTTCCTTTATCCGAAGGTATTTTTTGATAATCATCCTCTGTTCCGGGATTGTCGGTAATATACATTCCCGCTATATCAACGGCTTTGGTACCCTTATTGTAAAGCTCAACCCAATCGGCATTGCTGCCGCTTTCGTCGGTAAAATAGGGACTTGTAATATCTTTGGTTATCAATTCGTTAATAACTATATCGCTGTAGTTTTCGGGGGGAGCCGGCTGAGGGGCAGGCAATTCGTCTTTCACACAAGAGGAAAACAGGACGGTTACAAATGTTATTATTACCAAATATAATATCTTTTTCATTTTTGCTGAATATTTAAATTTATTACATTAAAAATCAATCTCTATTCGTGCTTGCAACATACCGAAATCAATACCGGCTTTTCCGGTGGGTAAATCTTTATAGGTATCGTATTTACCTTTGCCGTCGGCCCAGCGGTCGTTATTTACATACGAATAACCGAGCATCATTTTTACATTGTAATTAAAATAATAATTCAACGCTGCCGTGTATATTTCGCATGCTCCCCCTTGAATGTAGGGAATATCGCTACCCTCCTTAAAACTGTTGGCATCGGTGAAAGAGTAACGCAAAGCAAATTCCAAAACACCCTTTTTGTAATTTCTGAAATTTATTTGCGAAAACTCGGCTTCAGCCATATTGTAATAATAATCGGCATTGGTAATGAGCCAACCGCCGTACAGGAAAAACCCTTTAACATATGCCTTGTCTTCGCCCTCGGCGGTTTTTGTTTCGTCTCTTTGAATTTGGCTGCCTATGTATTCTCCGGCTATTTTAAAATTTTTATAAGCAAAAGCGGTTTCAAAACCGTAAAGAACCATCGATTTCGAATCGGTTATGTCGTCGGTATCAACATATTTTTTTCTGTTAATTGAAGTTTCGGAACGCGACGAGAAACGGAAACTGTTTACGGGGTCGCCGAGTTCGGGAATTTTAGGCGTTCTGTACGAACCGGCAACACCCAAGTGCAATACCATATCGTGTGTTTTTACCGGAGTATAAGCTACCCTTCCTGTTGCCGACCACCCCGCCGAAGTTCCCTGTTTTTTGTTTTGGTCTTGCATTAAATCGTTCGCTATTTCGCTTGAAAACAATCCCGTTTCCACAAAATAACGGTGTCCGAACTTCCTGAACGATACGCCGAGGTGTCGCGAAGGAGCTAACTTGGTTATCATGGGTCTCTCAATAAAGGTGAGGTAACGCGATGTGGTTGTCTCTTCCATTGAAAAAGGCTCTTTGAAGTTTCCGGCTTTTATTTGCCAGTTGTTTTCACCAATGTAGCGCACAAATGCATCTTTGATGTCAACCTCGTTGTATGCAAAATCAAAATCTATCTCGCCGCCCCAATGTCCCCAAAGTATGGTTTTCATGGCAAACCTCATCCTCCTGATGTTTACGCCGTTGCCGATATTCTCGTTGTCGCCGAAATATGCGGCACCATCAAAATAGACACGGTTATCGAACCAATATTTGAACCTGTTGTCGGGGGTTGAAAACATAAGAATTCCGTCGCGCGACTCGGTATTTAACGAAACCCGTAAAGCCACCGTCTTGCCGTAATCGTTTTTAACCGTCTTGCCGAAAAGATGAACCGTCAAATTACTCTCTTTTTCAACAGTAACACTCTCTTTTTTGTAACCCGGTTTGGATATCTCAATAACAACGGGAAAAGATTTCACGTTTAATTTAAAAAATCCGTTAATATCGGTATGAACCGGAGATAAATCCCCGCCTTTTACCGTTATTACGGCATCTTTTACCGGTGTTTGCATACCCGCCGGAAAAACGGTCCCCGTGATTGTTCCCCCGTTTTGTGCCGAAAGGAAATTGCAGGAAACAAATGTTAACGCAAATCCCAAAATAATTTTTAATAAATTTTTTTTCATATGCCTTTATTTTTGTAATTTTTGAAATTTGAAGCGGCTCACAAGCATCAAAACCTGCAAAACAACTTCGCCACCACACGAATTCCGTTAACCGGTCTTATTCCATTTTGCGATTAATAAAATTCATGTTTTTTCTGTCAAAACATTTTTTTCATTGCAAAAAAAAGAAAAGAGGACTATCAAAACAAAAATTCAACCTATACAACAACACTACAATAACGGTAATGCACATCACTGAACAGGGTATTATCAAACAAACATATACCGGTGTTGCCCTTTGAAAAAGATAAGCCACAGGACAAACCTCTTTTTTGTTCGTGTTGTCATATTAACGTATTAAAGGGTTTGCAAATCAGTTTTTCCGTCATCCCGCTTTTTTCAACGAAACACAAAAGTTCATTACCTTTGATTGAAAATTTTTTTTGAAATGAAAACAGATTTTCCCGCATTAATAATAGATACAGGCAAAGTGGAATCGAATATCGAGAGAATGCTTTCAAAAGCCTCGAAATCAAAAGCGGTATTACGCCCGCATTTCAAAACACATCAATCGGCAAGGACGGGTGAAATTTTTCGCAAAAAAGGAGTAGAAAAAATTACCGTTTCGTCGGTACAAATGGCGGAGTATTTTGCAAAATACGGCTGGAACGATATCACCATCGCCTTCCCCCTAAACCTGCTCGAAATCGAAAAAACGGACAATCTCGCCGGAAAGATAAAACTCAACATTTTGCTCGACTCACCGTTCGTAGCATCTGAAATTGCAAAAAATACAAAAAACAATATCGGTGTTTTCATAGAAATAGACACCGGTTACCACCGCACGGGATTGTTGCCCGGACAAGAGAATGAAATAGAAAAAATAACAGATATAATTTCAAATACGAAAAATCTGAATTTTAAAGGCTTCCTCACACACGCCGGACATACCTACAATGCTAACGGCAAGGAGAAAATCATTGAAATTCTCAACGATGCCAAACAAAAGATGACCGCTTTGAAAAACAAGTGGCAACAAAGGTTCCCTGACATCATTGTTTCGTACGGCGACACCCCTTCGTGCAGCATTGCCGATAATTGCAACGGTTTCGACGAAATTAGACCCGGAAATTTTGTCTATTACGATGTAATGCAATACCATTTGGGTTCATGCAATTTAAGCGACATTGCCGTTTCGGTGGCGGCTCCCGTAACAGGCATTTACAAAAACAGAAGCGAAATTGCGGTTTACGGTGGTGCTGTCCACCTCTCGAAAGAGTTTATCGCAGGTGACAATAATTTTTCGATATTCGGATATATAGTAAAATATAACGGAAATTTCTGCTGGAACGAACCCCTAAACGGGGCTTGGGTCAAAAGCATATCCCAGGAACACGGCATAGTTCACATGCCGGCAAACGAATTGGGAAAAATAAAACAGGGTGATGTCATAGGAATTTTACCGGTTCATTCGTGCCTCACGGCAAACCTGCTTAATAAAAAATTCTTTATTCCGTCAAACGAACCAAACATTTCTCCCGGAAGACATCAAACCACACGTAAAAATTTAATAAAATAATGTAAAATGAAGGTTTCGTTAATTACACTGTTCTTGTTTATGTCGATTGGCATTTGCACTGCGCAACACAAAGATATTCCGCTTTACAAAAACGAAAATGCCGGCTTGGACCTCCGCATTCGCGATATTATTTCACGGATGACATTACAACAAAAGATATCTCAATTACGATACGATGCTCCGGCAATAAAAAACGACAGCCTCGACATTCCGGCATATAACTGGTGGAACGAATGCCTCCACGGTGTTGCACGTTCGGGCGAAGCAACGGTATATCCGCAGGCCATCGGTTTAGCCGCCACTTTCGATACCGGATTAATCCACAGAATTGCCACCCAAATATCAGACGAAGCACGCGCCAAATACAATTACTATACAGCCAACGGCAGATACGGACACAGGTATGAAGGTTTGACATTTTGGTCGCCGAACATCAACATTTTCAGAGACCCGCGCTGGGGACGCGGACAGGAAACTTACGGCGAAGACCCCTTCCTGACGGGAAGTTTAGCCGTGAGTTTTATTAAAGGACTTCAGGGAGATGACCCCCGGTATCTGAAAACTATTGCCACATCAAAACATTTTGCCGTACACAGCGGACCCGAATCATCACGCCACCAAATAGACGTAACCCCCTCGGACAGGGATTTGTGGGAAACCTACCTGCCCGCCTTTATCATGACCGTTGAACAGGCAAAGGTGCAGTCGGTAATGTGTGCTTATAACAGTTTCAGGGGTATGCCTTGTTGCGGAAACAATATTCTTTTAAAAGATATTTTGTACAAAAAACTGAAATTTAAAGGCTATGTGGTTTCCGACTGCTGGGCAATAAGCGATTTTTACAACAAAAATTTTCACAATATCGTCAAAACACCGCAAGAGGCGGCGGCAATAGCTCTCAAATCTGGTACAGACCTCAACTGCGGCGTCGCATACAGATACCTCCAAAAGGCAATCGACGCAGGATATGTCACCCGTGAAGATATCGACAGCGCTTTGTACAAAGTCCTAAAAGCACGTTTTATGCTGGGCATGTTCGACAACAGCGAAAATGTCCCCTATTCAAAAATCCCTTACTCCACGGTTTGCTCCGCCAAACATAACCGTACAGCACTCGAAGCGGCACAAAAATCCATAGTCTTGCTAAAAAACGAAAACAACCTTTTGCCCCTGAACAAAAACATCAAATCGCTGGCGGTAATCGGTCCCGGCATAAAAGATTACGACCTCTATTTGGGAAACTATCACGGATACCCTCGAAAACGCACTAACCTTTTGCAAGCATTACAAAAAAAACTTCCCGGCACAAAAATACATGCCGCTTTCGGCACCTATTTGTGCGACGGACTGCCGCCGGTAGATTATATTCCTCCGCAATATTTGCTGTCGGGAGAAAAAAACATACCCGGCGGGCTTAAAGCGGAATATTTTAGCAACGACAGTTGTTATGGAGCCCCCGCTTTTATCCGTACCGACAGTACTGTTGATTTTACCTGGTACTCAGCAAGTCCCTTGAACCACAGTCCACTGGACACCTTTTCTGTCAGGTGGTCGGGAAAAATTTTGGCACCGGTAACGGGAATGTACAAAATTGTAGTAACAGGAAGAGATAAATACACCCTTCATCTCGGCGACTCGGTAATAGTTTTCGATAACGGCTGGGATTACAACCAACAATTAGATTTTTACATGCAAAAGGGCAAAACTTACAATTTGAAAATAGAATACGCAGCCCACAGCCCGAGAGGACAAATGCACCTTATGTGGTATGTACCCGGCGACAACTTAACACGCAAAGCAGTAGAAGCGGCTCAAAAATCCGATGTTACAATACTTTTCCTCGGATTGAGCACACTGCTCGAAGAAGAACAAATGCAACTCCAAACCGAAGGTTTTTACCGCGGCGACCGTACTCTGTTGCGACTCCCAAAACCGCAAATAAACCTCATAAAAAAGATTTATGCCACCGGAAAACCGGTTGTCTTGGTATTAACGGGCGGCAGCGCCATTTCCATAAATTGGGCTAACAAACATATACCGGCAATATTAGATGTCTGGTATCCGGGACAAGCGGGCGCCGAAGCCGTCGCCGGTGTCATTTTCGGCGATTACAACCCCGCAGGACGTCTGCCCGTCACTTTCTACAAGTCGGTAAACGACCTGCCCCCATTCGATAATTACAGCATGGAAAACAGAACCTACCGGTATTTTAAAGGCAATCCGCTCTACTGTTTCGGTTACGGATTAAGCTACACCTCATTCAAATACGACAGCCTTAACCTCTCGCTCGCAAACGATACTCTGAACGTCAGGTTTACCCTTGAAAACAACGGCAAATACGACGGCGACGAGGTGGCTCAGGTTTATGTAAAACTCCCCCGCTCAGCCAACTACACCCCGGCGATTAAAGAGTTGAAAGGTTTTACAAGAGTACATTTGAAAACCGGCGAAAGTAAAATCGTCACCATAAAACTGCCGTTAAAAAATCTACGGCACTGGGACTCATCATCGGAAACCTACATACTCTCCAAAGGAAAATACAAAATCATGGCGGGAGCTTCGTCAAACGATATCAGGCTGGAAAAAGATATTCAATTGTAATGCCATAACATTACACATTCATTATCTTGTTGCATCATCATTTTTCAACTTATCAGGGCGGCAAACGGGCTGTCCGCTAATAGTCCTCGGCGGAGGCGCTGTTCGGCAACGGCGTTTTCAGGGGCTTCCTCACGTCAGCCCTGCCTCCGCCTGCCTCACTACCGCCCCCGCCTCCGGGCTGCCGCTCCCATCCCTGCCGCACTCCACCCTTGTGCTTGAATTTCACCTTTCAAATTCTCCAATACACCCTTCGTGCAATTTTATGTAACTATCATACCAAAGGGTTGCTCATGGTCTCTTCCACTTCGGCAATGGTTTTCGGAATCGGCTTACCCAAAACCCTGAATCCTGAGGCGGTAACGAGTATGTCGTCTTCAATACGCACGCCTCCGAAATCTTTATAACCTTCAAGCTTGTCGTAATTAACAAAATCTTTGAATTTACCTTCCTTCGCGAACTTATCTATCAGAGCGGGGATAAAATATATTCCCGGTTCCACGGTTAGCACAAATCCCGGTTTCAGAGCCTTTGCAAGTCTCAAATAAGCCGTTCCGAATTGGGTGGAACGTTTAACACTGTCGTCATAGCCTACAAAGTCTTCGCCAAGGCCCTCCATGTCGTGAACATCGAGTCCCATCATATGTCCCAATCCGTGAGGCATAAAAAGCGTATGCGCACCCGCAGCAACGGCATCGCCGGTATCGCCTTTCATAAGTCCGGCATTTTTCAGGCCGTCAACAATTGTCCGTGCAGCAAGAAAATGGATATCGCGATATTTTACGCCAGGTTTTATTGCATTAATGGCATTTACGTTGGCATCGAGAACTATTTGGTAAATTTCGGCTTGTCTGCCGTTGAATTTTCCGCCCACGGGAACAGTACGTGTTATGTCGCTTGCATAATGCATCCCCGTTTCGGCACCTGCATCGGTAACCATCATTCTTCCCGTTTCCAACACGTTGCCGTGATAATGATTGTGGAGGGTTTGTCCGTTTACACTCAATATTATCGGAAACGAAACGGGACCGCCAAGTGCCAGCGATATACCCTCAATGGTACCGGCGATTTTTTGTTCCACAACACCCGGCATTGCCATCCGCATTGAAGTTGTGTGCATCTCGTAAGCTATCTCTATTGCCTTTTCAATCTCGGCAATTTCGTACTCGTCTTTTATCTCGCGAAGCGCCACAACTGCTTTTATCAGATCTACCGACACTGAACTATTCAACTCTTTTACGGGGATACCCAAAAGTTGCGACAACTCTATATAAGTTTCGCCGCGATACGGGGGCAGAAAATGTATTTTACGCCCCTTTTCCACGGCTGCCGCAATAAACCCGGCCAAACTACCGTACGGTGCCGTATTGTCTATACCTGCCTCTGCCGCCAAATCCTTAACCGAAGGCTGTTCTCCCATCCAAATTATGTCGTCCATATCAACGTCGTTTCCGAATATGTAATCCTTGCCTTGGTCAGCATCAATTACTCCTGCAAATCCGGGTTTGTCAAGTCCGAAAAAATAGAGAAAACTGCTGTCTTGCCTGAAATGATATTGGTTGGCAGGATAGTTAAATGCGGCGTCAACATTTCCCAAAAACAGGGCTATACCCGTGCCGAGAGATTTTCTCAAATTGTTTCGCCTCTCTATATAAACCTCTTTTTTAAACATCTTGTTAATTTTTTTTATTACAACATTTGAATATTAAGAGCGTAAAATTACAATATTTTACCAACCGGACAACGACAAAATATCAAGTTGATAAAAACAGAGGGAAGGTTTTTCTTTTTATCACTTTAAAACCTGACCACATCCCGCAAAACCGTCGGACGGTACGGAATATAGCGGTTTTGTCTTTTTTTCTTACAGGATTTATTTCAGGATAGACTTTAAATGGCTTCGGCACCGCTTTGCAACAGTTCCTCAAACTTTTCCCCGGTAATGGTTTCGGAATTTAAACATATGGGGCAATAATAGCTGTATTCCGTCTTTACGGGAACCACAGGCAGAAAAAACAGAGTGATGAAATAGCGCCGTTTTTGTAATATCCACCTGCTTTCGTTATGACAACGGAAACAGTATTTTGTTTCCGCCAAACGGTATTGCTCGGTTTTGGGTTGTGCTCCTGCAATAAATATCATTGTAACGGTTATTTAAAGTCTCTTTATTTTCAACAATTCGCGTGTTGACAACAATCCGCATGCAGCGTCAATATCCTGTCCTCGCGATGCACGTATGGTTGTGGTTATTCCTTTCTCATTCAGCGCATCTTTAAATTCCACAAGGCGCTTCTCATCGGTGGTTTCCAAAGGAGTACCGGGAATTTTATGAAAACGGATAAGATTTATACGGCACTTTATACCGTTTAACAAACGGGCAAGTTCCTTTACATGTTGGGGAGTGTCGTTCAGGTTTTTAAAAACAATATATTCGAACGAAACCCTTCTTTGACGCCCGAAACCGTAATTGCGCAACACTTCCGTTACATCTTTTACAGGGTATATCTTATTAACGGGCATCAGCTTGCTGCGCTCTTGATCGAAAGGCGAATGAAGACTTACCGCAAGGTGACATTCGCTTTTTTCCAGAAAAACTTTCATCTCCGGAATAATACCTATTGTCGAAACGGTTATTTTTCGCGGACTCTTCCCGAAACCCCATTCCGACGTCAATATCTCCAAACTTTTCAATACCTCTTCCGTATTGTCCAAAGGCTCTCCCATACCCATGTAAACCACATTGGTAACCTTTTGAAACTCGGGAATGCTCCTCAATTGGTTTAGAATTTCGCCGGCAGTAAGATTCGCCTGAAAACCCTGTTTTCCCGTCATGCAAAACATACAACCCATTTTACACCCTATTTGCGAGGATACACAAAGAGTATTGCGCTTTTTTTCGGGGATGTATGCCGTCTCCACAAAACCGTTTTCGCCAACTTTAAAAAGGTATTTTTTGGTTCCGTCCTTCGACTCTTGAACACTTACCGGCAAACTTGTCCCCAAAAGGTACTTGTCGCTTAACATTTGCCTCGCCCTTTTCGACAAGTTTGTCATTTCATTTATGGAGGTGATATCCTTTTTATACAACCAACCGGAAATTTGCCCGGCGGTATATTTAGGCAACCCCAACTCAGAGGTTATCTCCGTCAACTGCTCCAAAGTTTTGCCGAAAAGAGGTTCTTTCATGGTCACTGTCATTGTACCTGCAAAAATAAATTAATAAATCGTTTACGATACATATGTACCGTTATTTGATTTATACAACAGGTTTTTCGTCAAAAATCGAAATGTTGTTTACTTTTGCAAAAAAATTTGTTAACGGAAAAAGAGAAAAGATGAAACTGTCGTATAATTGGCTTGGTCAATACATCGATTTGGACGTGTCGCCGCAAGAGTTATCCCCGATACTTACCGATATAGGTCTCGAAGTTGAGGGTTTTGAAAAATTTCAATCGGTTAAAGGCGGACTTGAAGGTTTGGTAATAGGAGAGGTAAAAACATGCGAGCCTCATCCCAATGCCGACAAATTAAGTGTAACCACAGTGGATGTCGGCGGCGAAATTTTGCCCATAGTTTGCGGTGCTCCCAATGTGGCAAAAGGCCAAAAAGTTGTCGTGGCAAAAGTGGGAACGGTATTGTACGACGGTGAAAACGAATTTAAGATAAAAAAGGCTAAAATCCGCGGCGAAATTTCCGAAGGGATGATATGCGCCGAAGACGAAATAGGACTGGGAAGCTCACACGATGGAATTATGGTGCTTCCCGGAAACGTCAAACCGGGAACCCCCGCAAATGAATTTTTCGACATTGAAGAAGATTACGTGTACGAAATAGGATTAACACCAAACCGCGCCGATGCCGCATCGCACATTGGCTCGGCTCGCGACTTGGTTGCCGGTTTAAACCGCTACTTTAACACCGGAAAATATTCATTGAAAAAGCCGGATGTCAACGGCTTTAAAGTGGACAACCACGATTTGGACATCGAAGTTGTTGTGGAAGACAGCGAAGCCTGTCCGCGATATTCGGGCGTAACACTTAACAATATTACCGTTGGCGAATCGCCGCAATGGTTAAAAAACCGCTTGAATGCCATCGGCGTCCGCCCCATAAACAACGTAGTTGACATAACAAACTATGTGCTTCACGAAACGGGACAACCGCTCCATGCTTTTGACGCTGCAAAAATATCGGGTAACAAGGTTATCGTTAAAAAGCTAAAACAAAACACCCCTTTTGTCACCCTTGACGAAGTTACGAGAAAACTCGACGCTTCGGACTTGATGATTTGCAACGAAAACGAGGGTATGTGTATTGCAGGTGTTTTCGGCGGTTCGGAATCGGGAATTACAGAAAAGAGCACCTCGGTATTTCTCGAAAGTGCCTACTTCGACCCCAAACATATCCGCAAAACCTCAAAACGTCATGTTTTGCAAACAGATGCCTCATTCAGGTTCGAAAGAGGCGCCGACCCCAATATTACCGTTTATGCTCTAAAACGTGCCGCATTGCTAATTAAAGAGATTGCCGGCGGAGAAATTTCGTCCGAAATAAAAGATTTCTATCCAAAACCCATAGAAAAATGGGAAATAGAGGTAAGTTATGCAAATATCGACCGCCTCGCGGGAAACAAAATAGAGAGAAAGATAATTAAAGAGATACTTTCCGATTTGGAAATGGAAATCCTTGAAGAGTCTTCCGCCGGACTGAAATTGCTAACCCCAACGTTTAAGGTGGATGTTACACGTGAAGTTGACGTTATCGAGGAAATTTTACGCATATACGGATATAACAACATAGTTACCGACAATAAAATCCATTCGTCGGTAAGCCTACGTCCCAAACCGGATGCGGAAAAAATTCAAAACATGATTTCCGACTATCTTGTGGCACAAGGTTTTACCGAAATAATGAACAACTCCCTGACAGCTTCGGAAATATATGAAAACAATAAAGAGTTCGACCAAAACAGAAGCGTCTCCCTTTTAAATCCTTTAAGCAAAGATTTGAATGTTTTAAGACAATCGTTACTCTTCGGAGGATTGGAAGTTATTGCATATAACAAAAACCGAAAACAATCCGATTTAAAAATATTCGAATTCGGAAAAGTTTATCAGAAAAACAAAAACTACGAAAAAGAGAGGGGGGTCAAAAACTATTTCGAAGAGAAACATCTTGCCATCTTTGCCACGGGACGGATATCTCCCGAAAACTGGAACTCTTCAAACGAAAAAGTTGATTTTTACTTTCTGAAAGCACATATCGAAAGTATAATTAACAAAACCGGAACAGACCGCTCCGAAATAAAAACCGAAGAGTATTCCGATGCTAACAAAGAGTATTCGTTGCGTTATCTCTATAACGGCAAACTGCTATCGGAGGTGTTTGAAGTAAGTAAATCGCTGTTAAAAACTTTCGATATAAAACAAGAGGTATTTGCCGCTATTGTCAATTGGGATTTGTTATTGAAAATTATACCGGTACATCCCGTACAATATGAGCCCGTTGCCAAGTTTCCTTCGGTACGGCGCGATTTGGCTCTTATTGTAGATAGTAACGTGAGTTTTGAAACCCTTAAAAAGATAGCTTTCGAAACGGAGCGAAAACTACTGAAATCGGTAGGTATTTTCGATATTTACAAGGGGGATAAAATTCCGGAAGGTAAAAAATCGTATGCCCTCTCTTTTGTTTTGCAAGACAAACAAAAAACCCTCACCGACAAGGTTATCGACAAAACCATGAACAAGATACTAAAAGCCTTTGAAAACAAAGCCGGTGCAAGTTTAAGATAATATCGGAAACGCCGGCATTACGGGCGGCAGTTACCCCGCGGTAATTAATTTTATCATTTTCCGCAATACCTTTTTATAATGTTATAAGC
>Ga0256914_1002823_pt1 | contig 14238 bp, 12 predicted proteins | sample HulkmetaG_FD_191571 | JGI IMG/M metagenome (GOLD analysis project Ga0256914, IMG submission 191571) | Hydrothermal chimney microbial communities from Main Endeavour vent field at the Juan de Fuca Ridge, Pacific Ocean - Hulk | ecosystem: Environmental > Aquatic > Marine > Hydrothermal vents ... | reverse complement strand
ACAGGGGGATGAGGGCGGGCGCGCGGGAATTGCGAATGAGGAATTGCGAATTGCGGGCGGTCAGGGCTCGGTCTGCTGTGGGGGTGTGTTACGACTGGGAAAATCAGGGCCGCTCTCGGCCTGCCAAGCCTCTAAGCCGCCTTCCAGTAGATAAACTCGGGTAAACCCCGCTGCTTTCAGTTGCTCAACTACCTCGGCTGAGCGCCGCCCCCGCCGGCAGACGACCACGATTTCTGTATCCCGCGAGAGGTCTTCCAACGCTTGCGGCAATTGTTCTCGGGGAATGTGCCGCGCTTTGGGAAGGTGCCCCGCGTGGAAAGACGCGGCGTCGCGGATGTCAATGACCAGCGGCGGATGGGGGCTGGCAAGCCGTTGGGCTAATTTTTGAGGACTGATGCTCGGGGCGGTTTCTTCCCCCTCTGCCGCGGCTGCATTGCAAGCGGCTTCGTCATAGTGCGGAGCAATGGTGGTGATTTCGGGATGCTCGCCGCAAACCCTGCACTGCGGGTTTTTGCGCAATTGAATCACGTCAAACGACATGGCCAACGCATCGTAAAGCAGCAGCTTCCCGATCAAGGGGTGCCCAATCCCCAAGATGAGTTTTAGGGCCTCGGTGGCTTCCAAGGTGCCGATGACCCCCGGCAGCGCCCCCAAGACACCATTTTGAGCGCAACTGGCGCGGTGTTTGGGCGGCTGTGGAAAGATGCACCGATAGCACGGCCCCTCTGCCGCGTAAAACACGCTCACCTGGCCTTCGAACCGCGCAATGGAGCCATAGACAAAAGGTTTGTTTTGCAGCACGGCCACGTCGTTGAGCAGGTAGCGGGCGGCAAAGTTGTCGGTGCCGTCCACGATGATGTCGTAAGGCTCGCTGAGACGCCACGCGTTGGCTGCTGTCAGCCGTTGGGGGTAGGCCTCGACTTGGATGTGGGGGTTGAGGGCTTGCAGCCGCCGTTGTGCGGCCAGGGCTTTGGGCTCTCCCACTTCGGCCGTGGCATACAAGACTTGACGTTGCAAGTTGCTTTCGTCCACCACGTCGCCATCCACCAGGCCTAAACGGCCGACTCCAGCCGCGGCCAGGTAAAGCGCGGCTGGGGAACCCAGGCCGCCCACGCCAACGACCAGCACCGCGGCGTGTTTCAACCGCCGCTGGCCTTCCTCCCCTACCTCGGGGAGGACGATGTGGCGCGCATAGCGCTTGAGTTCTTCGGGGCTCAAATCTGCTTGGGGGGGCACAGGGATAGGCATGGCTCCGCTCCAGCGTGGGGGTTGCGCAGATTATACCAGCCAAAAGGGCGCTGGGGGCGTTCCCCCTTGCCCGTGGTTGCTGCGCGGCGGGAAAGACGGCTCGCGAAGATGCCCTCGGGAGCCTGGGCCACGGTCCGCGCTTTCCTGCAAACTCTCTTGGCAAGGCCGACCCAACGAGATGGCTTGGCGGCTTGCCTTCAGGGGCTGGGGCGCCCCGTGGTATACTTTTCCCGCTATGACCGAGCACATCCGCAACTTTTCGATTATTGCACATATCGACCACGGGAAATCCACTTTGGCCGACCGCTTGCTCCAACTCACCGGCACCATTTCTGAGCGTGAGATGACCGAGCAGGTGCTGGACGATATGGATTTGGAGCGCGAAAAAGGGGTGACCATCAAAGCCTCGGCTGTGCGGATGCGTTACGAGGCCCAGGATGGCCAAACTTATGAGCTCAACCTCATCGACACCCCAGGCCATGTGGATTTTGGCTATGAGGTCAGCCGCGCGTTGGCGGCTTGCGAAGGCGCTTTGTTGGTTGTGGACGCTTCTCAGGGCGTCGAGGCTCAGACTTTGGCCAACCTCTACCTTGCTTTGGAAAACGATTTGGAGATTATCCCGGTCATCAACAAGATTGACCTGCCCTCCGCGCGGCCTGACGAAGTAGCCCAAGAGATTGAAAATTTGTTGGGGACCCCGGCAGACGAAATTTTGCGGGTTTCGGCCAAAGAGGGCACCAACGTCGAGCAGGTGTTGGAAGCCATTGTGCGCGAGGTGCCGCCGCCCCAAGGCGACCCTCAGGCGCCTTTGCGTGCTTTGATTTTCGATTCCCACTACGACCCTTACAAGGGCGTGGTGGTGTACGTGCGGGTGATGGATGGCCAACTGAGCCATGACGACACTTTGCGTTTGATGGCCTCTGGCGCGACGTTCAAGCCGGTGGAAGTGGGCGTCTTTGCCCCCCACATGACCCCGACCGGCCGTTTGGAAGCCGGCGAGGTCGGCTACATCGCAACAGGGTTGAAAACGGTGCGCGAAGCCCGCGTGGGTGATACCGTCACCCACGCCCAGCGTCCCGCGGCCGAGCCGCTGCCGGGCTATCGCCATCCCAAGCCGATGGTGTTTGCGGGCATCTATCCCGTCGAGGGGGAAGATTATCAAGACTTGCGGGACGCGCTGGAAAAACTCCAACTCAACGACGCAGCCCTGGTCTTTGAGCCTGAGACTTCCCAAGCGTTGGGCTTTGGCTTTCGGTGCGGTTTTTTGGGCATGTTCCACATGGAAATCGTGCAAGAGCGGTTGGAGCGGGAATATGGCCTCGACATCGTGGTTACCGCGCCTTCGGTGGAATATGAGGTGGTCTTGCGGGATGGGCGAACCCTCATCATTGATTCGCCTGCCGAGCTCCCAGACGAAGCCCAAATTGCCGAAATTCGCGAGCCGTGGATGAAAATCCAGATTTTTACGCCAACCGAATTTTACGGCCCGGTGATGGATTTGGTCACCAAACGCCGTGGCATTTTTGTAAGCCAGGAATACCCCACGCCTGACCGCGTGGTGCTGCATTTTGAGCTCCCGCTCTCAGAACTCATTGTGGACTTTTTCGACCAGCTCAAATCGCGCACGCGCGGCTACGCCTCACTGGATTATCAATTTGCCGAATATCGTCCTGGCGACTTGGTGAAGCTGGAGATTTTGGTCAACGGCGAGCCGGTAGATGCGTTAGCGACCATTGTCCATCGGGATGAAGCCTACTACAAGGGGCAGCGTTTGGTTTCCAAACTGAAGGAGCTCATCCCGCGGCAGCTATTCGTAGTGCCAGTGCAAGCCGTAGCTGGGGGGCGGGTGATTTCGCGGGCCAATATCAAAGCTTTGCGGAAAGATGTTTTGGCGAAGTGTTACGGTGGTGATGTGACCCGCAAGCGCAAGTTACTGGAGAAGCAAAAGAAAGGCAAAAAGCGGATGAAGATGGTTGGGCAAGTGGAAATTCCGCAAGAGGCCTTTTTGGCGGTCCTCAAGGTGGGGGAGGACGCGCGTTGAGCCGCGAGGTCACAGCGGGCTGGAAGCGGGCGTTGCCGGGGTTGGTAGTGAGCGCCCTGGCGCTGGCCGTTGTTTTTGCCCTCAGCGACCCCCGTCGGTTGTGGGATGCGTTGCGTCGCATGCCGCCGTGGGCGTGGGTGGGGGCGGCACTTTTGCTGGCCCTCTCGTTGGCCTTGCGCGCGGCTGCTTGGCGGGTGTTGCTGCTCGAGCGGGTTGCATGGGCTGAGGCCTTTTGGGCGCTGGATGCGGGTTATTTGGTCAACAACATCATCCCCTTTCGGGCTGGCGAAGCCACACGGGCGCTTTTGATCGCGCCCAAAGCCGGCGTGTCGTTTTGGCACGCCCTTTCGACGGTGTTGGTAGAGCGCTTGTTGGATGTGCTCATGCTGGCCGGGCTCTTGGTTGGCTCGTTGCCGTGGGTGTTAGATTTGCCCTGGGCTCGGCGCACCTCGTGGGTGTTTGGCGGCGCGGCTTTAGGCGGGTTACTGGCCTTGATGGCAGCCGCTCGTTACCGCGGGGCCATTGCTTCTCGCCTGGAAGTAGGCCAACAGCAGCCTGCAGCCTCGACGTTGAGGCAAACCCTTACGCGCTGGCTATTGGCCTTTTTGAACGGCCTGGAAGCCCTCACGCATCCTGGCGCTTTGGCCAAGGTGGGTGGGTTGATGGCCCTTTCCTGGGCGGTGCAGGTGTTGGCATACACCATCACCTTGCAGGCCTTGGTGCCGCGGGCTTCCTGGCTGTGGGCGGCCTTTGCCTTGGGGAGTGTGGGCATGGGCATTGCCGTGCCGTCAGCCCCAGGAGGCGTGGGCGTGATGGAAGGGGTGATCGTGTTTGTGTTAGGGGCTTTGGGAATCGAAGCCTCTGTGGCCTTGGCCTATGCTTTGGTGATGCACGGCGTGTATTATTTGGTCACGGGGCTTTTGGGCTGGATTGGGATCACCGTCTATGGTGTAGCCTGGCGGGATTTGATGGCCCGCGTACGGGCGCAGTGACGCCCGGGCATTTTTGCTGGTAGGAGGTTGAGATGGCGCAGCGTTATCTGATTACGGGGGGCGCGGGTTTCATTGGGGTGAATTACGTCGCCCGCTTGCTCTCTCGGGGCGAGCACGTCATCATTTACGACAATCTCTCGCGCGCGGGTGCCGCGCGCAATTTGGCTTGGCTGCGCGCCCAGTTTGGCGCGGCGGCCTTCCAACTGATCGAAGGCGATGTGCGCGATGCTGCCTTGTTGACCGTGGCCGCCCGAGAAGCCGACGTCATCGTGCATTTGGCCGCTCAAGTGGCTGTGACCACATCGGTGCGGCACCCACGGTTGGATTTCGAAATCAATGCCCTGGGCACTTTCAATGTCATGGAAGCCGCCCGCCTCGCCCCTCAGCGCCCGCTGGTGCTTTACGCTTCGACCAACAAGGTCTATGGCGGCATGGAAGACACCGCAGTGGTGGAAGAGGCAACCCGCTACCGCTATGCCGACCTGCCCCACGGCGTGCCCGAGACCCAGCCTTTAGACTTCCATTCGCCTTATGGCTGCTCCAAAGGCACGGGCGACCAATACGTGCGAGACTATGCCCGCATTTACGGCGTGCCGACCGTGGTTTTTCGCCAGAGTTGCATTTACGGCCCCCATCAATGGGGGGTCGAAGACCAAGGCTGGGTGGCGTGGTTCATTATTGCCGCGGTGACCGGCCGCCCCATCACCATTTACGGTGACGGCAAACAAGTGCGCGATGTGCTCTTTGTGGAAGACTTGCTGGACGCCTACGATGCAGCCATTGCGCGGCGTGACGCGGTCGCGGGCGAGGTTTTCAACATCGGCGGCGGCCCGGAACACACGATTTCCATTTGGCGTGAGTTTGGCCCGTTGTTGGAGCGGCTGTTGGGGCGAGCGATTCCGGTGACGTATGGCGATTGGCGCCCTGGCGACCAGCGGGTCTATGTTTCGGACATCCGCAAGGCTGCCCGCATGTTGCAGTGGCAACCTAAAGTGGGCGTGGAAGAAGGCGTGCAGAGGTTGCTCGCGTGGGTGCAAGCGCACCGCGAGTTGTTCTAAGCCTGCTGTTTGTGGTGGAGTGACGCGAAGATGAAAATTTTGATTATGCTGACCTATTATCGCCCTCATACCAGCGGTTTGACCATTTACGCTGAGCGCATGGCCAAAGCGTTGGTGGCCCGAGGGCATCAGGTGACGGTGTTGACTTCGCAGTATGATGCGCGTTTGCCGCGCCACGAAACCGTGGAAGGGGTGCAGGTGGTGCGGGTGCCGGTTTGGTTCCGCGTCAGCAAAGGGGTGATCATGCCCACGCTGGGCCTCGAGGCAACCCGTCAGGTTTTGGCGCACGACGTGGTTTCGCTCCATTTGCCTCAGTTTGACGCCGCGGGGGTGGCTTTGCGCGGCCGGCTGTTTCGGCGTCCCACGGTGATTACCTACCATTGCGATGTCAAGCTGCCGCCGGGGCTCTTCAACCGGGTGGTCAACACTGTTGTGCATGGCATGGACCATTTGGCTGCCATGTTTTCGCACCAAATCGTGACTTATACGCAAGATTATGCGGCGCATTCGCCTTTTTTGCAGCGGTATCGTCACAAGCTCACCACCATCTTACCGCCGGTCACTTTGCCCAAGGCCACACCAGAAGCCATTGCCGCTTTTCGGGAACAGCACAACCCGGCAGGGCGTCGGCCGGTGATTGGCATGGCCGCTCGTTTGGCCGCGGAGAAGGGGGTGGAATATTTGGTGGCTGCTATGAAAAAGGTGGTGGAGGTTTATCCTGAGGCGTTGGTGCTCTATGCCGGCCCTTATGAGAACGTCTTGGGCGAGGAAGCCTACCGCCGCCGCGTGATGCCGGCCATCCGCGCGTTGGAAGAGCAGGGGCATTGGCGTTTTGTAGGGCTCCTTTCGCCCGCTGAGATGGCGGCTTATTACCCTAATCTCGACGTTTTGGTGTTGCCCAGCCTCAACGCGACAGAAAGTTTTGGCTTGGTGCAAATCGAGGCCATGATGAATGGGGTGCCCGTGGTGGCCTCGAACCTGCCGGGTGTGCGGCAGCCGGTCAAAATGACGGGCATGGGTGAAATCGCGGAAGTGGGCGATGCCGAAAGTTTGGCTGCCGCGCTGTTGAAGGTGTTGCAAAATCCGGAGGCTTACCGCGGCGATCCTGAGGAGGTTGCCCGGCGCTTTTCGCCCGACGCGAACGCCGCGGCTTACGAGCGCCTTTTCGAGCGTTTGTTGCAGCAGCAGTAGGGCGGTGGCGGCCGTTGAGAGCGGCTTCCAGACCTTGACGCTGCCCTGCAGGCAAGAATGCTTTATAATCTAAGGGCAGGTTTTTTGGGAGAGAACCTGCCCTGGAATAGGGGAGCGAGAGCACGGAGGGGGCTGGTGGCGTTTCGCTTGTTTCGGCGATACTGACCCAGCATCCACTCTTCTCTTCAAGGAGGTCTACATGACGACGCGCTTTCCCCTCAAACAGGTGCTCTTGCTTGGTTTGTTGATTGTGCTCGTAGGGTGCAGCCCTTCCAGCTCGGGGAACTCACCTGTCGCTCAGCCTACGCAAGCATTGACGCTCGGGAACGCGGCCAACGTGGCGGCGACGGCCACGCCGGCCGTGCCGTATCAGGTCAAACCTTATGACCCGGCTAATGACCCCTACTTCCCCCTGAAGCGCTTGGTGGCGTTCAAAGTCTTGGATGCCCCCGGCGTGCAGGAATACCACACCTCGGTGCGCCAGGGCGAGCCCTTTCAGGTGCAAAACACCTGGTGCGCGGCTTCCCAAAATGTGCTGAACAGCAATTTGCAGGCGATGCAGTTCGTCACCACTGTGGATGGGCAGCCTTTGAGCCCAGAGCAGGTTTCGAGCGTTACTTATGGGGTTTCGGGTAAATATTGGTGCCGGACCGACACGGCCACAGTAACTTTTTGGACGCCGGGCGCTCATACCGTGACCATTGAGCAGAATATTCAGCAGAAAATCAATGATGGATGGGGCGATTACGCGCCGGGCGCATATGTCCAGAAAGTCCACTTTGACGTGGCGCCGGGTGAGACCCCCCAACAACGCGCCGACCGCCTGATGGCCTGTTTCCAAACCATCGCTTCTCAGCCCTATGCCGCGCCTTTCCTGACGGCTTTGCCCGGCGGCATCGAAACTTTGACCCTGGACCAGGTGGTCGTGTGTGATACTTTTGACCAAGACCTCAATGCGTGGATTGGCCCTTCGGCGAAGGGCGTGCTTCAACTCTCGGGGGGCGCCCTGCATTGGACCGAGCAGACGCAAAAGCAGGTCATTTATCGTTTGCCGCCGATTATGCGCGAGCAGACCGATTTTGCTGCCTCGGTGGAAGTCACGCCTGAGCAAGGCGATCCTCAAGACGCATGTTATGGGCTTTGGTATCGTGTGAAACTCCGCACCACGCCCGAGGGCATTGAGCAAAGTGGTTACTACTTCACCATTTGCGGTGATGCCTTTGCCGTTTATGCTTTGTTGCCCAAGGCAAAATCGTGGCATTTTTTGGTGGGGTGGACGCCCAGCAATGCCATCAAAGTCGGCCAAACCAATCAGTTGGGGGTCGTGGTGCAGGGTACGAATTTCGCGTTTTACATCAACGGGCAGCAGGTTTATACGGCCTCCGACCATTTCATTGACCGTGGCCTGGTGGCCTTGGGGATTTCTCCCGACAAATCGGCTGCTTACCGTTTTGACAATTTGTTGGTGATTTCCCTGCAAAAGTAATTCGCGGGGCGGCGTAGGGTTTCTTCTCGGCAGCCTGGTTGCTCGGGCTGCCGAGAAGTTTTTTGCCGAGAGCAACGCCAAGGGGCGAAAGGTGTTGGTATGGGAAATCGCCATTGCTGCGCGCTGAGGCAGCAATGGCGCACACGGAGGCCTCGATGACTTTTGCTTTGATTTTGGGCGGCATTGTTTTTGTGGTGGTGGGTGGGGGCATGGCCGCGTTGTGGGTGTATTTGCGCCGCACGCAACAGCGCCTTGGCGCCTTGGTGGATGAAGTAGCGGCCGAGAAGGGTTTGCTCCCCGGGGTGCCTGACCCTTTGCGCCCCCTGACCGATGAAATTTCGTTTGCCTATCGCGAGGGGCAGCGTGTGCGTTTGTTTGGGTATGCGCATCTGCATCAGCGGCAGGGTGTGATTGTGTCGGTGGTGCGCGAAACCGCAGATGACAAGCCCCATTCTAAGGGCGGCGGGGTGGCGGCCACATCGCGTTTGGCTGTGATTGTGCCGTGGTCGTGCCCTGAGCGCCCCACGGTGGTTGTGGTGACCCCCGATCGGGTTTACCCGGAAACTTTGTCTTCGCCCTGCGTTGCCCAAGTGGTGTCGTTTGTCAGGGCGCACCATGCCCTGCGGAATGTGTTGGAGATTGTTTTTGCGCCCAATCGGTTGATTTTGTCGTTTGTGCCTTTGTGGCGGATGGAAGCCAAAGAGGATTTGGCCGCATTGGTTGATTTGGCCTTTGACCTTCAGCGTTGGCAGGAAGAGGCTTCGTTGCCGACCGCGGTTGAGGGCCATGCGGTTTGATTTTTCCCCCGGCCACTGAAGCAGAAAAGCAAACACACGACGCCTACCTTCGTGCGAGGTAGGCGTCGCCATGTGGCTGGTTGTTGGCGGGAGGAGGGGGCTTACGAAGAGGCCAAATGCTCGACGATTTTGCGATGAGCGGTTTCGGTGTCCATATCCACGATGGAGACCAATTTGTCACGCCCTGTTTCGCCTGCCACAATTTCAATGCGCGAAGAGGGGACGTCCAGCACTTTGGCCAGGAATTTGATGAGTGCGCGGTTGGCTTGGCCTTCCACTGGCGGGGCGGTCAAGCGAACGCGAATCGTGCCGTCGCTGAGCACTTCGGCAATTTCGTTGCGCGAGGCGCGCGGCGTCACGCGAATGGCTAAGGCAGCACCTTGACGACCGTTGTGGAACCGAAATTTGCGGGGCATAAACGACCTCACCTATAGGCTGTAAAGCATGCGGAGCAAAACGCCACGGACGATTTCGATGAGAAAGATGAGCACAATGGGGCTCAGGTCAAACATCCCAATGGGTGGGACGACGCGTCGGATAGGTGCCAGCAATGGTTCTACGATGCGGTCCAAGGCACGACGAAAAGGATGCAGTGGCGAGAGGAAGAAAGAAACCACCGCATCCACCACGATGAGCACTTCCAAGATATTGGCAACCAGGTTGATCAGATAGGCAAGAAAGCCGGCCAAAAGAAACTCCTTGAAGCAGAGCAAGTGTGAGGTGAGCCTTCTATCCAGTATTTTACCCTAAAATTTTTGCGTGTGTGTCTTTGGAAAGGTTCAAAAACGGTTGAATTTTGGAACAACGCCTTTGGGCGCCTTGGTTGGCCCCGCGAGCGCTTGACAGAGGCAAAGGCTATCTCTTACAATTTTCTTAAATCTCTTGCGTCCCGGGCCCTGTTGGGTCGGCGGGTGCGGAAGTTGGCTTGCGCACCCGAAAGGCCTTAAGCCAAGGGGTCGGTGGCCTCACTGCTTTGGCGTGGATTTGGAAAGCTGCACAAGCGTGGCGCGTTGTACCTCACTTGAGCGTTGGGGAGGTGCCTATGACTCGGTCTAAAACCGTCGTGGCCGCAGCCCTGGGGGAATGTGTGCATGTGGCGGGCGTCACCCGCTTTTTGCGCCTGGCCGAGCAGGCGGGCTGGCGGACGGTGTTTTTAGGGCCTGCGACGCCCATCGAAGAGGTTTTGGAAGCCGCCCGTCGTGAGCAGGCCGATTTGGTGGGTGTTTCCTATCGCCTGACGCCCGAAACCGGCGAGCGCCTCTTGGCCGAGTTTGCCGAAGCCGCCGACGACTTGCGCGCGCAGGGGGTGCGGTTTGTGTTTGGTGGTACGCCGCCAGTGGCCGAAAAAGCCCGCCGATTGGGCTTCTTTGATATGGTGTTCGATGGCACCGAGTCGCCCGATCAGGTTTTGGCTTATCTCAAGGGCGCCGACCCCCGGGCTTTTACTGAGCAAGATTTTCCCCAGACCACGGTAGAGCGCATCCGTTGGAAGGCGCCTTACCCGCTTCTGCGCCACCATTTTGGTTTGCCTTCGTTGGAGGCCACCGAGGCCGGCATTCGCAAAATCGCTGAAGCCGGCGTGTTGGATGTGATTTCGCTGGGCACAGATCAAGACGCGCAGGAAAACTTCTTTCACCCCGAGCGTCAAAACCCACGCCGCCGCGGCGCCGGTGGTGTGCCGGTCCGCTCTGCAGAGGACTTCCGACGGCTCTATCAGGCCAGCCGGCGGGGCAATTTCCCCCTCATGCGGACTTACACCGGCACGGACGATTTCTTCCGCTTGGCCGAGATGTACGTCGAAACCATCCACATCGCCTGGGCTGCGATCCCCATTTTTTGGTTCAACCGGATGGATGGCCGCGGCCCGTGGGATTTGGAAGGCTCGATTCGGGTGCATCAGGAATTGATGGCGTGGTATGGGGCGCGCGGCATCCCTGTGGAGGTCAATGAGCCGCACCATTGGGGAATGCGTGACGCGCCGGATGTGATTTTTGTGGTGGCGGCTTATCTTTCGGCTTATGTGGCCAAGGCTGCGGGGGTGCACGATTACATCGCCCAGTTGATGTTCAATAGCCCTGCCGATTTGTCGGATAAGATGGATTTGGCCAAAATGCTGGCCGTGTTGGAACTCATCGCGCCGTTGGCGTCGCCGACTTTTCGCATCTATCGCCAGACGCGGACGGGGCTGTTGAGCTATCCGGTGGATGCTGATTATGCGCGGGCGCATCTGGCAGCCAGCGTGTATTTGCAAATGGCGCTTAAACCCCACATCGTGCATGTGGTGGGTTACACCGAAGCCGACCATGCTGCTACGGCAGACGATGTCATTGAATCGTGTAAATTGGCGCGGCGCGCCATTGAAAATGCCATCCGTGGGCAACCCGATATGACCGCCGACCCCGAGGTGCAGGCTCGCAAGGAGGAGCTGATGGCCGAGGCCCAGGTCACGCTGGAGGCCATGCGCGCGTTGGCCGAGCCCGGCGTTGAAGATCCGCTCACCGACCCTGCCACCCTGGCCAAAGCAGTCACAACGGGCATTTTGGATGCCCCCCAATTGCAAAACAACCCCTACGCGCGGGGGCAAATTGCCGCTCGGATTGACGCCCGCGGTGCAAACATTGCCGTTGACCCTGATACCGGCCGCCCCCTCACCGAGCGGGAACGTCTGGCGCGCCTGATGCGTTTCACGTGATGGCGGGGCTGCCGAGCGTCCGTCCCCTGGGAGGAGGTTTTCATGAGCAATGCCCGTTATCTCATTATCGGCGCTGGCCACGGCGGCAAAGCCATGGCCGCGCATCTCGCTTTGTTGGGTTTTGAGGTCATGCTTTACAACCGCACCCCTGAGCATGTTGCAGCCATCAAATCGCGCGGCGGCATTGACCTTTTGGCCCCCGAAGGTGTGGTTTCGGGGTTCGCACGGCTCCACGGGGTCACCTCTGATTTGCATGAGGCTTTGACCTGGGCCGACATCATCATGGTTGTGGTGCCTTCTTTTGCCCACCGCCCCTTGGCCGCCCAAATGGCTTTACACTTGCGCGATGGGCAAATTATCGTGCTGCATCCAGGGCGGACGTTTGGCGCTTTAGAATTTCGGCATGTTTTGAAGCAGGAAGGCTGCCAGGCCCAGGTGGTGGTGGCCGAGGCGCAGACGTTCATCTACGCTTCCCGTTCAGAAGGCCCGGCCCAGGCGCGAATCTTCCGCATTAAAGAGGCGGTCCCCTTGGCGGCGTTGCCCGCAGTAGATACCCCCAAGGTGTTGGAGGCCATTCGGCCGGCTTTCCCGCAGTTTATTGACGGGGTCAATGTGTTGCATACTGGCCTTGACAACATTGGGGCTATTTTCCACCCGGCCATCAGTTTGCTCAACGCCGGCTGGATTGAGGCCACAGGTGGCAACTTCCGCTTTTATCACGAGGGTGTGACGCCCACAGTGGCTCGCATCATGGAAGCGTTGGATCGCGAGCGGGTGACGGTGGCCGCGGCGTTGGGCATCCGGGCTGTGACCGCGCGGGAATGGCTTCAAATTGCCTACAATGCGCGGGGCGACAACCTCCACGAAGCCATTCACAATCAGGTGGGCTATCAAAACATCAAAGCCCCTGGCACCCTCCAGCACCGCTATTTGCTGGAAGACGTGCCCATGAGCTTGGTGCCCATTGCCAACCTGGGGCAGCGTTATGGGGTTTCGGTGCGGGCTATGGAAAGTTTCATTCGGTTGGCCAGCATTGCCCACGGCACCGATTACTGGCGGCGCGGGCGCACCCTGGCCCGCTTGGGCATCGAACATTTGAGTGTGGCCGAGTTGCAGCGTTATGTCCAAGAGGGCGTGTTGGAGCATTGGGGATGATGATATAATCCCGCCCATGACGCGCAAATGGAAACTCTTTCTGGGGGCCTGGTTGGTTTTGGGGCTTGGGCTGGCGTGGGGAGTGCCTCGGGTGGATGCTGCCGCGGCCGCGCCCACGCCCACGGCAACGGCAACGGCACCGCAGCCCGCTCAAGAGGTGGTGCTTTGTTTCCCCGGGGTCTATCCTGCGGGGTATGCGAGTGATTGCATGCCGTGGGGGCCGGCCGAGAAACTCTCTCGTTTGGCCGCGGTGGGGTATTGGTATCCGCCCGAGCCTGTGCCAGGAAAGCCGCTGGACTTGGCCCAGTGGTTTACGCTTCCGGGGGATTGGCATTACGCGTGGGTGCGGGATGACGGCAGCCGAAACATGTATCCCAGTTTGGAAGATGCGGTCAAAGGCACCCACAAGCGGCATTTGCGGAAAGGTTTTGTGTATGTTTCGTATAGCCAGGCGGCATATTATCAACACAAACTGTTTTACCTGGTCAAAGACGAAGGCTGGTGGATGAACGCCCAAGACCTTTGGGCAATCGAACCCTCAAAGTTCCGAGGTGTCAGGCTGACCCAAACCCCGGCGCGCCCTTTTGGCTGGTTGATTAAACCCGCGGTGACCAAACGCACGCCGGGGTTTGCCGTTTCAGATTACACCCACCACAGGTTAGAGCGCTACGAGCGCATTCAGGTTTATGCCACCGCTCAGGCCAATGGAATTGATTGGTACCTCATCGCCCCCGACGAATGGGTGCCTCAAACTTCGGTGGGGCTGGTCTTCCCCAAAACTCAGCCGCCGGAAGGCGTCACAGGCCATCGTTGGATAGAGGTCAATTTGTTTGAGCAGACCCTGGCCGTGTATGAGCAAAACCAACTGATTTTTGCTACTTTGGTTTCTACCGGCCATGCGCCTTTTTGGACATCGCCAGGCGTGTTCCAGATTTATGACAAAGTGGAAACCACCCAAATGCGCGGGGCTTTCGAGGCCGATAAGTCGGATTATTACCAATTGGATGATGTGCCGTGGACCATGTATTACGATGGGACGCGCGCGCTTCACGGCGCATATTGGCACGATAGTTTTGGCTACACCACGTCGCACGGCTGCATCAATTTGAGCATTGCCGACGCGCATTGGTTGTATGTTTGGAGCAGGATTGGCGATTGGGTCTATGTTTGGGATCCTTCCGGCCAGACGCCCACCGACGGCGGCGGGGGAGGGCCGTAAGGGGGATTGGGGATTGGTTGTTTGGTTGCTTGGTTGCTTGGTTACTTGGTTGCCTGGTTACCTGGTTACCTGGTTGCTTGGTTACCTGGGCGTTTGGGGACCCTTTGCCTGGGCAGTAGGGGCGGAGCGTTGCTCCGCCCTGGGAGACACGCGGAGCCAGAGGGCATGGAGGGGATAGGCCGAGGCACGCCTCGCCCCTACACCAAAAATCTGCGCAAATCGGTGTAATCGGTGGATCCATCTGCGTTCATCCTTCCCTCATCTGCGTCCATCTGCGTTCTCTTCACCACTGTCCCCAAAGCCACCCCCGCCCCCAACCCGCAATTCGCAATTCCTCATTCGCAATTCCCGCGCCCGCC
>Ga0256914_1002822_pt1 | contig 14243 bp, 15 predicted proteins | sample HulkmetaG_FD_191571 | JGI IMG/M metagenome (GOLD analysis project Ga0256914, IMG submission 191571) | Hydrothermal chimney microbial communities from Main Endeavour vent field at the Juan de Fuca Ridge, Pacific Ocean - Hulk | ecosystem: Environmental > Aquatic > Marine > Hydrothermal vents ... | reverse complement strand
GTGGGCAAGTGCAATCTTTTCAAAGCCGTTTTCATTAGCAACTTTCAGAAGAAATTCAAGTCTTTTCTCTCTCGCACCCTCTTCGAGCGAAACTTTCTTGCTTTCAGAATAAGTTTTAACATCGCATTCTCCGTAAAAAAACGGGATTTTTAGTTTTTCCGCAATGCTCTTTACAAACTCAACTTCTGACTCGGATTCTGTACGGATCTTATGGTTAAACGTGGCAATACCTATTTTGAAACCTATTTCATCTTTTAGTGTATCAAGAACATAAACCATAAAAATAGAGTCTGGCCCTCCTGAAACACCAAGCAGGACATTTTCACCTCTTTTGATGAGATTGTAGTTTTTTACAAATTTTAATACTCTATCTCTAAGTTTCATTTTCCGCCAAATAGTTCAGAAAATGTTTTAACAATGTTCGTCCAAAGAGAGGCAGTTTTTCCTTTACCAAACTTTTCAGAATAACTACGGGCTGCTTCTTCTATGCCTACATCTTTCCCTGCTTTTTCACTCAGGAACCATTTGTGATCAAGAATTTCCACGTATATCTTCACAGGGTTTTCACCGGGAAAGTATTTTGAGAAGATGAGTTTTGCAGGTAAAAAACGCTTGTTGTACCATTCACGCGCAGCATCTGAAATTTTCACTTCTTCTCCTCTTTCACGGGAGAGTTTATCTCTGTATTGAAGAATTTCCCTGAAAATCTTTTTTGCTTGCTCCGGGGTAAACGAAACTCCAAGCATATCCTCCAACATCTGAACAAACCAGCCCTTCCGCGGTGTTATTGGATTTACTATAATTTTCAATTTTGGAGATATGCGCCACGGTTTCACCGAATATCCTAACAGGAATAGATCATCAATTCGTTTTATAAGTTTAAAGTATTCGCCACTTTTCACATCCAGTTCATCAATAAGAAGTTTCTTAAGTTTTTCATATCGCTCAAGAATATAGGCTCTTCTTTCTTCAAACAGTTTTTCACTATCCTCTTCTCCTGTTAACGAATAAGCATAAAGAGATTCAAAAAGTCGTTCAAGATCTTCTTTTTCCTTTTCAGGGGAAAGAAATTCATAAAACTGCACGGTTTCGGCATCTATTAGCATCGCTTCAACTTTCGTTCTATAAAACTTTATAAGAATGTTATCAAGAGAAGGATCACCCCAGAAAACTCCTTTTATATGCATTACAACAAGAAGTGCAATAATTGAATTCCACACAAGATCTCTGTAATTTTTGTTTTTTAAAATTCTAATGAGGTGTGATTCAGGCAGCGCATCTCTTTCGTATAGCGTAAGAAGATAACCTTCACCACTTCCATTTTTTAGTTTTTTTACATAACCAATCGGGGCAATCGTGGGAATCCCCATCCTGGCAAGTTTTTTATATGTAAAAAACTCTTTTTCTGCAACTTCGGGGGAGGTTCTCTTTATAACTATATCCCCTTTATCAGTTCTGAGAAAAAACAAAGTGTGGCGACTTTCGCCCTTTCTTCGCTCTATAAACCTGTACCCTTCCCAGAGTTCTATCTCCTTATTCCAGGGAAAGTTTTCAATCTCTTCCCAATTCTTCTCCGAATAAATTTCAATCTTTAACATACAAGTATTATACCTCAAAATTCTGAACGAAAAACATACCCCTGTCCACTCCGTACCAGGTACCAATCGGACACATTGCCCAACTTTCGCACAACAGAGGCTCACAAACATACTGTTAAAATCGTGAGTTTGGAGAGGTGTCCACCTGGTACCAGGTACCAGGTGGACAGTTGAGAAGTTGTGAGTTGTGGATAAAATATAAATATGAAAATAGAAAATTTCATAGGGACTTCTGGATTTTCTTATTCCCATTGGAAAGGGGTTTTCTATCCTGAAAATCTGCCCTCATCGAAATTTCTCGAATTTTATGCAGAGAAATTCAACACAGTAGAGATGAACAGCACTTTTTACCATACACCTCGCAACTCCACGATAAAAAACTGGGTTGAAAAAACACCAAAAAACTTTGTGTTTTCAGTAAAAGCAAGTAGATTTATTACCCATATCAGAAGATTAAAAGACGCAGAGGATAGCGTAAAGAAGTTTCTGGAAAAAGCGGGACTTTTCGGGGAAAAACTCGGAGTAATCCTTTTTCAACTTCCTCCTTCACTCAAAAAGGATACTTCCTTGCTTTCAGACTTTGTAAAAACGTTAAATAAAGATAAAAAGTATGCCTTTGAATTCAGGCACAAAACATGGTTTTCAGATGATGTATATGAAATTTTAAAAGAGAACAACATTGCATTCTGTATATCCGATACACCACGCTATCCGTACGCCGAAAAAATCACGGCAAACTTTTCTTACATACGGCTTCATGGACACACACAACTCTACGCCTCTGAATACACGGAAAAACAACTTGAACACTATGCAAACCTTATCCTGGAAAACAACAAAAACGGGATTTCCTTTTACGTGTATTTTGATAATGATTTTTACGGGTACGCCGTAAAAAATGCCCTTGAACTAAAACGTTTGGTGCAGGAATAAAGAAAATAGCATCCAAAAGGTATTGACCTAAATTAAATTCTTGGTATCATAATTTGTTATGGTGCACGGAGCGACATTAAGTTTTTGGATATTTGTGGGATTTGCATTAATATTCCAGATGATAATGGGAGCAAACGACGGTGGAGTTTTGCTCGGTTCGATAATTTCATCGAACTTTATCCACCCGGTAGTTGCTGTTGCAATACTCTTCCTTTCCCTGTTCTTTGCACCGTTTATATTTGGAACTGCAGTTGTAAAAACATTAGGAACAAAGATTTTTCCCATAGATCACATGAATATGGCAATGCTATATGCAACGCTATTTGCAACAATTACATGGGTCATCATTGCACAAAAAATAAAATATCCTGTAAGCATTTCATATACATTCGTAGGGGCACTTGTTGGAAGTGGCCTTGCATCAAAATACTCCCACCTAATTCACGTAACAGAAGTATATAAAGTATTTGCGGGTTTACTTGTTGCAATTGGTATAAGTTTCGTTCTGGGTTATTTATTCCTGAAACTCGTAAATGTAATTCTATTCAAAGCGTCTCCAAAAGTATCAGTTATATTTAGAATATTGCAGGTTTTTACTTCCATCTTGCTCGTACTTGGATACGGATCAAACGACGCAGAAAAAACATTGAGTCTTGTATATATGGCAGCACTAATTACACATTCTCCAATAAGTCCAAATGCAAAGAGCCCTATTATTGTATTTGGCCTTGCAACCCTATTTATAATTGGGACTCTGCTTTTCGGCGGAAATTCTGCAGCAACTTCTGGCTTCAGGATAATGAAGAGTAATCCAAAACAAACATTCCTTACGCAATTCATAACATCATTTACGGTTCTTTACTTTGCAAAAATCGGTTTGCCAATAAGCAGCACAGAAACGCTGAACATGGGACTTGTAGGAGTAGGCTACGCAGAAAAACCTTACTCTGTAAAGTGGAACGTTGTTAAAAATCTTGTTCTCACATGGACTGTCACCATTCCAATGTCGATACTGATTTCGTATGTCTATACGCTGGTTTTCCAGCTATTTATCAAATAAAGGAGTTGATGAAAAATGAAATTATGGGAATCATTATTTAAAAAGGCAGATTCTTTCCAGCAATTAATACAAAAACAGGCACAACTCACAGTAGAAGGTGTAAATATTCTCAATGAATTTATGGGAATAGAGGAAACCACACAGAACGCAGAAGTTTTAAGGCACAACCTTAGAATAAAGATCAAGCAAGTGGAGAGCGAAGGAGATAAAGCAAGAAGAGTTCTAATTAACGAACTAAATAAAAGTTTGATCACGCCACTTGACAGACAAGATTTATTCAACCTTTCAAACGTAATAGATAATATCCTTGACTATGCATTCAGCACAGTGGAAGAGATGCTCGTTTACAAACTTTATCCAAACTATTATTTAAAAAAGATGATTGAAAAAAGTTCAAGGGGTGTAACCCACCTAAAATACGCAGTAGAGCAACTCTTCAAAGACAAACAACTCACAAACAACAATATCGTAGCAGCAAAAGTAATGGAAAACGAAATCGAAGAACTGTACAGAGAAGCGCTGGCAAAGTTATTTGAAAACAGTGATTTTCATTACATCTTCAAGATGAGAGAAGTTTACAGGCATATAAGCAATTCTGCAGATAGAATTTCAGAGGCAGCCGATATAATAGGAAATATCCTGATAAAAGAGGTATAACAAAAAAGCCCCGCTCTTGCGGGGCTTTAATTAAATCAATCTTTGAAAATCTCTATTTTACTTTTTCTCTTAAAGTTTTACCTGCTTTAAAATAAGGAACCTTTGTTGCAGGAATATCAATCGGCTTACCTGTTTTTGGATTTACTCCCTTCCTCGCAGCCCTTTCTCTAACACCGAAAGTACCGAAACCGATTAAAGCAACCTTTTCACCACTAGAAAGTGCTTCTTCTACTGTTTCAACAAACGCATTGAGAAATGCTTCTGCCTCTTTTTTCCTTGCTCCCGTTTTTTCAGCAATCGCATTCACAAGTTCCGGCTTCTTCATAAATACCTCCTTAATTTTAATTTAAAACCTTATAATTTTACATTATAAAATGTTTAAAGTCAAGTATAACCTAAAATACTACAGATAATTTCTTTTAGAGTAAGCGAGGGATTTTCAAATTCCGTTTTGATATTCAGATCAAGAATCGGTGGTAAAAACATAGGTTGCACGGTGTAATTGTGATTATTAACAATGTACTTTGCATGCTCCTTAAAATACACGGCACTCTCCTTTTTTAGATTCTCACCATCTCTTAAAACAAAAAACGACACATCGCAATTCATAAAGTAAATTGCGCTGTTTCCTTCCACGATAACATCAGATTTAACATTAGAAATTACTTTTTCTAACTCTTTCCCAATGCAACGCCTATTCCCTTTTATCCAAAACACATTTTTTGCCCCTCCCTTGAGAAAGTAATACGTGTCCTTGTTGGGAGTATTTAAAATTTCCCTCTGCACTATTGTCTCGCAGATAAAATCATTTGAAACAGAAATCTTTACAACACTAAACCGCGCAGGAAAAAGTTTTAATATTAACCGTATAAAAGTAGTTTTTCCGCTGCCGCTCTCTGCTCCACCTACGATGATTTTCATTTTTTAGATTTTGCTTTCTTACGAGGTTTTTTCTTCTCAGAAGTTTTCTTGTTCGTTTTTGATCTTTTCTTAAATTCGAATTTTACCACTCCGTTATCACTTATGTACAGGCGCGCTGAAAATTTCTTTCCATATTTCGAAACAAAGTCGTTCATAAATTCTGTTTTTCCATTTTTTAAAAGTTCAGATGCAATTTCACGTGTGATTTCTTTGTTTCCCATTGTTTTCTTTATATAAAAATTGCAGCCATTTTCTCTGTTTTCACAGAAGAATGTGTCTTTCCCTTCAATAACGTTACCACCACACTTTGGACACTTCCCAACAGGTTCACTGTTCACCATCACATCAGTTTTTACATCAGGAAAATCAAACGCAAGTTTTCCATCTTTAACTACAATATCCGCATCAAAATAACGTCCAGATTTTGCACGAATTCCTGTAAGTTTTACTTTTTCACCACGTAGAAGTTTTTCAACCGCTTCCAGAGTAAGCGTTTTATTTGCAAACTTTTTCCATATTATGAAATCACACGTTCCTTTTTCTTTATTCTCACAAACAAATGCCTTTGCCGTTTCAATAACGTTACCACCACACTTTGGACACTTCCCAACAGGTTCGCCACTTCCTCTGTTTATACTGTAATTTCCCTCATAACTCTTTACTTTATTAACAATTGAAACTGTGAGATTTTTTATCTCCTCCATAAACTTTTCTGATTTTAAAAGCCCTTTTTCAATATCTCTCAGTTTCTTCTCCCACTCACCTGTAAGCGCTGGTGAGAGCACCTCCTCAGTTCCAACCTCCGAAGCAAGGTCTATAAGCCGCATTCCTTTATCAAGCGGCGCAAGAAATTTTCCATTCCTTTCAACGTATCCAACTTCTATGAGCCTTTCAATAATTGCAGCACGGGTTGCCGGAGTTCCAAGCCCTCGCTCTTTCATCGCCTCCCTGAGTTCTTCATCATCAATAAGTTTACCTGCAGTTTCCATAGCAGTTAAAATGGTTGCATCGGTAAATCGTGGTGGAGGTTGAGTTTCTTTTTCCGATATGTCTGCTTTTTTCAAAACAGATTCCGTACCGTTTTTTATTTCAATGAGTTCTGGTTTTTCAGATGCACCGTAAACTTTCATCCAACCGGGATCTTTCAAACGTGAAAATTCAGATTTAAAATTTTCCCCCTCGACAACAGTAATAAAGGAAAGTTTTTCATAGATAGCAGCAGGATAGAAAACGGATAGAAATCTCCTCACGATGAGATCAAACACATTTGCTTCCTCTAAGGTTAAATTTCTGATTTGCTCGCTTTTCCCTGTTGGAATTATTGCATAATGATCGCTCACACCTTTATCGTTCACTGTTCTTTTATCAAGTTTCAGAGGAGATGAAAGAATTTCTGTGGTAAATTTCTCATATGGTGTTATAGAAATTCCTTCTAATATTCCGGGAAGTTCAGGCACCATTGCTTCTGGCAGGTATCTGCTATCCGTTCTTGGATAAGTAATGAGTTTTCTCTGTTCATAAAGTTTTTGAGCAATGCTCAATGTTTTTCGCGCAGAATACCCAAACCGCCTGTTCGCATCCCTCTGAAGTTCTGTTAAATCATAAAGCAACGGATGTGCTTTCTTAACAGTGCTTTTCTTAACATTTTTTACAACACCTTTTTTCCCTTCAGTCTTCTCCTTTAATAATTTTGCCTTTTCTAAAGAGTTTAACCTGCTGTTGCCTTTTTTATCAATATAAATGCCTTCATAATTGTCTCCATTTTCAAACTTGCCTCTTAGTTCATAATACTTCTCACTCTTAAATGCCTTTATTTCCTTTTCTCTGGAGCAAATAATATTAAGCGTTGGGGTTTGCACTCTTCCAACGGATAGAATCGTTCCCCATCTTCTCGTAAACGCACGAGTTGCGTTAATTCCAACGAGCCAATCACTCTCCATTCTTGCAGTTGCAGATTCCCCGAGTAAATCAAAACTGGAAGAATCATATAACTCTTTAAATGCTTTTGTAATCTCTTCCTTCGTCATTGCAGAAAGCCAGAGCCTTTTAACCTCTTTGTTTTTTGGAGGAATAAGCCTCAAAATGTTTCTAAAAATTAATTCCCCTTCCCTTCCGGCATCGCAAGCATTCACAATCGTACCCACATCTTTTCTGTTTATGAGTTTCTTCACGGCATTGAATCTTTTCTTTGTTTCCCTGATTGGCTTAAATTTAAACTCTTCAGGTATAATAGGAAGTTCTTGAAGTGTCCAGAATTTCAACTTTTTGTTGTAGTCCTCTGGTTCATACAATGTTACGAGGTGGCCAAGCGCCCACGTAATCACGTAATTTTCGTTTTCAAGATAGTCTTTTTTGTTTTCAAACCTGCCAAGCGCATTTGCTATATCACGCGCTACTGACGGCTTTTCCGTTATTATCAGTGTTTTCTTCATCATAAGGATATATTAATCAAAAGTGCGGAAAATTAAAATCCCCGCTTTTTCAAGCGGGGATTGCAGTTTTCAATCTAAGTGAATCAGCTGATTTACTCGGAAATTACTGTAACGTTTACTGCCTTGTCACCTCTGTCGCTGCTGTCGACCTCGAACTCAACCTTTTGACCTTCTTTTAACGTCTTGTAGCCATCGGACTGAATTGCGGAGTAGTGAACGAAGAGATCTTTTCCACCGTTGTCGGGTACGATAAAACCGTATCCTTTCTGTGCGTTAAACCACTTTACTCTACCTGTAAGTCTTTCCAAAATACTAAACCTCCAAAAAATATTTCTGCATCCTGCCTGCAGATGGCACCATTATAGCACGTAAAAATTTATTTGCAATAAATAATTTCAAGAAAAGAAAACCCTATCTCCATCTTGTCTTTGAAACAAGAATTAAAATAATGCCTGCAATGAGAAACAGAAAACCTGCATTCATCCAGCGTACTTTTTTATTAAGAATTTTAAGGTTATCTTTGTGCGCTTTTGCAAGTTTCCCGGCCATTTCAGAAATCGCTTCGCTATATTCACGCTCTCGATAATCCCCCAATGTCTTTTCCGTGTCAATAAAGTTGAAATCCCTTACAAGATAACCTCTTATGCAGACACCCATAGAGATAATAATGAGAATAAGTCCAAGAAGGAGCAGGAAATTTTTGACACCAAGCACTCCGCTTTTTTCAAAAAATTCGTTGGGTAAAAGAATTGAAGCAATAACTGCATCAACAGAGATAATCGTTGCAAGTTTCTGATCAATCTTATCAAGGTAATCAAAAACGTTGTGAAACTCTTTAAGTGTAAATTCGTAAATTTTCTCTACTGTTTTCAAATTATTCCCTGCTGCATTGCCCGGTTTATTCATAAACAGAGCGGTAAAGAGCGTTTTTAATTTTCTCTAAAATTGCGTCTTTATTCTCATAAATATCAGTTGTTACTTTAATTTTTGGAAAGTGCCAATTTGCATAGAATTTTTTATAACGTTTATCAAGGCTTTCAAGGTATTCACGTGGTATTTTCTCAAAATCTCTCCCGCGTTTTGCAATATTCCGCATCAGTTCATCAATTGTTTTTTCAAGGTAAATCATAAGGTTGGGAGTTGGTAAATTATCAACCATAAGCCTGTACATCTTGTTGTAAACTTCCCACTCTGCATCAGTCATCAACCCCTCCTCGTGAAGTGCCCGAGCAAAAACTTCCCTATCTTCGTAAATTGAACGATCAAGCACAGCGGGGATTTTAGAAAGCAATACATGGTGAACAAGTTGCTCATACCTCAGAGCAAGAAAATTCATCTGAGTTGCAAATGCCCATCTTTTCATATCTTTGTAGTAATCTTTAAGAAAAAGGTTGCTGTGGAAATCTTCAAAATAAACGCTAAATCCCATTTCCTTTGAAATGATCTGGGAAAGTGATGTCTTTCCCGCACCAATGTTTCCAGAAATTACTATGTACATATCACTCTGTCTCCTTTATTATTGAATTTGCTATTATAAGTTTTTGAATTTCGCTCGTCCCCTCTATGATTTCATACATCTTTGCCTCTCTGTAAAGACGCGCCACTGGATAGTCCTCTATGAAACCATACCCGCCAAAAATTTGAACTGCTTTTCTTGCAATATCCGCTGCAACCGTTGCAGAGTAGTACTTCGCAATTGCAGCAAATTTCGGAAGGTCTCTACTCTTTTCATCTCTGAGTTTTGCTGCCTTCAAAAAGAGAAGTTCAGAAGATTCAACAGCAGTACCCATCTCAGCAATGTAACTCTGAATCATCTCAAAAGAAGCAATCGATTTTCCAAACTGCTCTCTCCTCCTGGCATATTTTACAGCCTCGTAAAGTGCACGTCTCGCAAGTCCTGTTGCACCCGCTGAAGCAGTGATTCTTCCAAGATCAAGTGTTTTCATTGCAATGATGAAGCCAAGGTTTTCTCTGCCCAGGAGTCTGTCCTTCGGTATGCGAACACTGTTGAGAAACAAAGACGCATTTGGAAGTCCAGGGAGTGCCATTTTGTTTTCCTGTCTTCCAACAGAAAAACCAGTATCACCTCTTTCCACAATGAACGCAGAGATCCCCCTTGCTCCACGTGCAGGATCAGTTTTTGCCATAACCACATAAACATCAGAAAGTCCAGCATTTGTTGTAAAAACTTTTGTTCCATCAAGAATGTAGAAATCTCCATCTTTTACCGCTTTTGTTTCAATATCGGCAGGGTTAGAACCGGCATTCTGCTCGGTAAGTGCAAAAGAACCAATAAGTTCTCCTCTTATCATTCCGGGTAGATACTTTTCCTTCTGCGATTCTGTTCCACCTAAAAGTATGGAAAAGATAGAGAGAGAATGTGCGCCAAGTACCGCGGCAAGCGTTCCACTTTCGTAAGCAATTTTTTCTGCAACTTTTGCATAAAATTCGAAACTCTGCCCCAATCCACCGTACTTCTCCGGGAAAGGAATTGCTATAAAACCATGCTTTCCAAGTTCACGAAACTTTTCCTCAACAAGTTTCCCTTCTTTTTCTATTTCTTCTTCAAACGGGGCAATGTGCTTCTTTGCAAAATCCTCAACTGCCGCGAGTATTTCTTTTTCTATATCCATCTCCACCTCACATTCATTTGTAAAATATAGAATCATTTTATATGATATAAACAAATTTTCAAAACGGAGATGATATGATTCAGGTTAGCGAAATTACATTTATAAATGCAGGCAAAAAGATTTTAAACGGTGTGAATTTTTCAGTAAACAGAGAGAAGAAAATAATAATAGGTGAAAACGGAACCGGAAAAACAACGTTGCTCGAAATTATAGCAGGTAATCTTTATCCTGATTCAGGCACTGTTATTAAAAAAGGGAAACTTGCCTACGTTCCACAGGAGATACCGGCAATCGAGCGAACTGGAATTGAAGAAATTGAATCTGCATTTTCTGAAATTAAAAAAATTGAAAATGAACTTGAAAAAATGGAAAAGCGAGGGGAATACGGAGAAAAATACGCATCTCTACTTACAAAATATGAAGAATCAGGAGGATACACTTATAAGCAAGAAATCTTTACAATGCTTGACAAAATCGGTTTGAGTGAGAAAACTATAAATCGGAAGATGTACGAAATGAGCGGTGGCGAAAGGACGAAGTGTGAAATTGCAAAAGCACTTCTCTCAAAAGCCGAAATACTCATTATGGACGAACCAACAAACCATCTTGACATTGAAACGATAGAACTTCTTGAAGAACTTTTGAAGAAATTTAGAGGCGATCTGCTCATCGTTTCTCACGATAGAACGTTTATCGACAAAATCGCAACGCACATCCTGTACCTCAGCGGAGGAAAAATAAGAGAATACCCGGGAGACTACGAAAAATTTGTTTCCCTTAGAAAAGCGGAAGATGAAAAAATTGAAAAAGAAAGAGAAAAATTGCTCAAATATATTGAAAAAGAAAGGGCGTTTATAGAAAAATTCCGGTATGGAACGAGATCTGCACAAGCAAAAAGTAGAGAAAAGAAGATTGAAAAAATAGAAATTCCTGAAATAGAAAAGGAAACGAAAATAAAAGTGAAAATGGAATCTGCACTGCGTGGCGGAGAAAAGGTGGTTGAAATTAACAATCTCTACAAAAGTTACGGTGAAAATGAAGTTTTGAAAGGAGTAAACCTCCTCATAAAAAGAGGAGAAAGAGTTGGTATCGTTGGGAAAAATGGAAGTGGAAAATCCACACTACTTAAAGTAATAGCAGGCATAGAGAAACCGGATAGAGGCACAGTAAAAGTAGGCCCAGGTATAAAAATTGGTTATTTTCCTCAAGATGCATTTGTTATGGATCCAAAAACGACTCTCGTTTCACAGATAACAGATGCTGGATACACAATCTCAGAGGCAAGAGATATTCTTGCGTTGTTTGATTTCACAGGTGATGAAGTTTTTAAAACCGTTTCAGAACTCAGCGGAGGAGAAAAAAGAAGGCTCCTCCTTGCAAAAGTATCTCTCATTAAAGGAAATTTCCTCGTTCTTGACGAACCTACAAACCATTTGAGCATTTCACTAAAAGAAACCGTGTTAAATGCATTGAAAAACTACAAGGGAACAATTCTCATCGTAACACACGATAGGTATGTATTAAAGAATATCGCAAACAAAATTCTAAAAATGGAAAACGGAAAACTCATTCCCTACAAAAAAGAAGTAGAAAAAGAGATTAAACAAAAGAAAGACAATGAAAAAGAAGCAAATAAGATAAAAAGCAGAATTGCCTATCTTGAAAAATTGCTTTTGAAAAATCCAGACAACGAGAAACGAAAAAGGGAACTTAAACTGCTCAAACAAAAACTCAAAAAACTTTCATAAAAGTTTGTAACCTTTTCTGCAAAAGTGGAGTATTAAATAGTGGTGAGAAAAATGCAGGAAAGAGAATTCATAGAAGCACTAAATTTATTAAGGGAAACAGAGACAGGATTGGATTTTACAGTGCAGGTGATGAGAAAAATAAAGAGGCACAAACGCATAGGAATACTAATAAAAAGTATTTTGCTTGCCCCTTTTATGTTTTTCCTCTCACTTGAAAGCATACGCATTATTGCAGGAACACCCATACCAAAGGTTATTTTCTCTGCAATTTCCATTCCAGAATTTTTATTTATGAGTCCTCCGCTGTTCGTTTTCCTCTATGCCGCTGCAACAGGTATCTACACATCTATACTCATTTCAACGTATCTCGAAGGGGGTGATGTTAATGGAGCACTGCTTTTACCATCCAGACAGAGAAGCAGTAGCAGTGTGCTCGAAATGTAAAAAACCTCTTTGCAAGGAGTGTGCCATTACCTACAATGGAAAGATCTACTGCAAAGAATGTTTTGAAGAATTAAAAAGCACAATGCAAAAAAAAGAAACAGTAAAAAGTGAAGAATCAATAAAGGCTGTAATTCTTGCAATCATAATTTCTGCTATTATAATAGGCGGGATCATTCTTATGGCGCTGATTATAAAAAACAGAAATGGAAACACTGTGCAAAAACCAGCGCTCGCATTTGCGTGTAAAGAAAACACGATAACAATAAATGCTAATATAAATGGAAGCGATTTAAAAATAATAAATGTGCAAAACTCCAACTCAAAGATTACAATAAACGGAGTAAATATACACCCGGATGCGTCATACGAAAATGGAATACTCACAGTAAAAGCAACAAACTTCAACCTATGGCATAAAAACGAAGATAGTTATATAACAATTGGCATTCCTCCGATGGTGAAAAAGGCAAATTTGGACATAGACAATAAACTTGGCAATATACATATTTCTCTGCCATTTTCAAAAATTGAAACCGGAAAAATCTATGCAAAAATAGGAGAAATTACTGTTGAAAATTGCAACGCTGACACACTCAATCTGACAGGTGCCGTGGGAAGCATAACAATGAGCAACAATTCAGTATCGCACTGCACCGTAAAAACCGGTACCGGAAACTGCACGGTAAACAGTGGGGTGTTTTATTCGTTAAAAATAAAGCAAGGAGTGGGTAATTTTCAAATAAACTCGATAACAAAACTTTCAGAATTTACATATGAAGGTGGAACTGGAAATTTTGAATTTGATTTCTCAAAAACCCACCCACCTCTCACTGCAAATATCTCAACAGGTATAGGAAAAACAGAGATCGAAATTGGCAAAAACCCGGCAAGACTTACAATAACTGCAGCAATGGGCATAATCAATGATATGCCCTTCCTGAATTCAACACTCCCGGAAAAGGGACGTGTTTTCACGTATGGGGATATTGGAAAACCCCACTTTGAAATAAATATAACAAGTGGCGGAAAAGTACAGATAAGGAGGTGAAAGAATGAGCGAAAACGATGGGAGATTTTTATTAGGTGCTATACTCGTTTCATTCGGTATTACTTATATTCTAAATGCCATTAATTTAGTAAATAGTACATTCTGGCTTTTTATCGGATTAATCCTCGTGATGGAAGGCTTTTACTACGGCATAAAAAGAATGTTCCAGAAAACAAACGATGCATCTTTCTCACTTGCAACAGCATTTTTTGGAATTGCAATTTTGCTTTTTGTTTTCGGCATCGTTTACTGCTCATTTTCTTCCATAGTAGGCGCAATTCTTCTATCAATTGGGCTTGGAATTGTAATTCCTGCCCTGATTTCAAACTATTCACCAAGAAAAATTCTTTGGGGAGTTGTGTTAATGCTCTCTGGAATCTTATTCTGGATTTTATCCACAATAAACATCCCAGAAAATTTTTACAGATACGCAAGAACATACGGTATAGGATTGATTTTAATTATTCTTGGAATACTCGTTATATTTAAACCAAACAGAGAAAGGAGAGGATAAAAATGAAATGCTATAATCACCCGGATAGAGAGGCAATAGGCGTATGTAAGCGGTGCGGAAAAGCAATATGCCCGGAAGATGCCGTCGTAATTGATGGAAAACTGTACTGCAAAGAGTGTGCTGAAAAGATAAAATATGAAGAAGAGCATCCAAAAACACTTCATAGATCAATAAAAAATAGGATGCTCGCAGGTGTTTGCGGGGGAATCGGAGAGTATTTTGGAGTAGATCCAACAATCGTTCGCATTTTATTTA
>Ga0256914_1002821_pt1 | contig 14246 bp, 11 predicted proteins | sample HulkmetaG_FD_191571 | JGI IMG/M metagenome (GOLD analysis project Ga0256914, IMG submission 191571) | Hydrothermal chimney microbial communities from Main Endeavour vent field at the Juan de Fuca Ridge, Pacific Ocean - Hulk | ecosystem: Environmental > Aquatic > Marine > Hydrothermal vents ... | reverse complement strand
TAAGAAAAAGAAAGGTGCCCAGTTTGATCCCAAAGTTGTGGATGCTGCAATATCGAGTAAAAAAGAAATTGAAAAGTATGTAAGAAAGGAATTTGATATCGAAGATGAGGAGAATTATAGAGATTTTGAGAAAATTTTTTAAAAGACATTATCTTGGTATTCTTATAGTTTCATTAACGTTTCTTTTGGAATTCGCATATTTTTATGTAGACTACCGAATTCATGGAAATTGGTTTTTTGCAAGACATTTAAACGGTTTGGGTGTATTTGCGTATTTTATAATATTTTTCTTATTTGCTTTTGTTTTATTTGGTGGTTTTATTTCAGATCGTGGAAGACTAAAGAGAATAGAGGAGATGGAAAGTCTCAGGAAAATGAATTTCATTGAAAATGTTGCAATTGAGATTTTGTCAGAACCCTCATTTGAAAGGAAGACAGAAATTGCAGTTAAGGCGTTAAATAAACTTGTGCCTTATAAAGAACTTTATGTAATTGTTAATTCTGGTGAGGAGTATCGTATGACTTATCCATGTGAAACATCTGAGCTTTCGGAAGTAACTTCAAAGGGAGTTTCTCTTCCGGATTTAAAGAAGTTTGCCGGTAAATTTTATAAAGGATATTATATATCCAGGGTAACTCTTTACGATTTAACGGGCTATATTTTATTTAAGCCAGTTTCTCTGTTAACTCGAAACGATAGGAATATTCTTGAAAAATATAGAAAAACATTAGAGCCTCTCTTTAATAACGCACGTCTTATCATAGCGTTAAAGGAAAGTAAAAGTAAAATTGAAAAGTTGCTTGGTAGATATAAATTTATGCACAGATTTTCTTTAAAATTGCAGAGTGCCGGTACACCAGAAGAGGTATATTGGACAACGGTAAAAATAGTGTCTTCTTTCTTTGATGCTGATCTTGCCTTTATAATAGATGTGAGCGAAAGTAAGGATAAATGGAAGTTTGTTGCTGTAAAAAATGTTTCACAAAAACTTGTAAAATTTTTTGAAGACAAATTTGCTAAGGAGGAAACAGGTATAGTCTCTGAGGTAATGCGTGAAAAAAAACCTGTTTTTATAGATTATTCAGTTAATAACCGTTTTTTAAAGGATTTACGTGCCTTTGATGTGGGAGGCTCCTGGATATGGATTCCTTTTGTTGTAGACGAAAGTGTTGTGGCTGTTCTTGCTGTAGGAACTAAAGAAAAATACAAATTTGAATCTGAGGATATTGTTTTTTCATATATGCTTTCAGATATGATAAGTAGTGTACTTGTGAGAATAAGATATCTTGAGAAACTTGATGAATATTCTGTTACTGATCCATTGACAGGTTTGTATAACAAAAGGGAATTTTACACTCGTGTGATAGAAGAAATAAGAAAGTCAGAAACTTACGGAAGGAAATTGTCTATAGTTATGTTTGATCTTGATGGGTTTAAGGAATGGAATGATACATATGGACACCTTGAAGGTGATAAATTATTAAAAGAGATGGGAAATCTTTTAAGGGAACGTTTGAGGAGTACAGATATTCCATTTAGGTTTGGTGGTGATGAGTTTGTTATCATAATGCCTGAAACATCTGCTAAAAGTGCTGAAACGGCTATAAAACATATTTTAACTAGTGTAGATGAACTTACCGCAGGTAAAGAAAAAAAAGTCACTCTTTCAATAGGAATTGCAGAGTATCGACATACTGAGAGTGTTGAAAAACTTGTGGAACGTGCGGATAAGGCAATGTACATTGCGAAAAACACTGGAAAGAATAAAATAAAAATTGCAGATTTTTAGTTGATAATCACGAATTTTTCAATTGTTACTTCTCGTTTCTCTCCATTCCAGAAAACGTTTGCCCCTAAATTTTCGGCAACAAATCTGATTGGCACAAACGTCCTGTTGTCTTTTATAAAGGGCGCTGTGTCCATTGTAAATTTGTTATTATTTGAAAAAAACTCAGTACTTCCAATGTGCATCTTTATTGTAATGTTGTTCGTTTCAATTGTTACTTCTCGTTTCTCTCCGTTCCAGAAAACGTTTGCTCCTAAATTTTCGGCAACAAATCTGATTGGCACAAACGTCCTGTTGTCTTTTATAAAGGGCGCTGTGTCCATTGTAAATTTGTTATTTGAATACAAAGGCAGCAACGTTTTTTCTCCATATCTTTCTCCAATTTTTATCTTTACTTGAGCATAGTCCAGAAACCCGTTTATGAATACTATATCTTTGTACGATGGATAAAAAGGGCTATTCTTCATATAGATTGTTTTTTCGATGGCTCCATTTTTATTGATAATTTTAACATCAACTGCTGAGTTAGGCTTTGGAAAGTTTTTGAAAACGATTTTACCTGTGTGAAACAGTGGATACCTGAATAGAATTATCCCATCTCCATAAGAGAGTGCATATAGTATTTGAAGATTTGTTTCTTTTCCGGTTATGCCGTATGGATTAATTGCTGTGTATATTTTTCTTTCTTTGTTTGCTTTTCTGAATTTTTTAATGACATACGTAGTATATTCGGGTGGTTCTTTAAGACTGTTTAGATAAACCATTGGAGAGATAAAATCTACAAATGGAAACGATTTATCTGGTGCCTGACCAAAATTTACGACCTGGTATTCATAAGTTTCTTTTATGTTGTTTGTATTTTTTACGGTGAATTCACATCCTCTTGCCACGCTAAACAGACCTATTTTTAAGTTCGGGTTTATATTCCTTACGTATTCTGTCAGAATTTGTGTTTCATTCTCAACCACTTTTTCCCTTAATTCAATCCATTTTTTTACATTTTCATCTGAGTTTGCAAGGAGAAACAGAGTTTTCCAATCTGCTGGATTCACAAAAGTTTCGTATGCTTTTTCTTTTACGTAGTTAAAGTTTATCCCTTCTGCTTCTGCGAGTGACTGAAACGATTTAGAGAAATCATATTTACCGTTGGGAAATCGTATATAATCAAACACAATGCCTCTTATATTATAATTTAATAATTCTCCGATAAATTTTTTAAGGTATGCTGTATATTTATCACTTAGCAATGAAATGTAATAGGTGTTTTTCTTGCCAGAAACATCAACCATACATTGGTCCGGGTGAGTTGTACCGTAATGTTTATCCATAAAAACTGGAAAATAAACATAAACTCCAATTCCGTATTTTTTCGCTGCATTTATTGTACTGGAAAGGATAGGATATTTCACCGGGAAATCTTTACTTTTGTAATATACATAACCTTGTGGGTCTTTTATAAGAAGAAAAATAGCATTAAATCCTTCGTTTTTTAACTCCTTCATAATGGGTTCTGCACCGCTTTTTGCGATGTCTTCCCCATGTAAGCAGATGCCTTTTAATTTTGATTTATTTGTTAAGTTTGCATCAGTTATACTTGCAGGAAAGAAACTTATTACTATGAACAGAAAAATAGATAGAATGACAAAAACTCTTTTCATTTTTTCATAGTGTTGAGTTTTTTTGCAAGTATTCCGGAAACGATTTTAGGATTTGCTTTACCCCTTGTCTTTTTCATTACCTGCCCAATAAGGAATCCCATAACTTGAGTTTTTCCGTTAAGATACTGAGAAACAGGTTTTGGATTTTCTGAGATGACTTCATCTACTGCCTTTTCTATTGCATCTGTATCTGTTATTTGAATGAGCCCTTTTTCTTTTACTATAACGGAAGGTTTTTTCCCGGTGTTAAGCGATTCAGCGATTACTGTTTTTGCTATGTTTTTTGAAATTGTACCTTTATCAATCATATCAAGAAGATCCTTGAAATATTCAGGTTTAAATTTTACTTCTTCTATGGATATGCCTTTTTCGTTCATATATCCTGATATGTTGACCATGAGGTAATTTGCAATTTCTTTTGGTTTGTTTGAAAGTTTTACTGCATTTTCAAAATAATCTGCAAGGCTTTTTGATGCACAGATCTCATGAGCATACTCTCTTGTTATTCCGTATTCTTTTACGAATCGTTCTTCTCTTTCTGCAGGCAGTTCTGGAATTTTCTTTTTAATTTCCTCAATGTATTCTTTTGTAAGAACAAGTGGCGGAAGATCAGGTTCGGGGAAATACCTGTAGTCGTTGAGTTCTTCCTTGGTTCTCATTGGCTTTGTTTCTCCTGTTTTTTCGTCCAGATGTCTTGTTTCTTGGATAACTGTGCCACCTTTTTCTAAAACTTCAATTTGTCTTTTGATCTCATATTCAAGAGCCCTTCTTACGCTCCTGAAGGAGTTGAGATTTTTGATTTCTACTTTTGTGCCGAGAGATTTTCCTTTTGAAACTGAAATATTCACATCGCATCTCAATGCTCCTTTCTCCATGTCTCCGGAAGATACCCCAAGATATCTGACTGTTTTTCTCAGAAGCACGAGAAACTCATACGCCTCTTCTGGAGTTTCAATGTCAGGGTATGTAACGATTTCCATGAGTGGCACTCCGGATCGATTGAAATCGATATATGAAAATTCGGATTCGGTTATATCTCCTGTGTGAATTGATTTTCCAGAATCCTCTTCTATGTGTCCACGAATTATTCGTATTTTGCGTTCTCCTCTTTCTGTTCTTATTTTTAAGAAACCTTCTGAAGCAATAGGTATTGAATACTGCGTAATTTGGTAGCCTTTCGGAAGGTCAGGGTAAAAATAGTTCTTTCTATAAAATGTAGAGGTTTCATTTATTTTCATATTCAGTGCAAGTCCGAGTTTTGTTGCGTATTCTACAACTTTTTCGTTTAAAACTGGAAGAACCCCTGGAAGCCCGAGACACACAGGGCAGACATTTGTATTTGGTTCTGCACCAAATTCTGTTGAGCACCTGCAAAATATCTTTGTTTTTGTGGAAAGTTGAACGTGTATTTCTAATCCTATTGTTGGTTTATATTCCATTTTTACCTCCTATTTAAGGCCTTTCTCAAGTGCATATGCAATTTGCAGAAGTTCTTTTTCGGCAAACCATTTTCCTATTAGTTGCATTCCAATTGGAAGCCCTTTTTCATCTTTGCCTGCAGGTATTGAAATTGCTGGTAATCCAGCAAGGCTAACTGGAATTGTGAATATATCATTCATATACATTTCGAGTGGATCCGTGATTTCTCCTATTTTAAATGCAGTCTTTGAAGTAGTCGGTGTCAACAAAACATCTGCTTTCTCAAATGCTTTCTCAAAATCTTTTTCTATCAGCCTTCTTACTTTTGATGCTTTAAGATAGTATGCGTCGTAGTATCCTGCAGATAATGCAAAAGTGCCTATTAAAATGCGGCGTTTAACTTCTGTTCCAAAGCCTTCTGTTCTTGTTTTTTCGTATGTTTCCCTTAGATTTTTCCCCTCTGAAAACAACCCATACCTTACTCCATCAAACCGTGCAAGGTTAGCCGATGCTTCAGAAGGTGCTATTATATAATATGCAGGAAGTGCATATTTTAGATGCGGAATAGAAACATCTACAATTTCAGCACCTGATTTTTGCAATAAATTGGCTGTTTTTTCAAGCGAACTTTTTACTTCTTTCTGGATTTGAAAGTCTGATACTTCTCTTATTAAACCTATTTTCTTGCCTTTTATCTCTTCCCCGATCAGTGAAGTAAAATCTATATCCTCTCTGTTTACACTTGTCTCGTCATGCCAGTCAAAACCAGAGATTACTTCTAACATAATTGCAGCATCCTTAACATTTTTTGCAAATGGTCCTATCTGGTCGAGTGATGATGCGAATGCAATTAATCCATACCTTGAAACTCTTCCGTATGTAGGTTTAAGTCCTACAACACCGCAAAATGCTGCAGGTTCACGTATAGAACCACCTGTATCTGAACCCAAAGCAGTGATTGCTTCATTTGCACTTACCGCTGCTGCTGAACCTCCGGACGATCCGCCCGGTACGTATTCTGGATTTACTGGATTTCTTGTTTTAAAGAAAGCAGAGTTTTCCGTTGAAGATCCCATTGCAAATTCATCCATATTTGTCTTGCCTACTATTAGTGCTCCTTCGTTGATTATCTTTTCAACTGCTGTTGCCGTATATGGGGAAATGTATCCTTTCAAAATTTTGGAACCTGCAGTTGTCTCTGTGTCGGCCAGATTCATATTGTCTTTTATTGCCACAGGAACGCCGTACAACTTCCCCTTTTTTTCTTTTTTGTCAAGTTCTTCCGCATTTTTAAGAATTTTTTCTTTATCGATACTTATAAAAGCATGGATTGTGTCCTCATTTTTTTCTATTTCTTTAATAACGGATTCTGCTATTTCTTTTACTGAAACTTTTCCGTTCTTTGTAAGTCTGGTCAGGTCTTCAATTGTGAAATTTTTTATTTCCATATCAGTCTCCTATGATCTTCTTTACTTTGTAAAATTTTCCATTAAACAGTTTTCGGTTTCTTTCTAAATCTTTCTTTGAAAGAGTTTTTCCCAATTCATCTCTTCTTAAAAACAGTTTTGCTCCCTTTGTATAAACATAAGGCTCTATTTCGTCTGTGTTTACTTCCTTTAGCATTTCAAAATAATTTATTATTTTTTCTAAGTCTTTGCTTATTCTGATTTTTTCCTCTCCTGAAAGATTCAGTGCAGCGAGTTTTTCATATTTTTCTATGTCAATCATTTTTTAACCTCCCAATCATTTTTAAGAATTCCTCTTCAGTAATTGTTTTTATGCCTAACTTTAAAGCCTTTTCATATTTTGAACCCGGATCTTCTCCCACCACTACCAGAGTTGTCTTTTTTGAAACACTATCAGGAGTTTCTGCTCCGAGTTTTTTTACTAATTCTTTTGCCTCGCTTCTTGTCATTGATTTCAATGCCCCGGTAAACACAATCTTATATCCTTTTAATGGCAAATTCTCTTCTTTTGTTTCTTCTTTACTCTCCATATTAACTCCCGCTGCTTTAAGTTTTTCAATAACTTTTTTGTTCTGCTCTGATGCAAAGAAATCTTTTATACTTTTTGCAGTAATAGGCCCTATTCCTTCTATGGAAGCAATCTCTTCTTCTGTAGCATTCATTAAGGCATCAATACTGTGAAATTTTTTTGCAAGAAGTTCTGCTGTGTGTTTCCCTACCTGGAAGATTCCCAATGCGTAAATGAGATTTGCAAGTGGCCTATTCTTGCTGTTCTGAATGTTTCTAATTATTTTGTCTGCAAGAATTGGCCCCATTCTATCCAATTTCAGTAAGTCTTCTTTTTTCAGATAATATAGATCTGCATAGTCTTTAATTAATCCTTTTTCAACGAGTTGATTTATAATTTTTTCTCCAAGTGAATCAATATCCATTGCCTCCCTTGAAACAAAGTGAACGATCCGTTCCTTTACCTGGGCAGGACATGAAGCATTTATACATCTTGTTGCGGCTTCTCCTGGAAGTCTGACAACAGGACCGCCGCATACAGGACACCTATCTGGCATCGTAAAAGGTTTTTCTTTCCCTGTTCGTTTTTCTTTTAACACTTTTACAACTTCTGGTATTACTGATCCCGCTTTTCGCACTATTATATGGTCTCCTATGCGTATATCAAGTCTCTTTATCTGATCTTCATTGTGTAAAGTTGCGCGTGATACGACACTTCCTTCTAACTCCACAGGATCGAATATTGCAACAGGGGTGAGTTTGCCTGTTCTACCTACTTGAACGATAATGTCTCTCGCGATTGTTTCTGCTTCTTCTGGTGGGAATTTGAATGCAATAGCCCATCTTGGTTCATGAGATGTTGCACCTAATTTCTCTTGAAGTTTTAAGTCATTGACTTTTATAACAACACCATCGGCTGCAAAAGGATATTCATTTCTGTGTGCTGTGTAATATTTGCATCGTCTGATTGCTTCTTCTATGTCTGGACATACTGCTGCCTCGGGACTTATCTTGAAACCAATTTTTTCCAGGTATTTAAGGATTTCAAAGTGTTTTTCAAATGTTTTTCCAATTACTTCCCCGATTCCATACGCTATCATGTGAAGTTTTCTTTGTGCTGTAATTTTCGGATCAAGTTGTCGAAGGGATCCTGCTGCAGCATTCCTTGGATTTGCAAAAAGTGGCTCTCCTTTGCTTGCCCTTTCCTTGTTTAATTCTTCAAAGTCTTTTTTAAACATTATCACTTCACCGCGGACTTCAATAACTTCTGGAATGTCGTCTCCAAACAATTTAAGCGGGACATTCCTTATTGTTCTAACATTTGCTGTTACATCTTCTCCGCGGATTCCATCACCCCGTGTTGCACCGAGAGTTAAAATTCCGTTTTCATACCTGACAGAAACTGCAAGCCCGTCCATTTTTAGTTCGGTGACATATTCTACAGAATCAACATTTGCCTCACGTTTTACCCTTTTATCAAAAGCGATGAGATCGTTATCGTCAAAGGCATTTCCAAGGGAAAGCATAGGGATTTTGTGATATACTGTTTTGAATTCCTTTGCAGGTTCTGCCCCTACACGTTGAGAAGGAGAGTCAGGAGTTACAAGATCAGGGAATTTTGCTTCTAGAGCGAGTAATTCCTGAAACATTCTGTCGTACTCATAATCAGATATTTCAGGTTTGTTTAAAACGTAATATAAGTAACTATGTCTGTGAAGTTCCTTCCTTAACTCGGCGAGCCTCTTTTTTGCCTCCTCGCGAGTCACCCTGGAAACATCTATTTTCATAATATCACCCCCTACTCTTTATACAATAATTCTATACGGTTCTCTTGAATTAGAAAAACGTCATCATAGTCGGGATCAAGTTTAACGAGGGGGATTGAATCTGAACTGAATAAATAACGGGCGTATTTCTTCCCATTCTTTATAATTGATATACTAAGGATTGGCTTATTTTTTTTGGATTCTGGTGGTTTGTAAAAGAGAAGCATTACACTGTCCTTATTTTCTGAATAGTTAGATGCAGAAAAGCCAAATTTTGTATATGTTTTAATGAGTTTTCCTTCGTTATTAAAAACGTAAAATTCTTCATTTGTTGCAAAAATAACCTTTCCATCAGCTACAATAACATTGTTTATATTGGAGTGGAGTGTTGTAATTTTTATCTTTTTTAATGTTTTATCAAAAAAGTAGACAGGTATGGAAATATCCTTTTCTGAGGAAGAAAACATGTATCCGCAAACGATATTACCGTTAGAGAGTTCCCGTGCATATACCGAGTGAAGGACACCTTTTTCATCATCTATTACTGTATCGTTTACAATGCCTTTTTGGTCTAATATGTAAATCTCTCCCCTGGAACCTGAAAATAAAATGTTCCCGTTATTCAGTATTTCTATACTGGAAGATTCTCCTAAATCTGGTATGTTCCTTGTTGAGATTGTTTTTCCTGTTTTATCCGTTTGTACGGCTATGTATGAAAGATCTTTTAGTGATTGATATACTAACTCTAAATTGCCGTTTGATAAGAAATTGCCTTTAACTCCTATATAATTTTTATATCCTTTGGAGAATATAGTTTTTCCGTCTTTGTTTAGTAAGTAAAAATACACACTACAAACGAGTATGTTATTTTCGTCTTCAACTTTTATTCCAAAAATGCTTGTTTTGATATCTGTTTTCCAGTTGATTTTCCCATTGAGATCTACCGAATAGACTTTTCCATTTGCTGTTCCGGCAATGATACCATTTCCCGTTGCAACAAAGGTATTTACAGGATATTCTGTTTGAAGTAGTGTTTTGCTTTTCAAAACCGTTACATTACCTGCCATAGAGTGCAGATACCAGTATGTTCCAGTAGCACCAACTAAAAGTATTATTAAAATAGTGAGAAATCTTTTCATCGCGTTTTTATTGTATCCTGAAACTCTGTTTTGTCAATAATATTTGACAGATTTGTTTATGCTTAACAATTCTTTATACTAATTAAAGGGGTGGAAGTGTTGAAAAAAATTGCTGTTGTTGATGATGAAAAAGACATTGCAGAGATAATTTCTTTTTACCTTAAGCGTGAAGGATTTGAAACGGAAATTTTCTATAACGGAGAAAATTTTTTAAAAGAACTTTACCGCAATGGTTTTGATGGTATTGTTCTTGATCTAATGCTGCCCGGAATAGACGGAGTTTCTCTGATAAAGATAATCCGAAATAATAGAACTTTTTCTTCCATTCCTATATTGGTAATTACTGCTAAAAGCGGAGAGGAAGATATTTTAGAGGTTTTAAATTCTGGGGCGGATAACTATGTTACAAAGCCGTTTAACGGTAAAGTGCTTGCTGCTCGTGTTAAGGCGCTGCTTAGAAGAAAAACTTCTTCAAACATCCTTGTGTGTGGGGATATTCGTCTGGATAAGGAAAAATTTGAAGTGTATTGTGCAAACAGGAAGATTTTTCTCACAAAAAAGGAGTTTAGCATTTTAGAATTGCTAATGGAGTACCCTGGAAAAGTTTTTAGTAGAGTTGAATTTTTGGATAGACTGTGGAAAGATCCAGATGAAGAACCATTTGACCGTTCAATAGACGTACATATAAGACATTTGAGAGAAAAACTTGGAAAGTGTGGTAAGTACATTACTACTGTGCGTGGAATAGGATACAAGATCTCGGAAGAAAAATGATGAAGTTTTACTTTATTCTTTTTGTTGTTTTTAACGTTTTCTCCTCTATCTTTGCATTCACAGGGCACTTTTTTCTTTTTGTGATTGCTATGTTGTTTGTCTTAGGAGTGGGGATTTTTTGTTATGCTAAATTTAGAAAAGAAATTCAAGCAATTGCATTTCACCTTAAAAATAGTTTGGAAAGTAAACAACTAAAAAAATTTGTTCTCTATGAACGCGATGATTTTGCAGTTCTCAAAGGACTTATTAATAATTTATTTGAAACCATGCAACCTCTTTTGTACATTAAGAATAGTGCGTTAAATCAGATAAAGAAAATTATAGATGTTATGGATTTTCCTGTAATTCTTCTTTCTTATAGCGGGAAAATTGTACTTTACAATAAATCTGCCGAATTTTTTTTAAGGATACGATGCGATAACTGTTTTTACTTTGAAGTTGTTAAGAATCAAATACTTTCCAATGTTATAGGAAAGTGTTTGAATGCAGATATAAAAGGTGAAGAGTTCGGAGTATCTGGAAGAGTGTTCAGGGTGAGCAATTTTAGGGATTTAGCCCTCACCGGAGAGAAGTTGGTTTTATGTCTATTTGAAGATGTCACTTCTGAAAGAGAGAAAGAAAAGTTTGAGCGAGAGTTTATTTCTGCTGTATCTCATGAATTAAAGACTCCCCTCTCTGTTATCAATTCTTCGGCAGATATATTTTTAGACACTTCTGTTTCTGAAGCGGAAAAACTCAAGTTTGCTGAACTCTTAAAGCAAAATGCTGAAAGAATGAACGATCTTGTAAAGAAACTATTGGTACTTACGGAGATACGTTCAGGGAAAAGATTTAAAAAGGAACGAATTAATATGAAAGAAATTGCAGAATTAGTTTCACAATCTTTACGTGGCAAAATAAGAGAAAAAAGACTCTTATTTGAAGAATGTTATGAAGATGTGGAAGTTGTAGGAAATAGGTTTCTTTTAATTGAAATGTTGAATAATGTTTTGCACAATGCTGTAAAATACACTGACAAAGGAAAGGTTGTGTTTTCTGTAAGTAAAGAGAATTTATTTGCAATTGTTCGCATAAGAGATACCGGGTGTGGAATGAAAGAAAACACACTTTTGCATATCTTTGATCCTTTCTATAGAGAAGATTTTTCTCGCGCGCGTCTTTCCGGTGGAACTGGCCTGGGGCTTACAATTGCGAAACGCGTTGCACACCTACATGGTGGAAATATTACTGTTAAAAGTAAATTAGGTGAGGGAACTGAATTTCTTATTCAAATTCCTGCTGCAGAAATGTTTGGTATCTTAACAAAAAATTAACATTTTCTTAAAAGATAGTTAACACTTTTCTTTTATTCTGCTATTGAAAACTTAAAAATAGGAGGTATGTATGAAGAAACTAAAAGGGATTATCACAATCTTTTTATTGTTACTGTTTCTTGCTACTTATGGATGTGGTGCAGGAGAAAAAGAAAGTACTAAAGCAAGCAAAGTTGTAATTAATGGTTCTACAACTGTGTTTCCAATAGCGCAAAGAGCTGCTGAGGAATTTATGAATAAACATCCTGATGTGAACGTTTCTGTCCGTGGAACTGGTTCTGGAAATGGCATTGCGTCGTTAATAAATGGAACATGCGATATTGCTGATGCATCGAGACCTATAACTCAAGGTGAAATAGAGGAAGCAGAAAAAAACGGTATTAAACCTGTGTCGCATATAATCGCAAGAGATGGTATTGCCATTATTGTTAATAAGGATAATCCGATAAGCAGTATTTCACGTAAGGAATTGAAGAAAATATATACTGGTGAGATTACAAACTGGAAGGAGTTAGGTGGGGAGGATATGAAGATAATTCCAGTGACTCGGGATTCCTCGTCTGGAACGTTTGAGGTTTTTGAGGAAAAAGTACTTGGAAAAGATACGCAGATGATTTCCTCTGCTGTTGTTCAGGGCTCCAATCAGGCGGTAAAGGTTACTGTCACAAAAACTCCGGGTGCAATAGGCTATATAGGTCTTGGATATATTGATGGCTCTGTTAAAGTATTGCGATATGATGGAATAATTCCATCAGAAAAGAGTGTTTCAAGTGGTGCTTATGAGATTTCAAGACCTCTATTTATGTATACAAATGGACAGCCGGTGGGAGTTGTCAAAGAATTTATTGATTTTGTTTTGAGTAAAGATGGACAAAAAATTGTAAAAGAAGCAGGATTTGTCCCAGTCGCTCCATGATAATTAAAATGAGAAAAAATGAGAAAAAAAGCAATAATTGAATATTTGTTGCCAATATTTGGATATATCGCTGTTATAATTTTAGTTTCTATAACTATTATTATTTTTACAGAAGGCATTCCAACATTCAAATCCTACTCTTTTTGGAAATTTCTTACTGGCACTGTTTGGCGACCTACTTCCTCTCCTCCTATTTTTGGCTCTGTTCCGCTTCTATTATCTACTTTAATTGTTTCGGGAATTGCGATGCTTATTTCTGTTCCGCTTGCACTTGCCACCGCACTCTATATTTCAAAACTCACAGACGAAACTGTAAAAAATATTTTTAAACCACTTACTGAACTTCTTGCAAGCATTCCATCGGTTGTTTATGGATTTTTTGGCATAGTTTTTATTGCTCCGATTGTACAGAGGATTTTTCACCTTCCTATCGGGCAAACAGGGTTTACAGCAGGGATTATTCTTGCTTTTATGGCATTTCCTACAATTGCAAGTATATCGGAAGATGCTATAACTGCTGTTCCTGCTGATTTAGAAACGGCATCGTTTGCACTTGGGGCTTCGAAACTCGAAACATTATTTCACGTGGTAATTCCTGCTTCTATGCCCGGTATAATAACTGCGGTGTCCCTGGGCTTTGGACGTGCGATTGGGGAAACAATGACTGTGCTTATGGTTGCAGGAGGAGCATTGGGAATGCCTCATTCTGTTTTTAGTCCTATGCGTCCAATTACTGCAACGATTGCTGCTGAAATGGGGGAAACACCTATTTATAGCCTTCACTATCATGCACTTTTTGCATTGGCTGCAGAACTTTTTGTTTTTATTATTTTATTCAATTTAATTGCTGAATTTTACAGAGGTAAATTTATTGATGGGAGTAAAACAAATGGATAAGGTTAAGAAAGAAAAAGTAGTGTTTTTTGTTATTAAAGTACTTGCATATATTTCTGTGGTGTTTCTTGCAATTCTCGTTGGATATATTTTCTTGAATGGTTTTAAAGTTATAAACCTCTCTTTTCTTACAGAGTTTCCGAAAAACGGAATAACTGAGGGTGGAATTTTTCCAGCAATTGTAGGAACTCTGTATCTTGTGCTTATTTCCTTTGTTTTTGCAGTGCCGGTTGGAATTTTCTCAGGTATTTATCTTTCTGAATATGTTTCAGGAAATGGAAAACTGATAAAGTTTGTTCGCATTTCCGTTAATATTCTATCTGGTGTTCCGTCTGTAATATTCGGGCTCTTTGGACTCGCTATTTTTGTTAACAAATTTCATTTTGGAGTATCTATGCTTTCAGGTGGACTTACTCTTGGAATTTTAATTCTTCCAACAATTATTCAATCTACAACAGAAGCATTAAGATCTGTGCCATATTCTTTTAAAGAAGCATCGTTTGGATTGGGTGCAACAAAGTGGCAGACGATTAAGAACATTGTTCTTCCCGTTGGAATTCCCGGTATCTTAACTGGTGTTATATTGAGTGTTGGAAGGGCTGCGGGA